>OKVX01000891.1_pt1 | contig 13687 bp, 12 predicted proteins | sample 1606941 | NCBI WGS metagenome assembly OKVX01 (sample SAMN03281016, study PRJEB24777) | human gut metagenome | isolation source: fecal sample PR161 from 1 month old female Malay infant, caesarean... | reverse complement strand
GTACAAGCACGGGATCAACTGGCGAAATCTGGTATTGCGATTGAGCAACTGAACGCGCCTTCAGCGACCAGCTGCACTTCGCTGCCATTGCTGGCGGAATACGGTGTGACTCATGCCGAACCCGGTCATGCGCTGACGGGGACGATTCCGGCAAACCAGCAGGGCGACCAGCCTGAACGTATCGCGATGCTCTGGTTAAGTGAAATCTCCCATCATTTTCGTGGCGACAGCTACTGCTACGGCGGCGGTTACTACCGTCGTGGTCATGCGCAACATGCGCTGGTGTTTACGCCAGAGAATCAAAACATTACTGAAACATATCTCAAAGCCGTGGATGACAGCAGTATCGACTACACCCTGCCGCTGGCAGGCGAGTTTCCGGTAAGCAGTGCAGTAGTGCTCTGTTTTCGCACGCAGATTTTTGTCACCCGTAGCGATGTGGTGTTGCTGTCCGGTATTCAGCGTGGCGAACCAGAAATCGTCGGTCGTTATGACAGTCTTGGAAACTCTCTGGGGGCGTAATGGCGCGATTTGTGGTGTTAGTGATTGATAGCTTTGGCGTAGGGGCAATGAAAGATGTCACGCTGGTGCGCCCGCAAGATGCCGGGGCGAATACCTGTGGTCACATCCTGAGCCAGCTGCCGCATTTGCAGCTACCAACGCTGGAGAAAATGGGGCTAATCAACGCATTGGGTTATGCACCAGGTGATATGCAACCGTCAGAGTCCGCAACCTGGGGGGTGGCAGAGCTGCAACATGAAGGTGGCGATACCTTTATGGGACATCAGGAAATTTTAGGCACGCGCCCGTTACCGCCGCTGCGGATGCCCTTTCGCGATGTGATTGACCGTGTTGAGCAGGCATTAGTTTCCGCTGGCTGGCAGGTGGAGCGCCGTGGCGATGATCTGCAATTTCTGTGGGTCAATCAGGCGGTTGCGATTGGCGATAATCTCGAGGCGGATTTAGGCCAGGTCTATAACATCACTGCCAATCTCTCTGTGATCTCTTTTGACGACGCAATCAAAATTGGTCGTATTGTGCGTGAGCAGGTACAGGTCGGTCGGGTCATTACATTTGGCGGCCTGTTACCCGACAGTCAACGCATTCTCGATGCCGCAGAAAGCAAAGAAGGGCGCTTTATTGGTATCAATGCGCCGCGTTCAGGCGCTTATGACAACGGCTTCCAGGTCGTGCATATGGGCTACGGTGTCGATGAAAAAGTGCAGGTGCCACAAAAACTGTATGAAGTGGGCGTACCAACCGTGCTGGTGGGGAAAGTGGCGGATATTGCCAGTAATCCTTATGGCGTGAGCTGGCAAAACCTGGTGGATAGCCAGCGGATTATGGATATCACCCTCGACGAATTTAACACGCATCCGACGGCGTTTATTTGCACCAATATCCAGGAAACCGACCTCGCTGGTCACGCGGAAGACGTCGCACGTTATGCCGAACGTTTGCAGGTCGTTGACCGTAACCTTGCCCGGCTTGTTGAGGCGGTGCAGCCAGATGATTGCCTGGTCGTGATGGCGGATCACGGTAACGATCCGACCATTGGTCACAGCCACCATACCCGCGAAGTGGTGCCAGTGCTGGTTTATCAGCAAGGGATGGTCGCTACGCAGCTCGGTGTGCGCACCACGCTTTCTGATGTGGGTGCTACCGTGTGTGAATTTTTCCGTGCGCCACCGCCACAAAATGGTCGCTCTTTTCTTTCCTCCCTCCGGTTTGCAGGAGACACCCTATGAGTATTGATCCGACGGGTTACACCCTCGCCCATGAGCATCTGCATATTGATCTCTCCGGCTTTAAAAACAACGTGGACTGCCGCCTTGATCAGTATGCGTTCATTTGCCAGGAGATGAACGACCTGATGGCCCGGGGCGTGCGTAATGTGATTGAGATGACCAACCGTTACATGGGGCGCAATGCGCAATTTATGCTCGATGTAATGCGCGAAACCGGGATCAACGTGGTGGCCTGCACCGGTTATTACCAGGACGCGTTTTTCCCGCAACATGTGGCGACCCGCAGTGTGCAGGAACTGGCGCAGGAGATGGTCGATGAAATTGAGCAGGGTATCGATGGCACGGAGCTGAAAGCCGGGATCATCGCGGAGATCGGCTCCAGCGAAGGGAAGATTACGCCGCTGGAAGAGAAGGTGTTTATTGCCGCCGCGCTGGCACATAACCAGACCGGACGCCCGATCTCCACGCATACGTCGTTCAGCACCATGGGGGTGGAACAACTGGCGCTACTGCAAGCCCACGGAGTTGATCTTTCGCGCGTCACCGTTGGCCACTGCGATCTGAAAGACAACCTCGACAACATTTTGAAGATGATCGATCTCGGCGCGTATGTGCAGTTCGACACCATCGGCAAGAACAGTTACTACCCGGACGAAAAGCGCATTGCGATGCTCCATGCGCTACGTGACCGTGGGTTGCTGAACCGCGTCATGCTGTCGATGGATATTACACGGCGCTCTCATTTAAAAGCCAACGGTGGTTATGGCTATGACTTTTTATTGACCACCTTTATTCCGCAATTGCGCCAGTCAGGATTCAGTCAGGCCGATGTGGATGTGATGTTACGTGAAAATCCCTCTCAATTTTTCCAATAAGGACAGACTCATGAAAAAGATTGGCGTTGCAGGCTTACAGCGTGAGCAGATTAAAAAAACCATTGAAGCGACGGCTCCTGGCTGTTTTGAAGTTTTCATTCACAACGACATGGAAGCGGCAATGAAAGTGAAATCCGGGCAACTGGATTACTACATCGGCGCGTGTAATACCGGTGCGGGCGCGGCATTGTCGATTGCCATCGCGGTGATTGGCTATAACAAAAGTTGCACCATTGCCAAACCAGGCATTAAAGCGAAAGACGAACATATCGCCAAAATGATCGCCGAAGGGAAAGTGGCGTTTGGGCTTTCCGTTGAGCATGTCGAACACGCGATTCCGATGCTGATTAACCATCTGAAATAAAAGGCACGACTATGGATCTGTATATTCAGATTATCGTGGTGGCGTGCCTGACGGGTATGACATCGCTTTTGGCGCATCGCTCGGCGGCCGTTTTTCATGACGGTATCCGCCCGATCCTGCCACAACTGATTGAAGGTTATATGAACCGTCGCGAGGCGGGGAGTATCGCTTTTGGTCTGAGCATTGGTTTTGTGGCCTCGGTGGGGATCTCTTTTACCCTGAAAACCGGGCTGCTCAACGCATGGTTACTCTTTCTTCCTACCGATATCCTCGGCGTACTGGCGATAAACAGCCTGATGGCGTTTGGTCTTGGTGCTATCTGGGGAATATTGATCCTCACCTGTCTGTTGCCAGTAAACCAGCTGCTGACCGCGCTGCCGGTGGATGTATTAGGTAGCCTCGGGGAATTAAGCTCGCCGGTGGTTTCTGCTTTTGCACTGTTCCCGCTGGTGGCGATTTTCTACCAGTTTGGCTGGAAGCAAAGTCTGGTCGCCGCCGTGGTTGTTCTGATGACCCGTGTGGTGGTCGTGCGCTATTTCCCGCATCTCAATCCGGAATCCATCGAAATCTTTATTGGCATGGTGATGCTGCTGGGGATCGCGATAACTCACGACCTGCGTCATCGTGATGAAAATGATATTGATGCCAGCGGGCTTTCGGTGTTTGAAGAACGCACGTCGCGGATTATCAAAAACTTACCGTATATCGCTATTGTCGGGGCGCTGATTGCCGCCGTTGCCAGCATGAAGATCTTTGCTGGCAGTGAAGTGTCGATCTTCACACTGGAGAAAGCATATTCCGCAGGCGTAACGCCGGAACAATCACAAACACTAATCAACCAGGCAGCTCTGGCGGAATTTATGCGCGGGCTGGGTTTTGTACCGTTGATTGCCACCACCGCGTTAGCCACTGGTGTGTATGCAGTTGCGGGCTTTACCTTTGTTTATGCGGTGGGCTATCTCTCGCCGAATCCGATGGTTGCAGCGGTATTAGGTGCAGTGGTTATTTCGGCGGAAGTCTTGCTGCTTCGTTCGATCGGCAAATGGCTGGGGCGCTACCCGTCGGTGCGTAATGCGTCGGATAACATCCGTAACGCCATGAATATGCTGATGGAAGTGGCGTTGCTGGTCGGTTCGATTTTCGCAGCAATTAAAATGGCGGGTTATACCGGATTCTCTATCGCGGTTGCCATTTACTTCCTCAACGAATCCCTGGGCCGTCCGGTACAGAAAATGGCGGCACCGGTCGTGGCAGTAATGATCACCGGCATCCTGCTGAATGTTCTTTACTGGCTTGGCCTGTTCGTTCCGGCTTAAGGAAGGCACCTATGAAGACGTTTCCTCTGCAAAGCCTGACGATTATTGAGGCGCAGCAAAAGCAGTTTACGCTGGTGGATAGCATTTGCCGTCACTTTCCCGGCGCGGAGTTTCTTACCAGCGGTGATTTGGGCTTAACGCCGGGACTGAATCAACCGCGCATTACTCAGCGTGTGGAGCAGGTGCTGGCTGATGCGTTTCATGCGCCAGCGGCGGCGCTGGTGCAGGGCGCGGGTACTGGCGCGATTCGTGCGGCGTTGGCGGCTTTGCTCAAACCGGGGCAGCGTCTTCTGGTGCATGACGCGCCCGTTTATCCGACGACACGCGTCATCATTGAACAGATGGGGCTGACGCTTATTACTGCTGATTTCAATGACCTGTCGGCACTGAAGCAGGTTGTCGACGAGCAACAACCAGATGCCGCGCTGGTGCAGCATACGCGCCAGCAGCCGCAGGACAGCTATGTACTGGCAGATGTGCTGGCAACGTTGCGCGCGGCAGGTGTTCCAGCCTTAACCGATGACAACTATGCGGTGATGAAGGTAGCGCGAATCGGCTGCGAATGCGGGGCGAATGTCTCGACATTTTCCTGCTTCAAGCTATTTGGGCCAGAGGGTGTTGGCGCGGTGGTAGGCGATGCTGATGTTATCAATCGTATTCGCGCCACGCTTTACTCCGGCGGCAGCCAGATCCAGGGCTCACAGGCGCTGGAAGTATTGCGTGGTCTGGTGTTTGCGCCAGTGATGCACGCGGTGCAGGCGGGGGTATCTGAACGGTTGCTGGCTTTACTTAACGGTGGTGCAGTGGCGGAAGTGAAAAGCGCGGTGATTGCCAATGCACAGTCGAAGGTGTTGATTGTCGAGTTTCATCAGCCGATTGCCGCCAGAGTGCTGGAAGAGGCGCAAAAGCGCGGTGCCTTGCCTTACCCGGTCGGTGCAGAGTCGAAATATGAGATCCCGCCGCTCTTTTACCGTCTTTCCGGAACGTTTCGCCAGGCGAATCCGCAACTCGAACATTGCGCGATTCGCATTAACCCAAATCGCAGCGGTGAAGAGACGGTGCTGCGGATTTTGTGTGAGAGTATTGCCAGCGTTTAATGCTGGATAGCCCCGTTCGGCAATCAAGCTAAATTCAGCGCCGGACGGTCCCCTCAACGCGCCAGCATCGCCGGATGCGATGCTGGCGCATCTTATCCGGCCTACGGTTAATGTCTTTTATTATCAATCGTTAAGGTGATGCGGTTGGCGCGGCAGAAGAGTTCGGATACGTGCACCGGTTTGTCATTCTGATCAAAGGCGATTTTGCTGATGCGAAACAGCGGTTCGCCCAGTTCGCATTTCAGCCATTTTGCCTGCGGGCGGGTGGCGGCAAAAATATCGATAGTCTTTTTATCGCTGACCACTCGCGTGTCAAAACGCTCCTGAAATAACTGATAGGTGGAGCTTCCTTCGACGTAAATCTCATCAAAGTCAGGATAACGCGACAGCGGGATCCATGAACTATCAATAAACAGCGGCTCTTTATCGAGATACATCACCCGGCAAAGATGGAACACTTCGCTGTTACCGGGGATGTTCAGCTTTTCGCAAAACGGCGCGGCGCTGACCCGTTCCTGTTCGATCACTTTCTCTTTCGTCGCCTTGCCTTGTGAGACGCCAAAATCGGTAAAACCACTGACAGTAAGCAGGGCGTTTTCAACTTTCTGGCTTTGTACAAAGGTGCCTTTGCCCTGCCAGCGGATCAGTACGCCGTCTGCCACTAAGTCGCTGATGGCTTTGCGAATGGTAATGCGGCTGACGTTATATTGCGTACAAAGCTCGTTTTCGGTAGGGATCTGTTGCCCGGCCTGGTAAACCCCCTGCGCGATATCATCCAGCAACCGCTGGCGGACGGTAGCGTAGAGGAGTTGATGAGAGTAGCGGTCCGTAGCTGACATAATCGACCCTGAAATAAAGAATGAATTACACGGATTATAGGGTCGTTTTCCGGCAAGTAACAGCAGGTTGGCGTGAAGATGCTCACGCCAACGTTATGCCTACCAGGCACCGTGGTACTGAATAGTTTGTGCCGCGCACGCCGTTCCCTGCGCCATCGCCTGCGGTAATGTCATCCCCGCAGACCAGCCGCAAAGGAATCCGGCAATGAACGAATCTCCGGCACCCATGGTGTCGATAACCGTCACCGGTTCAGGAGCCTGACGCCAGAACTGCGCGCCATCCCAGGCAATACTGCCGTTTTCACCCAGCGTGACAATCACCACGCCCGCGCCACGGGCAACAATCGCCTTCATCTTCAGACGTAGAGCTTCGTCTTCTTGCGACGCGGAGGCAAAGGCAAAATCGAGATGCGGCACCAGTGTCTGCCAGAGCGGGCTGTCCCACTTGTCGGAGAAGTCGAAAGCGGTAAGTTTGCCCGCTGCGTGCAGGTGCGGGAATGCGTCCTCCGCATGTCCCCAGATTGCCGCGTGCACAATGTCATACTGCGCCAGCCAGGCGTAATCCTCTTCGCTCAGGGCAAAGTCGGCCATCACGCCTTCGGTGTAGTCGCCAAAAACGCGATCATTGTCGTGCAGTTCCACCTGAGTTTGTGCGGTAACGCCGTGTTTCGTATGGACATGGCTGATATCGACGTCCATGCGGGCAAGATCCTGCTTCAGCTTTGTGCCGTAGTCATCATCTCCCACCCAGGTAATGCATCCCGGCTTTATGCCGTAGCGAGTGCAGTACACCGCCACGTTCACCGCATTACCGCCAGAAAACGCTTTATTCAGTTGCGGGTAGATATCGACGCAGTTATCGCCGATTGTCGCCAGGGTTTTCATCTCGCATCCTCCGGCAGCAGCGCGCGAAAGCGTTCCAGCGCCTGGCGAGCGTAGAGTCTGGGTTCGTTCATATACATCGTTACCAGTTCCACTGTGCAGTACCCCTCATAACCCCGGTCGATAATATCGCGCATCAACTCCCGCAGCGGCATTTTGCCTTCGCCGGGAATGTAATGTGTGTCGCTGGCCCCGTCGCTGTCGACAATATGCAAATGACGCAATTTATCGCCCAGTTTGTCGAAATAACTCATCACCGGCTCTGCCTGGACATACGGCGCACAAATGTCGACCATGCTGAACAGACGCGGCGAAGGCACCAGCGCCAGCGCATGGAGCACATCATTGGCATTACACACGACGTTCGATTCATACGGCGTTAACGGTTCGAGGATCAGATCCATGCCGATGTTTTCCGCGTACTCACACAGTTCGCTTAGGTTCTCTGCCAGCCGCCCCCAGATAACGTTAGGCGGCGTGAGATAACCCGCGTGGGCCGCGGAAATCAGCGTATAACCCGCGTTCATCTCTTTTGCCATATCCATCGCCAGCTTGATCATGTCCAGGCTTTCGCGACGCATATGTTCATCGCCCAGCATCATGTTATACGGATAGCCGTTGGTTTCTGGCGTATAGCCGATAATCGGCATCTGATACGTCTGCGCCAGCGCCTTAATGTGTTTGATACCGCCCGCTTTTAAGTCCGGCGCGAACGCGTGCGGGCGACCGCCCCAAATTTCGATGCCGTCGTAACCCAGCTCGCTTGCATCACGAAATGCGTGTTCAATAGGCAGCCGCTGGTGGCCGCAGGTAAACATACCTGTTTTCATCGGGTAACTCCTTGCGTAAATCCGGCCCGTTGCCGGGCCGGGAGAGGGATTAATATTCCACCAGACCACCGTAATAGCGGCGTTCATCCGGGTTGTGATCTTTGTAAATAGACAGGTAGTAGCAGAGCCACTCCATCGGCACAAACATCAGGAACGGTGCCAGCCACGGGTGCAGCCCTTGCGAAATTTCGGCGTAATCAATGACGATTACGTTGTCAGTACGCTGTTTAACAAAGTTAATGGCGCGTTCGGTGGTGTGGCGACTTTCGTCAATGCCGAGCAGGAACAGGAACGGAACGCCCGGCTCGACAATTTCCAGTGGGCCGTGGCGGAACTCTCCGCTTTCGATCACGCAGCCGTGCGTCCAGGTAAATTCCATTAGCGTTACAATGCCTTCTTTGTAACCCAGCGGGCGCAGCGGACCTGCAGCAACCGTATAAATCATCGGCCACTGGCTGGCCTGTTCACCAAGCTGGCGGCCTTTTTCTTCCCAGGTGCGTACCAGATGGCCGAGCGCATTCGGCAGCTGTTTGAGATCGTTTTTGATCTTGCCGATTTCCGCGTTCGGCGCGAGGCGGGTGATCATCTCCAGCACCACGCTGTAGCAGAGCAGCAGATGAATTTCCCAGATACAGTCGGCCTGATAATCAATGCTAAATTCCGCCGCCGAGGTAATCGGGCTGTCCGCGCGTTTGGTGAATGCCGCAGTGAGCGCGCCGCAGGCCCGGCCCAGCTCCAGCGCTTTGATTACCTCTTCTGTTTTACCGTAGTCAGAAACGCCAATTACTGCGCAACGATCGTCGAGGCGATACGGGGTGTTATCGCAGAACTCCCAGCCGGAAATGGCGTAGACCTGAAGATCGGAAAAGCGATCCGCCAGATGTTTCGCCGTTTGCGCCGCGTTGAGTGGCGATCCGCAGGCAACGAAATAAATACGATCAATGTCGCGCTTCACCATCTCTTCCACGATGGCATGCACCAGCGGAACGTCATGGCTGAGAACTTTTTCCACTTCCTGAACCATATTTTCGGTGACCAGAAAGTCCACGGTGCTTTTATCAATATCCAACATTTTATTTTCTCCAGATAACATTACGACAAAGCGTTGAGCTGGCGGCTACGCTTCGCCCAGAAGGCGTAAGCAGGCAGACCAGTGGCAATAACGATGACGGCGCAGATAAGGCCGGGAATCGGTGCCCAGACAAAGGTCGAGGCGACCAGAATGAGGCTTGATGCAATGGCGAGGGTGGTCATCAGCCCGAAAGCCGGAGTCCGCCACAGCGGTTTGTAATCGTCGCGTTTACGACACCAGATGATGGAGCCGAAGGTGAGGGTATTTTTGAAACACATCACCAGGGTGAAATAACCCAGCAGGCTGGTGAGATCGGAAACGAAGATGAAGAAGATCCCCAGCGCCCCTTGCAGGATGATGGAGACATCCGGCGTGTTGTATTTCGGGTGCACATGGCCGAAGCATTTGAAGAACAGATTGTCTTTTGCCATCGCATATTCCAGCCGCGGCTGGTACATCACGCAGCTGGAAAGTGAGCCAAGAATGACGATCATCGCCGTGATAGCCACGAAGATCCCGGCGGTGCTGCCGAGTGCGGGGATCCAGGTCAGGGCGTCGGAAATCGGCGTTTCAGAGTTGGCGAGTTTGTCGAAGGGCATCAGGCCGGAAATTACCAGCGCCAGCAGGGTGTAGAGCACCAGAACCAGCAGACAGGAACCAATCAGCGCTCGCGGCATGGTTTTGCCGGGGTTTTTGATTTCGCCGGTCATATAACAGATGGAGGCCATGCCGGTATACGACCAACTGGTGGCAGAGATCCCCGCCAGCAGCGCCATAAAGCTGCCCGTTGCGCCAATCGCAGTGGTGGTAGGCGCGGCAAAATTCTCCGCTTTAAACCAGAAGATCCCAAGGCCAATGACGATAGTGAACGGGATAATTTTGGCGATGGTGATCAGCGTCTGAAACGCTGCGCCGCCTTCGACGGAGCGCAGGTGCAGCAGCATAAAGGCGATAATTAATCCGGCGGCGATAAATTTACCGAGCAGAGGATCGATAGGCGTTAAAAAGCCAAGATTGCTGACAATCGCCAGCGCCATAATTGACAGCGAAGGCGCATCGTTGGCCCAGAAGCTGGCCCAGCCGGAGAGGAAAGCCAGCGGTCGGCTTCCGGCATTTTTCAGATAAACATAATCTGCGCCATTTTCCGGATAAGCGGTTGATAGCTCCGCATAGACGCACATTTGCGGGATCACAATTAATCCGCCGATGACAAACGCGAGCACCGTCAGCCACGGCGTGCCCGCCGCTTTTGCCACTTCACCCACAGATACAAAAATACCGGAGCCGACGGTTGTCCCGACGGCGATTGCAAGAACGGCCCAAAATCCGAGCTTGCGTTGGAGTTCCTGGCTTCCCATAGCGATACCTTTTTCTTGTCCAACACGTTGTAGGGGAGAGTTTGCAGTCATTTAAAAGGTAACATGACAATGCATGATGAATATAACAACATATGATGTTATGTAATGTGGAGGAAGATCACAAAATTTCGCACAGGATCGCGCTGTGGCTAATGGGTGTAGTTATCCAATTGAAATTAAAGTGAAAATATTTTTACGGGTGGGAGCAAGAAGGACGTAGAAACAAATACGCCCTCGGAAAATCCAGAGGGCGTCGGGCAATTAAACCGGCGTTAGCCGATTTCTGTCAGAGACTTACTGTGCAGTAGGACCGCAACCGCCAATGATTTTAGAAATAGAAATTGCCGGGTGCAGCAGGTAGTCGTAAGAGCAGTTCTTATCACGGTTTTCAATATGACCAGTACATGCAGTTAACGTAGCCAGTACTGCACCTACCAGTGCAACTTTAATAAATTTGTTCATTTACATTCCCTATGTATTATATATTGATTAATATTCATTGATTATATGAATATAAGCAGACTGCTCATTAAGAACGATATAGGAATATTTAATCGGCGTCAGTGAGTGAATGACTTAATTTTGTAAGTCGCTGTAACGTTGAATATAACGAGTCAAAAACAAATGATGTTTGTTAATGAGTTATATTTTTATCTGCTGAATATATAAAGAGACTTGTAAACAAAAAGGCCAGAATTCTCTGGCCCTGGTTAAATTAATGGTTGGAGAACCAGTTCAATTTATCGCGCAGGCCAACGACCCGACCAATAATAATTAATGATGGGCTGTTCATTTGCTGCGCCAGTTCGCCCAGCTGCGAGAGTGTACCGTCAATCACGCGCTGCGTGACTGCCGTTCCGTTTTCGACAATTGCCACCGGCATTTCGCCAGGCATACCGTGTTCAATCAGCTTTTGCTGAATAGTCGCGGCCTGATTCAACCCCATATAGAACACCAGCGTCTGTTTTTCTGCCGCCAGGTTTTCCCAGTCCAGTTCGCCACCGGTTTTTAAGTGTCCGGTAATTAAGCGTACGCTCTGGGCATAATCGCGATGCGTGAGCGGAATACCCGAATAGGCAGAGCAGCCAGAAGCTGCGGTAATACCCGGAACCACCGAGAACGGAATGCCTGCATTGCACAGTGTTTCCAGCTCTTCGCCACCACGACCAAAAATAAACGGATCGCCGCCTTTCAGCCGCACCACGCGTTTGCCTTTTTGCGCTTCCCGCAGCAGGATCTGGTTAATCTCTTCTTGCGGTACGCAGTGGTATCCCGCGCGTTTGCCGACGAAAACGCGATCCGCATCGCGGCGTACCAGATTCATAATATCGTCAGAAACCAGACGGTCGTAGACCACCACATCTGCCTGCTGAATTTGTTGCAGACCTTTCAGCGTCAGTAGTCCTGCATCGCCTGGACCTGCACCAACCAGTACCACTTCACCGCGATGATCGAGCGGTTCATTGATTAACTGTTCGGTCGTTTCGGTAATGGCTTTCTGATCGTTGTTTGCCAGCGACTGCGCCAGACGGTCATTAACGAACAGTTTTTCCCAGAAACGGCGACGTTCACCCATTGTAGCGAACTGCTGTTTTACCCGACTACGTAACTGCCCGGCATATTTCGCCACCTGACCCAGATGCAGCGGCAGCAGTGATTCGAGTTTTTCGCGCAACAGGCGCGCCAGAACCGGTGAGGTGCCGCCAGAGGAGACCGCTACCATTAGCGGTGAGCGGTCAATAATTGACGGCATAATAAAGCTGGCGGCTTTCGGCGCATCGACCACGTTACAGAAGATGCGACGAGCTTCAGCGGCTTCACTGACGCGCTGGTTAAGCGCGTCATCATCCGTCGCAGCAATCGCCAGCCAGCAGGTGTCGAGAAGGCTTTCATCAAATGGCCCTTCGACGAGGGTTAACATGCCTGCATCTGCCCATGCGGTGAACTGTGGAATAAACGCTAATGCATTCACCGTTAAGCGAGCGCCTGCGTCTAACAGCAACCTTGCTTTGCGTTCCGCGACATCACCACCGCCGACAATCAGACAGTCGCGATCGCGTAATTGGCAAAATATAGGCAAATGATCCACGTAAAAACCCCTTAATAATTAACCGGCAGCCGTTTCAGTTTGATTAAATTTGTCCGCAACCGGACGATTCGCTTTCGGCGTAGCATACCAATAACCCAATCCCATGAATACGGCACCCGATAAAGTATTACCCAGCGTCACCCACAGCAGGTTATGACCAATACCCGCCAGCGTGTAGGCTTCGCTGTGGTTGCCGAACCAGGAGAGGGCGAACAGCGTCATGTTAGCGATGGAGTGCTCGTAGCCGGACGCGATAAATGCCAGCAGACACCACCAGATAGCGATAAATTTCGCCGCCCCTTCAGTGCGCAGCGCCATCCAGATTGCCAGGCAAACCAGCCAGTTACACAATGCACCTTTGAAGAACAGTACCATTGCCGGTGCAGTGGTTTTTGCCAGCGCGACGGAGTGAACGATGCTGGTATCTACCGGCAGCAGGCTACCGCCGCCCCAGCTATAGAGCATGGCAACGAAGACGGAACCGACCAGGTTACCCAGCCAGGTTTGCGGCAGGATTGCCCACATTTGCCCGTGGCTGATAGTGCCCGCTTTCACTCCAAAGGTGAGGAACATGGTGTGTCCGGTGAACAGTTCAGAACCGGCGATAATCACCAGCGTTAAGGCGATACCAAAGGTCGCACCCATCACCAGAGGACGTACGGACGGGTCGAGCAAATTACCGAGCGTGAAAATCAGGATGATCCCAAGACCCACATACGCCCCCGCCATGGCGGAGCTGACCCAAAAGCCGAGCGGGTTATTTGCCGACAGGCGTGCAATGCGCGCAGCGTTAGCCGCACACTTATTAATAGTGTCTGTAAACATTTGATTATCCTTTAAAAAATAAAAACAAAAAATAAAACAAAAAGTTTAAAAAATGTCCTGCAATATACCGAAGGTTATTACAGGACCATGCAAAAAGGGGAGGCATTGCGCCTCCCGTTAAAATATTAACCGCGCAGCTGTACCACGCCGTCTTTCACACGTGCTTCGTAGTGCTTGACGGAAAACTGTTCGTCTTCCATGCACAAGCCGTCGCTTAAGCGAAAACGTTGTTTTTTCAGCGGGCTGGCGACCCACAGCTCGCCCTGATGTTCCGCAATCAGCCCGCGTGACAGCACGCTGGACTCGAAGAACGGGTCGATGTTGCTGATCGCAAACACCTGGTCGCTGTGATACGGGCGGAAAATTGCTACTTGTTCGTCACCTAACAGCGC
>OKVX01000890.1_pt1 | contig 13688 bp, 11 predicted proteins | sample 1606941 | NCBI WGS metagenome assembly OKVX01 (sample SAMN03281016, study PRJEB24777) | human gut metagenome | isolation source: fecal sample PR161 from 1 month old female Malay infant, caesarean... | reverse complement strand
ATTTTGGAGGAAATGTGTCTATAATATTTTTTTTATTTGGATTAATAATTGGAAGTTTTTTAAATGTGTGTATTTTTAGAATTCCTGCAGGGGAATCTATAGCATTTCCGCCTTCACATTGTGGTACATGCAAAAAACAATTAAAGCCTATAGATTTAGTACCTGTTTTTAGTTATTTGTTTTTAGGTGGAAAGTGTAGATATTGTAAGAGTAAAATATCTATAAGATATCCACTAATAGAATTGCTTACAGGTTTTTTATATTTTTGTGTATATAAATATTATGGTATATCTTTTTTGACAGTTAAGTACATAGTCTTAATTACATTTCTCATAGTAATTTCATTTATAGATTACGATACCCAAGATGTTTATGCGGTTACTACTTACCCAGCTGTAATACTTGGGATTATTTTTGCCCTAATAGAAAAGTTTTATTTTGGAGAAAACTTATTAAATTATTTTATGGGATTAGTAATATCAGCTTTAGTAATATTTTTAATTAGTAAATTAACTGGAGCTATGGGGAGTGGAGATATAGAGATACATGCCATAGCAGGAATTTTTTTAGGGTGGAAATTAGCAATAATAAATATATTTTTATCATTTATTATTGGGGGAATAATAGCAGTATTAGCTATTTTGTTTAAACAAAAGAAAAAAGGTGATTATATAGCCTTTGGACCAGCTATAGGAATATCTACTATTATTTTAATATTTTTTGGAAACATAATAATACCAATATATTTTGGGGTGTAAAAAATTTAATATACTAGTTTAGATTAAGTTTTATAGTTAAATTTTTAACTTGAAAAGGAGGCATTTTCTTTGATTAGTTATCAGAAAAAGCGTTTAGGAGATATACTAATTGAATCAGGAAAGCTTACAGAGGATAAGCTTAAAGAAGCATTGATTATTCAGAAGCAGGTTGGAAAGAGGCTTGGAGAAATTTTAGTTGAACAAAACTTTGTTACTGAAGAGGATATAATAGAAGTTTTAGAAAAACAATTAAATATTGAAAGAGTAAATCTTGAAATTATAAGAATAGATAGAAGAGCTATAAAGATGATTTCAGAAAATGTTTGTAGAAAGCATTTAATAGTTCCATATGAAATAGATGATAATACCATAAAAGTTGCAATGGCAGATCCCTTAGATATAGTTGCAATAGATGATGTTGAGATTTCTACAGGTTTAAATGTGCGTCCTTATATAGCAGTAAAACAATCTATTCAAAGAGCTATAGATATATATTATTCAAACCAAAAGGTTTTATCAGCAGCGGAAGAATTAACTAAGGAAGTTGATGAAGGAAATAATCTTATTTTAGATAATATTGAAGAAGTTGATAACTTAGATAATGCTCCAATTATAAAAATGATTGAATATGTAATGAAAAATGCAGTAGAGGAAAGAGCTAGTGATATACATATTGAAAGCTATGAAAATATATTAAGAATTAGATATAGAATAGATGGTAAATTACATACAATATCTACTTTGCCAGTAGATACCCTAGCTCCCTTAGTTACTCGTATTAAAATTTTAGCAAACTTAGACATATCAGAGAAAAGACTTCCTCAAGATGGAAGAATTCTTACTAGATTTGGAGATAAACAAATTGATTTAAGAGTATCTATTCTTCCAATGATAACAGGAGAAAAGATAGTTATAAGAATAATAAATAAAGAAAATTTCATAATTTCTAAGGAAGGGCTTGGAATAAAGGACTATGAACTTAATTTATTAGAAAAAATAACAAAGCATTCTAATGGAATAATTCTTGTTACAGGTCCTACAGGAAGTGGTAAAACAACAACGCTCTATACTATTTTAAATGAGCTAAATACAGATAGTAAAAATATTATTACTATAGAAGATCCTGTTGAAGTATCAATTGAAGGAATTAACCAAGTTAATGTTAATAATAAAGTGGGGTTAACTTTTGCAACGGGATTAAGATCTATATTAAGACAGGATCCAGATATAATAATGATTGGAGAAATAAGAGATTCTGAAACGGCTCAAATAGCAATAAGATCAGCTATTACAGGTCATTTAGTTTTATCAACTTTACATACTAATAATGCTCCATCTAGTATTTTAAGACTTGAGGATATGGGGGTTCAAAGATATTTAATTGCCAATGCTATTAAAGGAGTTATAGCTCAAAGACTTGTTAGAAAAATTTGTCCAAAGTGTAAATTACAATATGATGCTACACCATATGAAAAAGAAATATTAAATATAGATAAAAATGAAGAACTTATACTTCATAAAGGTAAAGGTTGTGCTTATTGTAATAATACTGGTTATGTAGGTAGAATGGGTATTTATGAAATTATGGAAGTGACTAAAGAACATAGAGAGGCTATTTTAGAAAATAAAAGTGCGGATATTCTTAAGGAGATTTCAATTAAAAATGGCATGAGAACTCTTGGACAAGCATGTAGAAGTTTAGTCTTAGAGGGAAATACCACAGTTGAAGAAATGTTAAATATAACTTATGATATGTAATTTGCTAAAAGAAAAGGAGATGAATTATGGCAATTTTTAAATATAAAGCTATTAATTCAGAAGGACAAAGAATAGAAGGTTCTCAAAGTGCTGATTCTGAAAGTCAAATCAGGGAAATGCTTTTATCAAATCAATATTATCCTCTAAGTATAGAAAAGGAAAATAGTAAAAGTAAAAAGAGTTTTTCTTTTAATAGTAAAGTGAAGCTTAAGGATATAGCAGTATTTTGTAGACAGTTTTATGTTATGTTAGATTCTGGATTGTCTATTGGTAAGGCTTTAAATATATTAATAGAACAATGTGAGAAACCAAAGCTTAGGGAAGCCTTAATTGGAGTAAACGGAGAGTTGAAAAGAGGAGAAACCCTAGCAAGTTCCATGAGAAAAAGAAAAGATGTTTTTCCTAACTTACTTACTAGTATGATTGATGCTGGAGAGAGAAGTGGTAACTTAGATATAATCTTAAAAAGAATGGCTGAGTACTACGAAAAAGAGACAAAGATTAGAGGAAAGATTAAAAGTGCTATGATTTATCCTATAGTTCTTGGAGTGGTAGCTATTATTGCTATTACTTTTATTCTTACCTTTGTAATGCCAACATTTGTGCAGATGTTTGAAGAAAACAATGTAGACCTTCCAATGGCGACTAAGATGGTTCTTGGGACAAGCAAAATGTTAGGTAAGTATGGAATTATAATTTTTTTAATTTTAGTAACAGCAATTATATTACTTGTCAAATATTTAAAGAGTGAAGAGGGTCAATATAAATTAAGTTCAATAAACTTAAAAATTCCAGTAATAAAGAAATTAACTCAAAAAATAATAGTTTCTAGATTTACAAGAACTATGGGAATAGTATCATCAAGTGGAATGTCTTTAGTAACCTCTATAGAAATAGTTGCCTCTGTAGTTGGAAATAAAATTGCAGAAAAGGAATTATTAAAAGTAAAAGAAAAGGTCTTAAAAGGGGAAGGGTTAGGAGATTCAATAATGAATATAAAAATCTTCCCGCCAATGCTTGCTTCCATGGTTAAGATTGGAGAGGAAGCTGGTTCATTAGATAGCATATTAGATAAAACAGCAGACTTTTATGATGATGAACTAGAAAGAGAAATAAAAACAGCAACAGCCTTAATAGAGCCATCAATGATAGTTCTTATGGGAATAATTATAGGATTTCTACTAATTTCAATATTAACACCTATGTTTAAAATGTATAACAGTATAAGTTAGCTTAAATTTTAGGAGATGAAAAAAGTGAGTATTAGAAGTAAGAGAAGGAAAAAAGGCTTTACTTTAATAGAACTTATTATAGTTGTAGCAATTATAGGAATATTAGCAGCCATAGCTATACCAAACTTTTTAGCTATTCAAAGAAAAGCTAGAATTCAAGCTGATATTGCAACAGGAAAAACAATATATGATGCTACTATAGCGTTGATTGCTGAAGGAAAAGAAGGGTTTAATATGCCTGAGAAAACAACTATAAAAGATAAGGATGGAAAGTTGATTACTTATTATGGATATGGTATTGACTTATCTAGTTCGAGTGATGAAAGAGCAAAAGAATTAAGAAAGTATATATTAAATAGCACTAATTTAAAACCTAAGGCATTTAAAGGTTGTCATTTTTATGTAAGTGTTACATTTGATTTTTCAGATAATAATTCAAATAATGGCTACGATTTAACCAAGCCAATAGTTAAAGTAGATATTGTAAATTCGGATAATAAATCTAAGGGAGAGGCTTATCCAAATAATGAGCTTTTGAAGTGAATTAAAAGTTAGTAGACTTTTAATATAGATTACATATCATTTTAAGGAGGAAAACCAATGAATACAAAAAAACAAACTAAAAAGAAAAAAGGTTTTACGCTAATAGAGCTTATTATAGTAATAGCAATCATAGCAATATTAGCAGCAATAGCAATACCAAATTTCTTATCAATACAAAGAAAAGCAAGAGTTAAGGCTGATATAGCAAGTGCAAAAACAATATATGATGCAACATCAGCTTTAATTGCAGAAGGGAAGATAGTACCAGGATCAACTGATTTTGGAGATCTAAATAATGTTACTTCAATAACTGAGACAGGCAATAAAGATATTGTGGATTTACAAGGATATTTACAAACAATACCTACTCCTAAGTCAGTAGATAACTCAACATTTGCAATTTCAATAACTAATACGGAAGCTAAACCTGAAATTGAAGTTTATATAAAACCAACAACAGGAAGCGAAATTAAAGTTTATCCTGAAACTGGTAAAGATAGTGAATATGATTTGAATAAGTAAGGAGTATAGGAAATGAAGTCAAAAAAACAAACTAAAAAGAAAAAAGGCTTTACTTTGATAGAATTAATTATAGTAATAGCGATAATAGCAATATTAGCAGCAATAGCAATACCAAACTTCTTATCAATACAAAGAAAAGCAAAAGTTAAGGCAGATATAGCAAGTGCTAAAACAATATATGATGCAGCATCAGCTTTAGTTGCAGAAGGAAAAATAACATCAAATACATCATATATAATAGATAGTGAAGCTGATAATGACGTAGAAAAATATTTACAAACAGTTCCAGTTCCGCAGTCAAAAAATAATGATGTTTTTGCAATTGTAGTAGATCCAAATGGTAAGGATGCGGTTATAGGTGAGAAAGGTAAAGTAGAGCAGCCATCTCAACCAGCTAAAATAGAAGTATATTTAGTACCTAAGGGAACAACAAAGGAAAATATAAATTCAGAAAGTAATAAAATTTTGGTTTATCCAGCTACTAGTGCAGATTCGGCTTATAAATTAAATTAACTATATAATTATTAAAAGTGTAAGGAAATAGTTCCTTACACTTTTCAACTATAAAGGTAAAGGAGGGAAAGTTTTGGCAATAGAAAATAAAGAGAAGAAGAGTATATTGCATATGGATGTTTCTGATATACTTAAGTCTCTTAAGAAGAAAAATTCTGAGAAAAAGAATGATAAAAAAGGTAGTAAGAAAAAAGCTAAGGCTGTTATATGTAAAAAAGCTATTTCTATTGATGTTGGAAGTGAGAATACCAAGGTTGTTGTTGGGAGATATCATAAAAATAAGGTTAGTATAGACAAGGCTTTTTCTTTTAAGACTCCGAAAGGCAGTATAGATGATGGTCATATTAATGATATAGATAATTTAGCTATGGCTATTAATGACGCTTTGGATTCTAATAATGTTAAGAATGATAATGTAATTTTCACTACAAACAGCACTTCTATTATAAATAGAACAATTATTATTCCAAAGGTTAATGAGGATGAAATAGAATCAGTTATTAAGTACGAAGTTCAGCAATATCTTCCTATAAACTTAGAGGATCATATGATTCAATATAATGTTTTAGGAGAAAAGGTTATTGAGGGAAATGAAAAGCTAGAGGTTTTAATTGTTGTTTATCCAAATAAGATGGTTTATTCCTATGCAGAGCTTGTTAATAAAATGGGTGGAAAACCCTATGCTTTAGATTTAAATTATAATTCTAAAAGAAAAGCTTATTGCGTAATGAATCCTGAAATAAAGGAGTCTATTTTAAGTATTGATATGGGAGCAGAAAATATAGCATTAACAATAATGAAAGACAATGAGTTAATACTTATAAAAACTACAAAATCTGGTGGGAATTATTTAAATAGCAAAATATCAAAGGTCTTAGAAATTTCATTAGAAAATGCAGAAATGCAAAAGAGAGAAAATTGTAATTTGATGAATAGAGAAGAAGGACCTTTAGAGCATGTTGTTAGAGAGGTTGTAGATTCTTGGTTTGATGAAGCTAGTAGAATAATTAAATATTATAAAAGTAAAAATACTCAAAATAATATAGACAAGATATATATTTGTGGAGGAAGTTCAAACATAAAGGGACTAGAAAGATATGTATCTACTAAACTAAACATGAAAGTAAAGATAGTTCAGGGAAATAGTAATATAGAATTTAAAAAAGGCGTTGAAGAAGTGAATATTTCAGAATACATAAACGCTATTGGAGCCTTAATAAGACTTTAGGTTGGTGATAAATAATGAGAGATTTTAACTTTTTCTCCCATATAACTGAGGAAAGAAAAAGTGATTCAAAAAGAAAATACATAGGATTTGGATTAATTGGAGCTTTAGTCTTTATATTTGTAGTTAATTTTTCCATAAATATTATACACGGGCATGTTTTAGATAAAAACATAAGTTATTATGAAGGGGAAATAGATAACCCAGATATGAAAGAAAAGTTAGGTGTAGCAACGAAGGTTGAAAAGGAGCATGATGCTTTAGAAAAGTATTATAATGATGTGAAGGTAGCTACAGAACAAGTTTATGATAATAATTATGTAACTACTCAAAGAATTAAGATAATAAATAGTACTGTTCCTAAGGATTTAGTATTTACTCAAATAAGTATAGATAATAAAACTTTAACAATACAAGCATTATCAAAAACAAGAAGTGCTATAAGTGATCTTCAATATAACTTAAATAATTTAGGTTTTATAGAAAATACATATATAAGTGGAATTGGAGAAAGAAATGCACAGGGAGACTATTCATAAAAGAGAAAAAACTTTATTATTTGTCCTAGCTCTAGGGGTTGTTGGTTTTGGATATTATAAAGTGGTTTGGGATTATCAATATAACAAATTAAAAGATTTAAAATCAAAGGAACTAAAAGTAAAAGAAGAATATAACCATGATGTGAAAATGGTTAATTCTACAGAACCTAATAAAGAAGAAATAAATATTTTTAACTCAGAAATTCAAAACTTAACATCAGGATTTTATTCAAACATATCACAGCCCAATATAATATTAGAATTAAATAATCTTATGAATGATGCAAATGTTAAAGGAACTATGAGTTTTTCTGAAATAAAAACTATGCCAGTTATGGACAAGCAAGATGAAGATTCCTCTAGTAAAAGTGAGGATGATGAAAATCCAAATCAAATACAGGGAATAGTTAATGATTATAATAATATAACTGATAAGAAGAAAAATGAAGATAGCAAAGATAAAAAGCAAGAAGAAATATATAACTTAAGCCAAATGACAGTTTCATTAAGTGTAAATGGTACTTATGATAATGTTATGAAATTTATGAAGTCTATTGAAGAGAATACAAAGCACATAAATATACTTAATTTTAATTTAAGTGCACAAACTGATGGAAATGTATCAGCAAATATGAATATACAACTTGTTGCAATTCCAAAGATAGATGCTTCAAAAGAAGAATTTACAACAGCTGATGAGAAGTATGGTAAGGAAAATCCATTTTCAGGAGCAAGTGCAGTTGGAACAGGAACAATAGAAAATGAATTAGAAAATTCAAAGGTTAAGAATGATTTCTTAATGACTGTTAGGCCTATAAATTCAGATTTACCAACAATAGTTTTAGGTAAATCAGATGATAAGGATAAAAAAACATATTTAAATAATGATGAAAACTCAGTAAGTAATATTGAGATGTACATTTCAGGTGACAATGGAAAGTACTATTACAAATACAAGGTTGAAGGAAAAAGTTACCCAACAAAATTTGAGGGCAATGGAGAAGAATTTAAACCAAATGGAAATGATATAAACTTTGAAATATTCTCAGAGAAGAGAGTAAATAAAGATGATAAATCTGGAGCTAACATAAAAATTGTAAATAGTTCAGATAAAGAAGTTAATTTAATAATAAATAAGGATGACGAAAAAAGTCCAAGAGTTAATGTAACCACAGATGGCAAGGTTAAAATCATTAAAAACTAATAGAAAAGGTGTGTGAAGCTATGGGTATCAAAAAAAGAAAAAGTAAAAAAGGGTTTACAGTAATAGAAGCTATAATTAGTTTGGTTTTGTTTACTTTAATAATGATACCCCTAGGTAGCTTTACTTTAACTGCAGTTAAAACATCAGTAAAAAGTGCCACAAAAGAGCAGGCTATAAATGCTGGACAAGGTGCCTTAGAACAATTAAAAATAATTAAGTTAAGTCAGCTTAAGAAAATAGACTCAGATGCTAATTATAGTGAAAGTCATAAAGCTGTATTAAAGCTTGGAAATTTAAATGTTATAAAGACAAAGGACAATCCAATTTATAAAGTTGAAGGTGAATATGTAGATCCTAATAATAAGAAGAAATTTAATATAGATGGAGACATAACACAGGGGAAGCTTGAGGATAATGGAGAAAGTGATAAGGAACATACTTTGGATAAAAAAGAGCCGGAAAAAAATTATGTGGTATATATAGGAGAAAGTCTTATAACAGTTTATAAAATTGTTTCAAAAGAAAATATTTTAAAAAAATACATAGATAACAATACAATTAAAATAATGGATGATAAAGATAATGACTTGGAAGAAGCTAAAATAGTAAATGGAAATTTTAAAGGAAGTAGTATAAAGCTTAGACAATGGTTGCTTATAAAGCATAGAGAACTAAAAAATAATGGTAATGAAATTACAACTCTTTTTATAGATGAGAATAGTAATGGTGAGATAAATATAAAAGCAGAAAATGAAGAGAAGGGTGAAGAGCTATCAACCCCTGATAGTACAAGTGAAGAAAGAAAAAAGCTTGTTAAAATATTAAATGAATATACTGATGATTTTGAATTAGAGGATGGAGAGAAAAAAACTGATATAATGGTATATTTTTATAGGAGTTATGCAAATAAAAAAATAGATTTAAAAGTGTCAAATAAGTGTTTAGGAAGTCAATTGAACATTTATACATGTAAGAATGAAGGTAGTGGAATAAGATATAATATTTATACTTCAACTGAAAATCCTCATGGTGATATAAGTGTATTTAAAAATTATATAGAGGGAAATAGTGAAGATTTAAGAGGGCAATTATTTAATATTAATTTAAAGGTTAAGGAAAAAGATGAGGTTCTTTATAACCTTAATACAACTGAGTTTATAGGAGGATGATAGCATGTTTTATAGTAAAAAAAGAAAAGGGGCAACTCTTGCTTATGTAATAGTAGTATTAGCAATAATTGCTGTAATAGGTACTGCTATAGTTTCACTTTCTTTAACAAACTATAAAGCAATGATTGTCCATGGTAAGAAAACTCAAAATTTATATATGTCAGAATCAGGACTTGATAAAGTTCAAAAAGCCTTAGATATTCTTACTGCTAAGGCTATAACTTATGGAAATGATGCTGTTGCAAAAGAAGATGCATTATTATCATCAGAGGAAGATTTAAAATCAGGTGGTAATAAAACAGAGGATGGTTATAAAAAAATATCATCTGAAAAGGAAGAAAGTCAGAATAAAATATTCAAGAAGGCTTATAAGGAATATATTATAAAGCAATTAAATCCTAATAGTGAAGTTAGTAAAAATGAAAAAGTATTTTTATTACAACATAATAAAGTTAAGTTTAATAACAATTTAATTAAAATGGCTGAAGAAGATAAAAATAAAGAAAAAAATGAAGAGGGTAATTATGATATTACACTTATTGATATAAATAATAAAAAAGTATCTAATGGGAGTAGTTTAAGTGGAAGTTTAAATTTTAAAACTATATCTGATAATGATAAAAAGGAAGAAATAAGCTTAAGGTTAGATTCTAAGTTTAATGTTAAAGAATCAGATGGAGATAAGAACTATAAGGATGTATCTTTAACTTTTAATATTGAAGTTCCAGATTATAATGGAGCTTATAAAATTGAAGAGTTTCCTTTATATAATGTATGTTCAAATGGTTTAGTTGTTGGAGAAAACTTAAATGTTGGTACAGGATCTACATTAAATGTTGATGGGGGGATTTTTGTATCAGCAAATGTTATCAAAGAGAAAAAATTTACAATAGGAAGTATGGTTAATAAAAAAGAGGGAGATGGGGTTGTTATTAATGGAGGAACACTTAGTGTTAATAATGGCTCTTTGGTAAGTAAGAATGATATAAGACTTGGTGGAGAAGGAAGCAATTTAAAAGTTGGGTGTGAAACAGAAGAGAATAAAAATAATAAGAGCAATTTGAATTTAAATGATGAATCAAAAAAATCTCATAGTAATTTAAATAACAATTTAGGTGTGTACACAGGAAATCTAGGGATAAATGGAAATAAGATTGGTTTTGATAAAGATGTTAGTAAAGGAAATATTATTTCTAATTATCCTGTTTATGCAATGAACGATTTAATATTAAATGGGGAGAAATCATCAATAAATTTAAATGGTGGTTTTTATGGGATAAATAGTAATAGGTCTCAAGATGAATTAACAGGTAAAATAAATAATTCTAGTGCAATTATAGTAAATACAGATGATATAGGAAGTGGATCAAGTATAAATATAGGACAAGAGGCCATTATAATGGGAACAGCTTACATAAATACAACACCTGAAGCCTATCAAACTGGGGAGTCTGTTTCTGTTAAGGGAAATTATATTGCCTATACAGTTGATAATGGAAATGTGGAATTTAAATATTATAATCCACTACAACTTGCAAAGTTAGATTCTGTTGATGAAAAAGCAAAATATTTTAAGGATAATATTAAAAATGCAAAGGGAACTATACATTTAGATGGAATAAGTTTACCTGATAATACAACTAGTATTGGAGCTACCATAAGCAATAATGAAGTAAAGCTAAACAATAAAAATGCTACCCTAGACAATATAACTGATATTAGCATAAATCAAGTTGAGAAGTATGAAAAGGCAATTAATTATATAGGAAGCTTAATTAATACAAAAAATAATGATAATTCAGAAATTGAATTTCCTGATAAGGAAGTAAGAAAAATTGTGGATATTAAAGAGAGTGATGGAAAGTTAACTAAGGCAATAATCTATATAGATTCTAAAAATGATAAGGGTGGAACTCTTACAATTAAAGATGGAAAATCAACAGAGATAAGGGATAATGAAATAAATCTAGGAAATGGAATTGGTGCAGGAATAATAGTTACAAAGAAAAATGTAATATTAGATTCTAAAAATTTAAAGTTTAATGGAACTATTATAACAGCTGATAATCTAGATGTTAAAGGAAGTAATAAAATTGACTTAGTATATGATGACAATATTATAAAAAAAATAATATCTCAAAATTACGATTCTTTTAAAAATTTATTTAGAGGACAGGTTTGCAATAATTTCATTACAATAAAATCACAAACTAACATGAGTGATAATACTTTAAATTTAGTTAAAACAAGTAACTGGGAAGTAAACTAAGCTATTAAGAGAAGGTTGGTGATTAAATGAAAAATTTAAAATTAAAAAAAAGAGGGCTTTCTCTTATAGAATTAGTTGTGGCACTATCCTTAATAGCAATAATATTAATGATAGTTGGTCCATTTTTCATTTCAAATTATGTAACTTTAGATAAGACAAGCAATCAAATAGATTTTCAAAGGGAAGCAAAGGCCATAATGAATTATTTTACTGACTCAGCTATGGAAGCATCTAATATAGAAAGCTTAACTAATGTTAAAAATGAGGTTCTTTCAAATAATAATTATACTGAGAGTCTAAAAAAGGATTCTTTGAAATCAAAAGATGGCTATCTTAAACTAACTTTTAATAACAGTGAAAACAAGAATGAACATACAACATTTATATTAAAAGATAGATCATTATATATGAAGAAGAATGATTCAGAAGAATTTAAAATAGGGGATTTAGTTAGTAGCATTGAATTAACTTCTTTAACAGAAGGAGGATTAATAAATAATTTCAAAAATGCTAATGCCATCAAAATTGAAATTAAATTTGATACTAAAAATAATACACCATATAAAGTAAGCAATATATTAACCTTTAGAAATAAAAATTAATTTTGGATGGAGGTGAATTAGATGAAAAAATTTAAAAGTACAAAAAAATATAGCTTTTTTGTTATAGTTACAATTTTAATAATTAGTATGGTAGGAATGCTAGTTTACGGAAATACATATAAAGAGCAATTCACAATTAATGCAAATTATAATTTGAGTGAATTAAAACATGGAGAAACAGAAGATATTAAATATACAATAACACCAAAACCAATTAAGTTTAAAGATAATGTAGAAAAAGATGTTGTTTTAGTGTTAGACACATCTCAAACTGTTAATGAAAGTTATGGTGATATATCAACTGCTGCACAGACTTTCGTTACAAATATATTAGGAAAACAATATAAAAATTTAAAAGTAGGTGTAGTATGCTACAATGAAAAAGCAGAAATATTACATGGATTTGACAATTCTACTTACTCTATTAATAATGATATAAAAAAATGTTATCAGAATTACAATATTAAGAGTGGTAATCATCTTGGAACTAACGTTGGAGATGCATTTAGATTAGCTATATCTATGTTAGGTAAGGACAGTAATCCTAATAAAGAAAAAATTGTTATATTTATGTCTAATGGTAAACCTAATGCTTATACAGGAAAGTTTTATAAGGGTCACGAAAGTACATTGACTGAAAATCAGATTAATTCATTAAAAAATATAGCTTGCAAAAGATTATATGATATAACAAGCTTAAATGGAAATGAAAATGAATTAGGAAAATCCTCTTTAAAGAATGAAAAAATTATTAATAAAATAGATAATTATAAAGAGTATTTTTATAATCCAGAGAGTTTAGATGAATATAGAAAGCAAGATTTTCAAAAGAGGGGATTAAGAACAAATACTGATAATGATAAAAGTAAATTTAATAATTTGATTCTTAATGAGTATAAAATTACCAATGCTGATAGTTATATAAATAAAATTTATGGTAACCCATATTGTATAAATGTATGTCCTCCTAATAACCAGGGTGGAAAAAATGCAATATGTTATTATATGGGATCAGAAATTGGTTATGCATATTCATTGAAAATGGCAAAAGAAATGAAAGATTTAGGGATATCAACTTACCCTATATATTTTGATACTAAATCAAAAGATAGTAAACAGAGAGAAAATACTATGAAATTAATATCAAAATTTGCAGGTAACCATGAAGATGATGATGTTACTAGTGTAAATACAGTTTATTCAAATGATATAACAGAATCATTAAAGAAAGTTTTTAAAGATCTTGATAAGAATATAAAGGAATCTTATTCAGTTAATGATGCAAAATTAACTATAAATATACCTGAGGGGTTAGAGGTAGAATCTATAAATTATTCAGGAAAAACAATAAAAA
>OKVX01000885.1_pt1 | contig 13721 bp, 20 predicted proteins | sample 1606941 | NCBI WGS metagenome assembly OKVX01 (sample SAMN03281016, study PRJEB24777) | human gut metagenome | isolation source: fecal sample PR161 from 1 month old female Malay infant, caesarean... | reverse complement strand
AACCCTGGAAGGCATCGGGCTGCATACGTTTTGCCAAATCTAATCGTATTAATTTTAATCAGTCTTCAAGATACAAGGAAGGCAGCCTCACCGCCGTTGCGGCTGGAGAGGAAGTCGTTCCTGCTTCTGAGCTTACTGCTGCTCTGAAGCAGGTCCGGGAGCTTCAGCGCCTTCTGGGCAAGAAGACGATGGAAGTTGAGATCCTGAAAGAAGCCGTGGAGTACGGTCAGTCGCGAAAATGGATAGCGCACGCGCCCTTGTTGCCAAAGGACGGGGAATAGCCATGGTCAGCCGGACCATGGGCGTGTCGCGTGCGCAACTGTCACTGCGGATTAACCGTTCTGCCGACTGGCAGGACAGGCGCTGTAACCGGCGTAATGAAGAAGCAGACGCAGAAATACTGTCGGCTATCCTCAACATTATCAGCGATATGCCGAGTTATGGTTATCGACGCGTGTGGGGCATCCTGCGCAAGCAACGTCGCACAGAGGGACAGCCACCTGTGAATGCCAAACGGCTTTACAGGATAATGAGCGAGCATAACCTGTTGTTGTTGCATCACAAACCAGAGCGACCGAAGCGTGAACATAAGGGCAAGATAGCGGTGGCAGAAAGCGATATGCGCTGGTGTTCAGATGGCTTCGAGTTCGGCTGCGACAACGGCGAAAAACTGCGGGTAACGTTCGCGCTGGACTGCTGCGACCGTGAGGCCATAGACTGGGCAGCAAGCACGGGAGGCTATGACAGTTCGACCGTGCAGGATGTGATGCTGAGGTCGGTGGAAAAGCGCTTCGACGACAGGTTGCCCGACACAGCGGTGCAGTGGCTGACGGATAACGGTTCAGCGTATACCGCGTATGAAACGCGGAGGTTCGCGAGAGAGCTGAATCTGGAGCCCTGCACAACAGCGGTGAGCAGCCCGCAGAGTAATGGCATGGCCGAACGGTTCGTGAAAACGATGAAAGAAGACTATATCGCGTTCATGCCAAAACCGGATGTGAGAACAGCACTGCGAAACCTTGCAGTAGCGTTCACGCATTACAATGAAAACCACCCGCACAGCGCGCTGGGATATCACTCCCCGAGGGAATACCGGCGGCAGCGGACATCGTTAACTTAAGATACAAAAGCTGTTCGGAGATGGAGGGTCAAGATCACATTCTGCGCTTGATGTGTTCAAAACCTGGCTACTGAATGAACTCAATCTGGGTAAAATTCGTTGATCATGTTCACATTAATCGGGGCTCTGAATTCAAAGTAACTTTATTACTAAGCATTATTTTGTGAAGGCTCTCACTTTTGCTCGCGGCTCCGAAACTTTGCTGGGTTGAGATTTTAAGGTGTATCACGGCGGCTCATACTCTCAATAAATCCCTGTTAGTAAATGCTGCTATTATAACTCATTCATTGCCTGAGCCAGCAGTCGCGCAGCTGCCTCAAGCGCAGAGGATTGAAAAAATCTTCAGATATATATCATCACTCTGAACATACGCAATTAACGGCGGAATCTCACGATTCTACCGTTTTTTATTATTTTTCAGAGGAGTAGTGATGAATAATTCTGAAGGTTTGAAGTCGTTTCAGCAATCGCTTGCTGATCTGCCGCAATGGGTATCAGAGCGGCTTCTGCAGCAAATTAACCAGTTAACTAACTACGAGCCAGTGATCGGCATTATGGGTAAAACCGGTGTTGGGAAGAGCAGTCTGTGCAATGCCCTGTTTGCCGGAGATATATCACCGGTCAGCGATGTGGCGGCCTGTACACGTGAGCCACTGCGCTTTCGCCTGCAAGTCGGCGACCGCTATATAACGCTGATGGATCTGCCCGGCGTGGGCGAAAGTGGCGCTCGCGATACCGAGTATGCTGCGCTGTACCGCGAACAGCTTCCTCGCCTCGACCTGGTACTGTGGCTGATTAAGGCCGATGACCGGGCGCTGACGGTGGATGAACATTTTTATCATCAGGTGATTGGAGAGGTATACCGGCATAAGGTGCTGTTTGTTATCAGCCAGTCGGATAAGGCCGAACCTACCAGCGGTGGGGGACAGTTGTCCACGGCGCAGAAGCAGAATATCAGCCGCAAAATCTGCCTGCTGCATGAGCTGTTCCAGCCCGTCCATCCGGTGTGTGCTGTGTCGGTCCGTCTACAATGGGGGCTTAAGGTGATGGCCGAGCGGATGATTAAGTGCCTGCCACGTGAGGCCACCAGCCCGGTGGTGTCGCAACTCCATCCTTCCTTTCGCACGACGGTAGTCCGGGAACAGGCTCGTAGCGATTTTGGTGAAACCGTCGGGGCCGTACTCGATAGCATCAGTGCCTTTCCCCTGATACCCGCCCCGGTACGGGCTGTCATTCAGGCCGTGCGCACCACGGTGGTGTCAGTGGCCCGCGCCGTCTGGGATTTCTTCTTCTGAGTATTTAACCCATCCCTGTTACTTCCCTGCCCCTGTCGCCGATGCGACGGGGATCCCTTTTATTTGTTTTCCCGTTATGAGGAGTCTGCTTATGACCCGTCTGGCTTCGCGCTTTGGCGCAGCAAACCTTATTCGTCGCGACCGCCCGTTAACCCGCGAAGAGCTGTTTCGCGTGGTGCCCAGTGTATTCAGTGAGGACAAACACGCATCCCGTAGTGAGCGTTATACCTATATACCCACCATATCCCTGCTGGACAGCCTGCAGCGCGAAGGCTTCCAGCCGTTCTTTGCCTGTCAGACCCGGGTACGCGACCTGGGTCGACGCGAGCACACAAAACACATGCTACGCCTTCGTCGGGAGGGGCAGATTACCGGTAAACAGGTACCAGAAATTATCCTGCTCAACTCCCATGATGGCACCAGTTCGTACCAGATGTTGCCGGGTTTATTTCGTGCGGTTTGTCAGAACGGGCTCGTCTGCGGTGAGTCATTTGGCGAGGTGCGTGTGCCGCACAAAGGCGATGTAGTGAGTCAGGTGATTGAGGGGGCCTATGAAGTGCTGGGCATTTTTGACCGTGTGGAGGAGAAGCGGGATGCGATGCAGTCGTTGCTGTTGCCACCACCTGCGCAGCAGGCACTGGCAAAAGCCGCGCTGACGTACCGCTTTGGTGAGGACCACCAGCCGGTGACTGAGTCGCAGATCCTCTCCCCGCGCCGCTGGCAGGATGAGAGTAGCGACCTGTGGACCACGTACCAGCGAATTCAGGAGAACCTGATTAAGGGTGGGCTCAGTGGCCGTAATGCCAAAGGAGGACGGTCACATACCCGTGCCGTTCGCGGTATCGACGGGGACGTGAAACTTAACCGGGCACTGTGGGTGATGGCGGAAGCGATGCTCACGCAACTGCAGTGACCGTTTAATGTTGCCGCTTTGTTAATATCGGACACCACCTGTCCGCATCGCACCGTGCTGACGGTCCTCACTCACTGAGGAATGGCCTGTAACCCCCGCTGCCTCTGGCTTTTGCAGAAATGAAAAATAGTTTCTGTGATGTCCATACCCTGTCCGACCCCCTCTTTAAAGTAATCACATCATTTTCAGTCAGTTAACTTTCACGGAGGACCTCTCATGACATAGGCAGAACGCCGCCATGACCGGCTTGCTGTCAGGCTGTCACTGATAATCAGCCGTCTGGTGGCGGGGGAAACGCTGAGCGTGCGCAAACTGGCCGCTGAGTTTGGCGTGTCGGTGCGCACGCTGCGGCGTGATTTTCGTGAGCGACTGATGTATCTGGACCTGGAGTATCAGTCCGGATACTGCCGCTTACGCACTGCTGGCAGTGAGATGCAGATGGTGCCTGACGTGCTTATCTTTGCCCACCGCAGCGGGCTGGCCGGACTTTTTCCCGGCCTTGACCGCCGTCTGGTGAACGCACTGCTGATGTGCGATGAGTCTCCCTGTGTGATAGCACCAGCCAGTCCGGTTCCTTCGCCTTCAGGAGCATTATCTTTCTGGAGACTGATTCAGGCCATTACCGGGCGCAGACGGGTGACGCTGATTGCGGAGGGGCGACGCTGTGAGCGCCTGGCTCCCTGCCGGTTGCTCATCCACCAGCAGACCTGGTATCTGGTGGCAGAACATGAAGGGCATATCGCCGTATTCACACTGGATGAAATCCATCTGATTCAGCCCCTGCAGGAGACTTTTCGCCGCAATGACAGTCTGTGCCGTCTGACTGAAGACCCGGTCTTCATTCAGGCCTTACCTCATTTTCGCTTTATCCAGCAGTCACTGCTTACGTTTGTTCCGGCTGACAGCCCACCGGAATAGCACAGGCGTTGTTATCAACCCGGCAACAGGGAGGAGCCCGATGCCCATTATTGCCATTATCGCCATTGTTATCATCGTCATCATTCTGAATAAAACCGGGGTGTCCGACAGCCTCACGGCCCTGACCCTTGCCACCGTTGCCGCACTGCTGACGGGCGGAGGGGCAGCCGGTGCGGCCAGTGTCGCACTGACACCGTTCGTCGGCGTGCCGGTGGGTATTTTCGTCGGCATTTATGTCTTTGCCAAAGTGGTTCGTCTGATTTCAGGAAAAAAATAATGAAACGTAAAACACTGCCTCTGCTGGTGCTGGTTGCCACCACGCTGTTTCTCAGCGCATGCGATAACAGAAGTGATGACCTGAAGGCCATCAGTAAATTTAAGGACCTCACCCCACCGCGTTTCAGTGATGTGGTCAGCCACCAGGATGATGTCAGCGAAGAATGGTCACAGGTTGACTACTTATCCGGTCCCACCTTGCAGGTTTTACGTACCCACCAGTCGCCCGATGGCTGCGAGGGTGGCAGTTACTACTACCTCGTGGATATGCAGGAAAAAACCGTCCAGCCACTGATGAATGCGCTGTGTATTGCCGATAACATCAAACTGGAATACCAGGAGGTGACGGACCCGTATACCAAAGAAAGATACTTTGAGTACGCCCATGACGGCAAACTGATGGGGCGACTGCTGATACCCTCAAACCCTGAGAACCAGGAATAAAACAACGACAAAGGAGACAAGAATGACAATACTTTCACTAAGTCGGTTTATGCTGGCGGGTGTACTGCTCGCGAGCTTTAATGCCTCTGCGATCCCGGGGTTCTGGCAGCAGGGTTACGGTCATCCGTACAGACACGGCCACCCGCTGATCGCGAAGCATTTACCCGCATTCACCTCCCCGAACACACTTTATATCCCCATACGCCAGCCATCGCCGCTGGCGTTTTTATTGACGGAGACATACCCATGACAACACAGACGCAGCACGACCTCGCACCCGCTAACCAACCCGAATTTGAACTGACCGTCACGCCGGTCCCCGATGAACAGCGTATCGATTTCTGGCCACAGTACTTTGGCGCTATCCCGCAGTGGCTACTCCTGGAGCCGCATATCTTCGCCTGGATGGACCGCTTCTGTGAGGGCTACAGCGGTGGTATCTGGTCGTTCTACACCCTCAGCAATGGCGGCGCATTTATGTCCCCCGAGCCTGACAACGATGAGACATGGCGTCTGTTTAACTGCCTGAACGGTAACGATGCCCAAATGAGTGCAGAAGCAGCAGGTATTGCTGTCTGCCTGATTGCGTATAGCCACCATGCCTGCCGTACAGAATGTGACGCGATGACCGCACACTATTACCGCCTGCGGGAGTATGCCATGCAACATCCAGAGGCTCACGCCATTCTGCGTATTATCGACTGACCGAAGGAGCAACAGATGAAACAGCTTTCCTTTTTACCCGGCGAGATGACGCCACAGGACCGGCGTCTCATTCAGCGGGCGCTCAGGGCTCTGGACCGCCACCTGCATGAGCCCGGCGTAGCCTTCACCTCTACCCACGCCGTACGTGAATGGCTGCGACTGCATATGGCCGCGCTTGAGCGGGAAGAGTTCCGGGTGTTGTATCTGGACAACCAGAATCAGTTGATTGCCCATGAAACGCTCTTCACCGGCACGATTAACCGCACCGAGGTGCATCCCCGGGAGGTGGTCAAACGTGCTCTGCACTTCAACGCGGCGGCGGTGATACTCGCGCATAACCATCCTTCCGGCGAGACGACACCTAGCCAGGCCGACAAAACCCTCACGCAGCGACTGGTTCAGGTGCTTCAGCTGGTGGATATCCGCGTACCTGACCATCTGATTGTCGGTGGCAGGCAAATCTATTCGTTCGCAGAACACGGTCTGCTTTGAGGTATTACATGAAAATTATCAGTAAACGCAGGGCAATGACGATATACCGCCAGCATCCTGAGTCCCGAATCTTTCGCTACTGCACCGGCAAATACCAGTGGCACGGTAGCGTCTGTCATTACACCGGCAGGGACGTTCCGGATATCGCCGGAGTCCTCGCGGTATACGCCGAACGCCGCCAGGACCGCAATGGGCCCTATACCTGCCTGATGAGCATCACCCTGAACTGACAATAGTGGAGAACTGTAATGAGCAACCCTACCAGGGGCCTGCAGCGGGAGATTACACTGCGCCTGGGAGCCCGTCTGGTGCAGGAAGGCAACCGACTGCATTATCTGGCTGACCGGGCCAGCATCACCGGCAAGTTCAGTGACATCGAATGCCGGAAGCTGGATGAAACATTCCCGCACTTTATCCGCCAGATGGAATCGATGCTGACCACCGGTGAACTCAGCCCCCACCATGCCCACTGCGTTACCCTGTACCACAACGATTTAACCTGCGAAGCCGACACCCTTGGCAGTTGCGGCTACGTATACATCGCCATTTACCCCACTCAGCGTTAATTACCTACACGAGAGCAAACATGAAAACTTTACCTGCAACAACTCAGCGGGCGGTGAAGCCCTGCCTGTCACCCGTGGCTGTCTGGCAAATGTTACTGACACGTCTGCTGGAACAGCACTATGGTCTGACAATAAACGACACGCCATTCTGCAATGAGGCTGTGATTAAGGAACACATCGATGCCGGTATCACCCTAGCCGATGCCGTGAATTTTCTGGTAGAAAAATACGAGCTGGTTCGTATCGACAGGAAGGGATTTAGCTGGCAGGAACAATCTCCTTATCTCCGGGCTGCAGACATTCTGCGAGCGCGGCAGGCAACTGGCTTGTTGCGGCAAAGCCGTAACAACGTAGTACGATGAACATTGCGTACAACCTTCCCGATTTACATTTCTGAACTTCCTCCCTTGTTTACCTATTGCGTAATGCGCCTGCTACTACCCGGCAGGCGCGTTATCTTTTTACGGACAAACAATCATGCAACCAGAAGTTGAAGTATTAACCGATCATAATGAGCTAATTTGTTCGAGCTTTATTGAACACATTGCCAACACATTAAATTTAGGAGTGGTGTACAACTAAACCTGCAGCCAAGGATGTATAGTGAGCGAAGCCCTATCAGGCCTTTTTGGTCAGTAGATAAGATTGATCTTCGTTGATAGAATTTACTTACACCAGCTGTTACATTAAGATAATTTTTTGGTGGGAGAATGATAAGATCTTACGTAACAATTTGATTTTAATGGTGCCGATAATAGGAGTCGAACCTACGACCTTCGCATTACGAATTAGTAGAATCACATTTAACTAACTGTTTTACATGCACATTACCGTATTCACATAACTCAACTTAATGGCAAATGATGTAAGAAATTGAATGACGCTTTACCTCGTGCGACACAAAACTGGCACACATCCCATCCCATCCCATCCCATCAGGATTACTCCCCACCCCTCTGCGAACTAATGCAGAGTTTTGTGCATCCCGCTTTTATCTCTCTAACCAAATTCTATTGGCTGATAAATTTATATGGCACGCCGTGACGCGTGCCGTCGGGAATGTGAAAAATCAGGGTGCCGAACTAATACAACCAATATGACTGCACGCGCCCATTCCATCAAAGGTTCATTTACGAGCGCAGGCAGACTCAGAGATTGACCGGCGTCAGGATGCTGTTGATGCAGGTATTGCGACGGAGGAAGAAACCACCGCTCTAAGCGAGTGAAAGAAATACCGGATACTGCTGATGCGAGTTGATACAGCAGCACCAGAATGGCCTACGCCTCCGGCGGCTCAGGCCAGATGACATCCGGCGCGGTGCTGGTATCTGTTGCTTCCACCGCGTCAATGTAATCAAGCACAGCGTTAAGCCGGGTAGTTTCTTCTTGCGTCAGTTTACGCCCGGCCTGCAATTTCAGCTGAACCAGACTGATGGAAGCCATTGCTGTATCAATCAGTGACTCAGATAAAGCCAGCCTGGTCGCCTGGCTGGCTTATATCAAAGCAGTGGAAGCTACCGACACATCAACTGCCCCGGATATTATCTGGCCGGTGAAACCGGTGGTGTAGGCCATACCACGCCAGCCCCGAGAGAGGTATCGACGCGGCTCAGCAGCACGCGGTATATTTTCCACTCCTTCAGGGCGGATTCTTCTTCCGGTGTCGTCATTTCTAAATCAACCGCATCCTGTAACACACTGATTTTTTCTCCGGCTTCCGCCATCAGGCTTTGTTTTTGTGCGTCAGTCTGCTGAATCAACTCCTCTCTGGTCGGAGGAACTGGCGGCGGAAGCGGCACCCATGACGGAAGGTCATCATCACCCACCGCACGGGTAAATCCCTCTTTGTCAGAGCGAAATTCGTTGTAGATATCGTCAGAGACATCTTTCAGACTGTCCAAATCCCATCCAGCAGCCACATAGTCATCCAAAAACTGTTTCGGAATGAATGCGTTGTTTTCCGTGCTGTACATGTATGTATTCACGATTATACCCCTATTGCCATGTAGAAAACTTTATCTGCCACATTCTGGTTATTTACGTCATTTTGTGACCGTCCGTTGTTGTAGAAAGAAAATCCGGCCTTGTCGATATTGTCGGCCATTGGTGAAGTCATCCAGCCTGCTGTATTTTTCTGTCCAAAGGTGATTGAAAAACATCGCCATGAAAATGAAGTAGGGAACCAGACTTTATTAGGGCTGCTGACTTCACCCCACTGAATCATCAGGCCGGTGTCTCCACATTTCCACCAACCCTCACCCGTTGTATTTTTCTTTCCATAGCGTGACTCCATAAACGTACTCAGAAGCCCGTTCCACTTTTTACCTTTAATGTCTCCGTCCTGCTGAAACTGCGTATTGCCGTCATCTGCTTCAAGGCCGGACATCGAAATGATTTTTCCAAAATGCTTAAATTCATTTTTGGTGAAATACCCAACTTGCTTTCCGTCAATCCAGAGCGCAACACTCCCGTCACCGTTGGCATGGAAACCGGAATCATTGTCACCGATGTAGATTGCATTTTGAGCGTGTAACTCAGGAACAACCAGGCTACCGGTCAGTGTGCCGCCGGTCTTATCGAGTTTATTATTCAGCTGTTCTCCCAAACCAAGGTATGTGAGAATTTCGGCAATAGTACCTTTCCCGATAATATCTCGACCGACAGAAGTTAAATCAGTCTGCGATGCGGTATCAGTTCCAGTGAAATACGGGAGTTTATTTGCACCGGTTGTGAGCCCTGCCAATGCCGTCAGCGTGGCGTCAAGCGCCTGGAAATCCTTACCGAACGCGGCGGACATTTTGGCGATAAACCCGTTCAGGTCACCATCATCAAGCACGTCCAGCCCGCTTTTGTTGGTTGTGTACTGTGCAAGCGCTGCCGCAATAAAGCTGGCCTGTCGAATAGCTTTGTTTACCTGCGCACTGGAAGCTTTGCCAGCCGTGAAGCCAGAAAGCAGAGCCGGAAGCGATTCCCAGTCAGCCTGGGCCGTCACGTTAGCATTTGCCGCTGTCGCGAACGGTTTAAAGTTGTTTGTTGCCATTAGAGTATTGTCCCCCATGCTCCAACATCGAACCCACCGATGTATTCGTTATCCATATCAAACCCAAAGAATTTAGAGCCCTCGGATGGTGCTTCTACCGAAGGCGTTTCAACATCACCGGCCCATACGCCAGCAGATTTAACGGTGAGATAGCCCTGTTTGATAGCGGCGATCAGTTCGAGAGACACATCAGAAATGTCAGTCTCGGGAAAAACCCAGACCGAGATCGTCATGTCCTGGTTGTCGACGATTTGCATCTTCAGGCCAGAGCCTGCAGTTGCAGCGTCAAGGATGGGAGGCAGAGAATCGTTCCGGCCGTCCCAGTTGTTGATAGCGATTTTCGCTTTCAGAATGATGCGGTACGTCTCATCACTCAGCGTCGTATAGCCAGAATCAGGATCATATGGCCCTTGCCAGATGCCCTGGTCATATCCGAGCCCGTCAGTGTCCCAGCTGAAATAAACGCCGCTAATTGGCTGGCTGACTATACGACTACGCCCAATCCACAGGCCGAGGATATCGAGTTGCACGCCAACCGCCGTATCGATATCGAAGGCTGTTACAAGCCCTGACATAGTGCTGGACACATCAATCAGCGGGCGGGTGCTCAGATCTATATGGTCAAAAAAGAGTGGCTTGGTAGCGTGGTAGTTAGTGATCAGTTCGGTGTATTTGCTCATGAGGTCACCGTGATACTGATATTCGCGGTGCTACAGGACGCAGAAGCATCATAGGCAATATCAATGTTTGATGCCGATACGCTGCCAGACGACTTACCGATCAGCAGGTCGGTAATATCGTAATAGCGGGCATTTCCGCCGCTCACAACACCAAGGTTTGCCGGGGAATAAATACGGCTCAGCAGAACGTCGTCGCCAATTGTTAGGCCATTTATATAATCGGCAACAGCCTGTTTAATCTGCTCGCCGATTTGAGAGGTATAGCCAGTAAAAACTTTCAAGGTAATGGCTACGAAAATTGGTACATCGGTAGAGCGTGAAAAACGGATGACGTGAGGATTGCCGTAAGTATCCGGCACCGTCACAGAAGTTTTACCGTAAGTTGCGGTTCCCTGCCCTTTGTTCCCCCGGATTGTCTGGGCGATTTCTGTCACATCACCGCCGTCAACAATCGCAGAAATGGAATGAGGCGGCATCCCGTTGCTATCTGTCGAGCCAGTGTCATTCTCGTACAGTTTGTGACGTGTCACACCAGAGACATTGGCAATCGCACCGTCAACAGCTTCAAATGGAGTGATCGATGGTAGCGCGACGCTCTGCCCCTGCCGAATGCGAAGCTCCGCGTCTGTCTCGGCCGGAGAACCAACCGTAGCCGCTGCTGGGTTGGTGACTGATACCCATCCGCGAGTCGGTGTGTTAATGGTGGTGATAGTCCCGGCCATCGCCGCAACCGAACCGCTATTCGCACATGTCGCCGTCACCAGCACAGTACCATCAACGCCGATCGCTACACTCGCGGGAAAATTCCAGATAATGCCGTTTTTATCCCGTGCGGAGCCATTCGTGATAGTTGTGCCTGCCGTACCGGTTAACAGAAGGTCAGCAGTAGAGTTTGTCGCTACTTTTCGCGTGATCCCGTTAATTTTCACATTGCTGCTAAGCGCTGCGGCCTGCGCTGTCGTCGGTGAAAAAGAGTTGTAGATCCCGATAGCGGTGTTGTTAGCGTCATGCACGGCAAGAGCCACCAGCGCGACCATCTGCCCGTCTTTGCTGTCTGGTTCGAGGTAGGCATCACTACCGTAAATCTGCCTGAAATAGCTGGTCAGTGTATCTAGGATTGTCTGGTAATCAGGCGCACTAATCCCCTGGGCGGTTACCGTTGCCGATAGCCCCAGCGTGTCGAGGTTCAAAGCCATTTATGCCTCGCTTGTTACAGTCGTCTGGCCGTAGATTGTGTCAATGGAGGAAGTGAAGGTGACGCGACGGCTGGTGCCGTCATAATTGGTATCGAAGGAAAGAATCGACAGAACGCCCGGTGTGTCCTGTATGCGTTCACGTATAGCCAGGATGTAGACGTCAGATCGCTGTTTACCAAGCACCGACTGAACATACGGCGTGCCTTCCGTCAGATCGAGAAACCACTGACCGCGCCACAGCTCGAAGCGGGTTTTTACTGCCTGGGCGACACATTCCGTACTGTCGATAAGGAAGGTGTCGTCACCCTGCCCGAAAGTGTAATCGCCGTCAGCATCTTCGCGACGGTATCGCATAGATTAACCTCCCAGCGGCTTAGTATTGCTTCCGCCGCTCTCAACGCCGCCATGGGTATGCTTATCCACGATAGAACCGTCCACCAGCTGCAAGCGACCGTCAGGCAGGATTTTGAGCCCGTTAAGGTTAAATCCGCCCGGTGCAGTGCCATTTATTGCCCCGGTGGATGGGTTAAGGCTTAACTTTGTGCCGCCGTCATCGCTGCGCAGCTCTACCGAACTGGTACTGATACCGCTGATTTTCTGTGCTTGCGACTGCGGGCCAACAATGGCGAACGCATCAGACAAGTCATGCTGGCGCGGGTCGACTGTCTCCTGAACGCCGCCGCTCTGCCACCAAAAATCGATGCAACGGTCGGCAAAGATCAGCAGGCACTCGTCGCCTTCTTTAACCGGAAAGGTTAGCGTGCATCCGCCGCCGCGCGGGAAGACGACCGGCACATCCACCAGCGGTTTTAATTCGGTGGAGCCATCGCCAACAATACCGCGAAGCGCCACCTCTACGGTGCAGGTAACAGTATCAGGATCGAACGACTGAATGATGCCCGGCATCGCTACGCGCATCTGGGTAGACACCGAATCGGCAATGGCCTGCGCGGTCTGCTGCTCTCCGCCGATCTGTGATTGAGTTGGAATTGGCATAAAAACTCCATAAAAAAACCCGCTCGGCGGCGGGTTACTGATCAAATGTCAGGGTTTGAGGGCTGATTTGTCCGTGCTATTTATCTTCTTTGCAGCCCTGAATGTAGGTCTTGCTTAAAACCACGGTAACGTCGTGGTTCGTAGCGAGATACAGGCTGCCAAGAAAAAGCCGCAAGGCAATTTTTAGCTTCTCACGATAGGGGCCGGATACCTTTATGCCAAAATCAGAAACAACCATAAAATTTACTCCAGCAATAGGCAAAGAATTGCTCTCCATAATCCAGGATAACATACCTGAAAGCGACTATAAAATACGCAGACGAATCAGAACTGCTGACTCAATTAATGCGGTTGGCACGCTCGTCGACATAACTATCATCGTAGCCACGTCGTCACCAGCTTGTATAGCCATTGCATCTATCGCAAGAAAATGGATACAGACCAGATCATCCAAAAAAATAACAATGACCACAGAGAAAGGTAAAATCGAAGTAGAAAACCTGACGTCAAAAGAACTGATTGAAGTAATGGAGCAGTGCAAGAACATCAGCTTCAAAGAGGAATAACTTGGCGCGCCGGTCAACCCGGCGCTTTTTCTTTATACCTACTTCACCTTCACGCAGTCGTATGTTGCATACTGACGCGGCGCATCCATGCTGGCTTGCAACCACTGTGCGTTGAGAATGGCCTTGCCGTTGCGCTTGATGTATTCGAGCCCTACCCAACGTCCAGGCTGGTCAGTAGCCATGCGCCATTCCATCTTAATGTTCTCGTAGTCTTCTTTTTGCTTAAGGAACGTTACCTTCTGACTTTCAGGCTTCGCACCGTTAATGCGTGCCCATCCATCATTTGTCGGGCTCGTGCCCAAGTGGAAAGGCCCACACTGGGAATCAGCATGAGCCACGCCCGCCAAGACAAAAGAGCTGCAAGCAATCATCAGGATGAGTTTTTTCATTTTTTAAAACGTCCGGTTAAGTGATGCGTTACTCTGCAAATCGCGGCTGCCACGCGCAAAACACATCAAATCCATGTACCACGCCTGACCTCTGGTGTCGCCAGTATAGTCGATAGCTTTGACGA
>OKVX01000876.1_pt1 | contig 13822 bp, 9 predicted proteins | sample 1606941 | NCBI WGS metagenome assembly OKVX01 (sample SAMN03281016, study PRJEB24777) | human gut metagenome | isolation source: fecal sample PR161 from 1 month old female Malay infant, caesarean... | reverse complement strand
GATCATGGTTGAATACCCATTAGCTCGAGCTAGTTTGATCGTTTCGATTGATTCGGAGACGGTACCGATTTGATTTAGTTTGATCAAAATTGAGTTGGCAATTTTTTTATCAATTCCTTCAGCGAAGATAGCTGGGTTCGTTACAAAAATATCATCACCGACTAATTGAATATCTTCTCCCATAGCTTCAGTCATCTTCTTGAAGCCCTCCCAGTCATGTTCGGAGAATCCATCTTCAATGGAGATAATTGCTGGATACTTCTTTACCAAATCTTGATAGTAGGTCAGCAGTTCCTCTGAAGTCATTTCTTCGCCTTCAAAATGGTATTTTTTTGTTTCCTCGTTATAAAATTCACTCGATGCCGGATCTAATGCAATGGCAATTTCTTCACCTGATACATACCCAGCCTCCTTAATAGCACGATATAACATTTCGATTGCTGCTTCTGTGCTGCCTAATTTAGGAGCAAAACCACCTTCATCGCCAACAGCAGTTTCATATCCTTCTTTAGCTAAAATATTTTTTAGTCTATGGTAGGTGTTAGCAATTTTTTCAACACCGTCACGGAAGCTTTCACGTTTTACTGGTGTGATCAAGAATTCCTGAACATCAATTCCTGAGTCAGCGTGAACACCGCCATTGATAACATTGAAAAATGGTTGTGGCAATTCAAGATCCACTCCGCCAAGATAACGATACAAAGGGATCCCTTGACTTTGAGCAGCCGCCCGAGCGATCGCCATAGAAACGCCAAGAATTGCGTTCGCTCCTAAGCGCCCCTTGTTAGGAGTACCATCTAAGTCAATCATACATTTATCGATTTTCGCTTGATCAAAAGGTGATAATCCCTTCAACGCATCATTGATCTCAGTATTCACATTTCCCACTGCCTTCATGACGCCTTTTCCCATTAAGTAATCACCACCGTCACGTAATTCGACTGCTTCACGATCTCCTGTAGATGCACCACTAGGTACTTCTGCACGACCCAACATTCCATCTGATAAAAGGACATCTGCTTCGATGGTTGGATTTCCGCGGGAATCAAAAATTTCTCTTGCTTTTACTGTTTCAATTACGACTGTCATATTTAGTTCCTCCTTAAAATAAATACAAAAAAACCTGTTACACGTTAAGTACCTTTAAAACGGCTCATGGAAAATAAACACGAGCATTAAAAGTATTTAACTTATAACAGGCGCCATCAGCTGAATAATTCAGCAGTTAGGAGGGGTGCACCATCCCTCTTTCGAAAAAGAATAGCACTACAAATTTCATTTAGCAAGTAAAAAACTTTTTTTCATTTTCGTAAGAAAAAAAAGACAGCCCACTTTTTTACAAATGAGCTGTCCACAAATCTATTTCCCTAGCACTAAGCGTCTAGTATACACTGCCTGTCCTGAGTGCATCACAGCATCGTCGATTGCCGAAACAATACGAACTTGGCGGGTCACTGGCGGATTCCAATTGGTATCGATCACATCAGCAAGACTGCTTTCGTCGATTTTATCCAAATACTGCTTCGTGAAATCTATGCTGGCGGATAAATAATCTACAACTAACTGACGATCGGTTACGACTACCTTCGCTGCTTCTTCAGGCGTATGACGATAATCTTCCGTATCGTCTGGCAAATCTAAAGCAAATTTCTCTGACCAGCCCTCACTTGTCCATAGCGCTTCCGTTCCATTTAGATCTGAGATTTGCAGATCCAATTCCCGCGCGGTATGCCACATAAGCCAAGTCACTGATTTGATCAAAGGGGCCGGCATCTTATTGGCTTCTTCTGTCGTCATCTGCTCAAAGGTATCTTCAAAACGTTCTTGCGCGCGATCCAGCATTTCCATCGCAAATTCTGTGTTCTCCATCATGAAATCCTCCTAGTTCGTGATAATGTACTACTTTTACCATACTACGATGAATTTCAGAGGGCAACTATTCGATGTTCGAGTATAAATAGATCAAATCATTTTCGACTTGTTCAGCTTCACTTATTTCGTCAAAATGAAACAGCAATTTTTGTGTGGGCAAAACAATTTCTAACTCATGCTCTTTGCGTTGAACAGCCATAGAATCCCTAGGATAAAACTTATGGGTGAATTGATCCAAATCAATATCCGGTTGAATCAGCATCACTCCCGCCGAATAGAACACGACCGGCAGTTTATCCATTGTTTCCAATAACGTGAAATTCATTAATTCCTCTGCTGACAGCTGCGAATCAATATAGGCCTGCAGGATCAAGAACTGCTGTGCTTGATTGAACACTTGACTGAATTCACTCATTCCTTTACTCCTCGATCAAAATGGCTGAAATGCCGAAGCCTGCTAAAATGCGAGCAGAAGTATAGGTATTTAGGCCTTTTCTGAAGGTAATATACACCTTGCGATCTCTTGGAATCTCATTGATGCGATCACGCAACTCGTTCATTGGAATGTTTTTGGTCGCTTCGATGCTGCCAGAGGCCGCTTTATTAGGTTCGCGGATATCTAAGAAAAAGGCATTGGTTAAATCCTCTGCCGGAATATCCTCCACCTTGATCGTTTCGACCACATTGGTCATTTGATTAATCGCCACGTAGCCGGCGATATTTAATGGATCGCGTGTCGTTGAGTAAGGAGGAGAATAAGGCAATTCCAAATCTGGTAAATCAAAGACTGTTAGATTGCCAGTGATAGCCACAGATAGTTCGCCCATTCGCTTGTCTACACCCTTTTCACCAACCGCTTGTCCTCCTAAAATTTTGCCGCTTGTCGCATCAAAAATGATTTTTAAGTTTAAGCGTGTCGCTCCTGGATAAAAGTACGCATGATCAAAAGGAGTTACAAAGATGGATTTATAATTCGTAATTCCCGCAGCCTTCAACGCATGCTCTGTCATCCCAGCATAGCTTGCGGTGTAATCAAATATTTTCGCGACTCCCGCGCCAATATACCCACGATAACTCATTGGTGTACCGTTAACCATATCTGCTAACATATGTCCTTGCCGATTGGCGGCACTAGACAGCATACTAGATGTTGCCAGTCCTGTAACTAGGCTCGTTGTTTTAATAATATCTCCGATCGCATAGATATCAGGGACGTTCGTTTCTAATTGATCATTAACAATGATCTGCCCATCATCAGACAGTTCAATACCAGCGGATTTCGCCACTTCATTGTTTGGGGCAACCCCAGTAGCGAAAATGATCATATCTGGTTCAAGTGTTGTACCGTCAGACAAGACAATCTCTTTTCCTGCTTGGCGAATTTCTTCGACCTGTGTGCTTAAATGAACATGCAGACCCTTTTCGATCAGCTTATCGTAGATTAAATCCGCGATTTCTTCATCATAGGGAAACGCGACCTGCGGCAATTGATCAACGAGAGTTACATCCATCCCGCGATGCTTGAAGTTCTCAGCCAACTCCAAGCCCATAACACCGGCACCTAAAACTAGAACATTCTTAGGATCCTTTTCATCGATAAATGACTTGATGTCTGCCGCATTGGTGACACTGCGTAAAACAAAGCCATTTTCTGCTTCCTCGGCCCCTTTAATTGGTGGAAAAGTTGGACGAGCACCTGCAGAAATAACTAATTTGTCATAGTTCGTTGTAGCTTCCTCTCCAGTTTTTAAATCCTTAACGACCAATTGTTTCTTATCTGGATCAATTGTCTGTACCTCGTGAGTCGTGAAGACATCGATATTATTTTTTACCTTCAAAATTTCAGGTGTTCGTTCAATCAAAGAATCTAAATCTTCAATCACACCGCCTAAATAATACGGCAACGCACAACTGGCGTAAGAAATATTTTCTCCACGTTCATAAATAACGATCTCATGCTCTTCATTCAACCGACGTAGGCGTGTGGCAAATGAAGGACCGCCGGCAACTCCGCCGATAACTACAACTTTCATGTGAACCTCTCCTTTTCATGGTAGACCTCTATATTTTGGGTAATACTTCGGTTCAACTCTACAGTCGTGTATTACCTCATTTCGTTCCTTTTTTGATAGTACTATTTTTATAAAATACCAGCAAAGAATTGTTCTCCAAAAAAATTGTTAGTATACAAAAAAGATCAATCTTCTTTTATTGAGGATTGATCTTTACTCTTTATTCAGTTCTACTAAGCTTTTCTTTTTCCCGTCTCTCACTATTTCTAATCGCAATTGCTTTCGCCCTGTTCGAATCGCATGATATTCGATCGTATTCCCATCGTCTGTCATAACGACTTCCTTTTTAGTGGAATTAACCGCGACTCTCGCTTTTTTTAATGCTAAAGCACCCTTACGCTTAATCGTCCAATCAGTAAAGTTCTTATTCTGAGCTTTAAAGGAATAGTTCACCGATTGATTGGTCCAATTGCCTTGAAGCCAAGCTGAATTATTGGGTGTTACTTTATTAATAATTGTAAACAGCAGTAAAATCGCTACAACTACTCCCCCAATAGCAATTTGTTTTCTCCATTTGAATAGATAGTTCACAAGATTTTCTTTGATTTCCTCCATCGTTGTGATACTCATGTTAGATATTACCCTCCAATACTTCTCCCATAATCAACTCCTAGATAGTGAAAATCCTAACATACAGCTTTGTGATTGACAAATCCTTTTTTCAATCGTTTTCATTTTTATTCTGAATAAAGAAGATCAGCCAACTCTTCTGTTAACTGATCCATATTCCCTTTTATTCATTTAGATTGTCTTCGAGAAGCTTCACAGCAGTACGGACATACTCGGAACAGGGTCTTTTTCCAAGCAGCTTCGTGCAGTAAAGCGAGCCACATGTTTGTTGAAACTCTTGCGTCATTTCAACGACAAGCTTTCCAGCTGCATCATTTTTACACTTTGCAGGATCAATCATTTCCGGTGTTCCTTTTAAAAAGTTTGCGACCATATACGTGCCGGCTAATGCTCCGCATAACCCCTGATAATTACCACCGCCATAGTGACTCGCCAGTTCATTTACCCTGTCCAACTCGAGCCCGATTTCCTGACAATAAGCACCGACGACTGCCTGACAACAGTTGCGACCCGCTTGAAAATAAGTCATTGCTTGCTCTTCGTGATCCATCTCCCTCCATCCTTTCGATTTACTGACTTAAATCATTTTTACTAACGTAATACAAGATACGCCATCCTCTTCGTATGGCTCTCCTCTTTTTAAATATCCTAAACTCTCATAAAAGGCTGCGGCTGACAATTCTCCGTGAATCAAAATCTGATTGTAGCGTTTCTGTTTAGCTACTTTTTCTAATGCTTTGACCACTTGACTACCTAAATGGTTGCCACGATATTCGGCAATCGTCGCTACACGACCAATCCGTGCTACAGCATTAGCTTCCGTTAACAAGCGAGCAGTTGCAACAGGTCGGCTTCCATCAAAAAGGACACTATAAATAGTAGCTAATGTATCATTCTGATCAAACTCATCCGCCAGTGACAGGTTTCTTTCCAAAATGAAAACCTGCATTCGAACATAACTGCTGGCTGCTCGCAGATAATTTGCACTGCCTATTTCTAATCTCAAGTCTGCCATAATGCCTCCTGTTTCCATCTATTATACTATTTTTTTCGATACTCTTTGAGTGGCAATCCTGCTTCTTTTAAAAACGGCGAGGGTTCAATGGTTTTATTGTTGACAGTTTTTGGAAAGGTAACATAAAGATTTTCCTTTGCACGTGTAATAGCCACATACATCAATCGGCGTTGCTCCTCTAACGTTGTCGGTGGAGCGCCTTCCTCTCTTGCCTTTTGCAAATCACAGTCGGCTTTCTTTACTGTGTGATGGTTTGGTAACGCGTCTTGATAAACACCTTTAATAAAGATGTTTTTCTTGCCTAAGCCTTTACTGGCATGGATCGACAGTAAATAAACGGCATTTAATTTTTCCTGATCATAGTCACGCAGTCTTTTTTTCATGCCTTCGTTTTGCTGACTAGCCTGTTGAAAAGCTTCTAGAAGCCCTGGCCAATCTCCTGCTGCAGACAACTCTTTATGCAACCAATCCGCCTCTTCTTCACTCAAATCCTTTTTGAATTTGGGTGTTGCCAGCAGCGCATCTGCTAATGCCGTAAGATTTAGCCTACCCTGTTGATAAAAAAAGTACATTTCCTTAAAAAACACTTTTGCATGATCTTGCGATGACGTAGAAAGATTTCGTTCACTGACTAAAAAAGCAACTAGATCATTAATCTTAAACTTATTTTTACTAAACAGTTCGTCGCTAAATTTTGCACTAGAATTAAATTTGATGAAATGAAAAAAGGCATATTGCTGAATGATTTTCTTCAGTGCGTCATTTTTTTGTTGGATTGCTGTCGCGGAGGCCAACATTTCTAATTGCTCAAAGAGCGTCTTAAACAACGGCAATCCAAAAATCCCCAACAAGTCATCGTTAGACGGTGTAACAAAAGGGACCTTGTGTTTTTTTAATTGTTTCAACAGAGAACGCAGCTGTACCCGTGTCGGATACAAGACCATCGTATCACGATAATCAGGGCTGCCATCCTTCAGCGGGGCTTCATTTGCTAACGTCTGTATTTTTTGTCCGATCCAAGCCGCCTCATCCTCATCATCAGGAAAACCAATCCCATAACAATCATGAGTAGTCGTTGTTTTACTAGCAGTCATCGTTTTCTCTAATCGATCATGGGCATTAAAACGAATCAAGCGATTGCCTGCTTCTACGATCGGTGCATCTGAACGATAGTTAGTCATTAATTTCAGAGACGTTTGTTTGTACTCTTGTTCAAACGTCTTAATATAACTCGGCTCCGCCCCGCGAAAGTAGTAAATACTTTGGTCATCATCCCCAACAATAATCAGCTTACTGGAGTCTTTCTGTATGACTTCCTTATCTGGCGGACAGATCAACGCCACAATCTGTTTTTGTAACGGGTTGATATCCTGAAACTCATCAATAAAAATGTAACGGTATTTCTCCTGCAGCGTTTGCCGGGCTGTTCTGTCGTTTTCTAAAATCAATTTCAGATTAAACAGCATATCGTCAAAAGTAATAAAGTGCTGTGTCTTTTTTATCAACGCCAGCTCAGTTAAAAACTGTTGAAAAACTTCACTTAATTTTTGATTCAGAAGAAGCTCCTGCCCATCAAAATACTTGGCGACGAATCCAACCATCTCCTGATCCGAATATCCCATGTTTCGCCAATAACTAATGCGAGAGGCAATCGTTCGATCTTCAAGCTTGTCAAAATTGTATAAACGATATTTCTTTATTAAGTGATTCACCACTTGATAATATTGATCTTCATTGATTTGCCCTTCAATCCCCCACTGTTTCAGGTCGGGATTCTTCCGCAGCAACTCATTGTACTCCGCGTTGAACCAGCTATGAAATGTTTGTACTTTGACACGGGCAAAACCGCCTAAATAATGATTGACCCGCGCTTCCATCTCTAACTTTGCCTTACGCGAAAAAGTACACATCATGATTGCCTTTGGATCTACTGATTTTTCTAATACTAAATAAGCCGCTTTGGCACAAATCGTTTGAGTCTTGCCGCTTCCTGCACCAGCGATGATCCGTAAATGCGTCTGCATTGGAAAACGAATTGCCGCTAATTGATCTTCACTAAAAGAATGACCATTATTCTGCGCAATTAATTGCTGCAAAGTATCTTTATCATCCAGCGTATCTCGTTCTGCTTCGATTAAATCTGATTTTATGTAATTTGAAAGCTTTGTGAACATGTATCCTTGGTTCCCTTCTATGTAAAAAAATCATACTTGTTTATTATAACTGAATCGTAGGAATTTAATAGCGAACACCACCAAAGCACCAAAAAAGTGATTGCAGAAAAAAAGCAGTGCTCTTTTCTGCAATCACTTTTGATTAGCTCCATTTATCTTATTTCAGCCTTTGCTGATCTTTTCTGTATTTCAATGGCGTGACTCCTGTAATTTTTTTGAAGCTGCGAACAAAATAACTAGGCTCAATATAGCCAAGTGCATCGCTGATTTCAGCAATCGGCCAATCCGTTGTTTCTAACAATTGTTGTGCCCAATAAACTTTTAGCTTCCCATAAATTTTGCTAAAAGGTTCTCCAAACTCTTCTTTTAACAAACGACTTAGATAGCTTGGCGAAAGATTACTTACCTCGGCTAACGTTTTCAGGTCCACATGATTCGCCTTATTCTCAAAGACTAAATCAATCGCAGGCTGTAATAATGGATTTTTAGCTAAATAAACTCCTGTTGAATCCTGCAGACGATTTTCTAATTTCGAATGTTGAATATCTTGCTGAACAAATTCTAAGTCCAATGATTGTTCATCGACGGAATCTTTTCGCTTAGATAGACGCAATGTTTGTCGATAGGCTTTGATTAAATAGTCCTTTTTTATCGCCTCAGACACAATGTATTCACTGATCTTTTCCAGCATCTCTGCCGATTCCTTTAAGTCTTCTTTAGTGAAGCGCGGGTATTGATCGATCAAAAAATGATGCTCTTTTTTAAATGTATTTAGGAAAGTTTGATCCTCTACCTGCAGCACCTGCTCTAAATCCCCCTGCTCCTCTTCTAACAGGATCTCTCCCGCCATGATAGCACCTACATAACGATTATCTATCATGATAGGAATCGCCATATCAACGATATCGAAATGGCACCGATAGATAAAGGGCTCTCCTGTTCGTACAGCCTCAAGTCCCCCGCGAGAATCACACTTTTCACAATAAACAGAAAGCTCCGGATGATTACGGACTAGCTGACAGAAAGGCTGAACCTGACTATGCTTTGTTACAGGTCTGCCTCGATAGTCCACTAATATAATGGCTAAATGCGTCGCTATTGCAATACTTTCTTGAACAGCTTCCCATTTATTCAGATCCAGTACTTGTTCAATATCGTCGGTGGTTAATGATTTCAGTAAGTAAACGCGTGCGCGTGACAGCAGCGCCGAGTTCAGCTCAAACGACGGGTTTTCGGTGGTCGCCCCAATGAAGAAGATCGTGCCGTCTTCAATATGCGGCAGGAAGGCATCCTGCTGGCTCTTGTTGAAGCGATGGACTTCGTCGACAAAAAGAATGGTGCGGCGTCCGGCGTTGCGGTTCTGACGCGCACGCTCGATAGCCTCACGAATCTCCTTCACGCCGGACGTCACCGCTGAGATACGCTCAACGTCCGCGTTGGCATAACGAGCAATCACTTCTGCAAGCGTAGTCTTGCCGGTGCCTGGGGGACCCCAGAGGATCATGGAGTGCAAATGCCCCGCCTCAATGGCGCGCGGCAAGGGCTTCCCGGCAGCCAGCAGGTGCTGCTGACCGATGTACTGCGCTAAATTTTCTGGCCGCATACGGGCGGCCAGAGGTTGAAACGCGTTATCTGAAAAATCGAGCGACAGATTGCCCACTCACGCCTCTTACTTATTGCGTTGGTCGTCCACCGTTACGCCCTTCGGCGGGGTAAAGGTGAACTTCGATGCATCAACGGCGCCGTTCTGCTGAGATTTGAGCTGATAGCTGCTGCGCTGATCGTCCTGCTCAACCGCGCCGAACTGATTAATGGTACCGTTGGTGCTGACATTGATGGTGAACTGCTTCAGGTTGCCGTTGCTGCCTTTCGGCGTCAGGACAAACTCGTCACCCGTCTGTTTAATATTGTACTGCTGCCAGTCGCTGGCCTGGTTACGGGCAATCAGCATAAATGGCGTATTGCTGGTGGCATCTTTCAGCCAGGTCGCAGTAGCCTGCTCAACGAACGGGTTGTAGAACCATAAGGTTTTACCGTCAGACACCAGGATGCTTTCATCCGGCTGGGTCATGTGCCAGTTAAACAGATTTGGGCGTTTTACCCACAAGTCCCCCTGACCTTCCTGCACCGCGTTGCCGCTGCCGTCCGTCACTTTCTGCGTGAAGCTGGCGTGGAAGCTGCTTACTTTATCCAGTCGGCTTTTAAGGTCGCTGGCTGCATCAGCCCAGACGCTGCTGGCTACAAAACTGGTGAGTAATGCACAGGCGATGGCGATTTTTTTCATTGTTATTCCTTAAAATACGTCTTCCCGAAATGGGGTTTCCGTCTTCTATTCTGGACCTGCCCGGAGGCAGGCGACAGAAGAAAATGCTTAATTTTGGCTGATTTACCCTTCTTTGCAATCTCGGAAGGTTAATCAAACGGTGGCGGAGCCAGCACCTCGCGGTTACCGTTATGCCCCTGCTCGCTCACAATGCCCTGCGCTTCCATCTGCTCGATAATGCGCGCAGCGCGGTTATAGCCGATGCGGAACTGACGCTGTACACCGGAGATAGACGCTTTACGTTTTTCGGTAACGAAATTCACCGCCTGATCGAATAACGGATCCAGCTCTTCACCGCCGTCAAAGCCACCGCCGCCGCCTTCGCTTTCCGTATCGCTGGTGATGCCATCGACGTATTGCGGACGACCGCGCGCTTTCCAGTCCTGCACGACCGCGTGCACTTCCTGGTCGCGCACGAACGCGCCGTGAACACGCACCGGAGAGGTGGAGTTCGGCCCGGAATAGAGCATGTCACCCATCCCCAGCAGCGACTCTGCGCCGCCCTGGTCAAGAATGGTACGGGAGTCAATTTTACTTGATACGGTGAAGGCGATACGCGTCGGAATGTTCGCTTTAATCAGACCGGTGATAACGTCCACGGAAGGACGCTGGGTCGCCAGCACAAGGTGAATACCGGCCGCACGCGCTTTCTGCGCCAGACGGGCAATCAGCTCTTCCACTTTCTTACCGACGGTCATCATCAGGTCAGCGAATTCGTCGACCAGCACCACGATATAAGGCAGTTTTTCCAGCACCGGATGCTGGGCATCCATGCTGTCACCCGGCTTCCAGTACGGATCCGGAATCGGACGGCCCATGCGCGCCGCTTCGGCGATTTTCTCGTTATAGCCGGCCAGGTTACGCACGCCCAGCGCAGACATCAGCTTGTAGCGGCGTTCCATCTCATTCACGCTCCAGCGCAGGGCGTTGGCGGCGTCTTTCATGTCGGTGACCACTTCAGTCAGCAGATGTGGAATACCTTCATAGACCGACAGTTCGAGCATTTTCGGGTCGATCATGATGAAACGCACATCTTCCGGCTGCGCTTTATAGAGCATGCTGAGGATCATGGCGTTCACACCGACGGACTTACCGGAACCGGTGGTACCCGCGACCAGCAGGTGAGGCATTTTTGCGAGGTCTGCCACCACCGGATCGCCAGCGATATCTTTACCCAGCACCACGGTCAGTGGAGATGGGTTATCACGGAACTTGGTGTTATCCAGCACTTCACGCAGGTAGACGGTCTGACGTTTCTTGTTCGGCAGCTCAAGACCAACGTACGGTTTGCCCGGTATCACTTCCACCACGCGCACCGCCACGGTTGACAGAGAACGCGCCAGGTCGCGGGACAGGTTGGAAATACGCGCGGCTTTTACGCCCGGCGCCAGGTTCAGTTCAAAACGGGTGATCACCGGACCCGGCGAGTAGTTCACCACGTCCGCCTTGATACGGAAGTCAGCCAGACGGGCTTCAACCAGACGCGCCATCTGCTCCAGCGCGAAGGTATCGACCGGCTCCACTTCTGACGGCGGAGGCGTTAACAGATCCAGCGACGGCAGCGGCGTGCTTGGACGCTGCAGCGGACGGCTGTCACCGTTACGCATCAGCAGCGGGTGAATCAGACTTTCCTGCGGCTGAGGCGCAGGCTGCTGGAACTGCGGCTGCTGTGGTTGCACATACGGCTGTTGAACAGGTTGCTGTGCGTAGGTCGATGGTGTCTGCTGGCGCACAGGCTCCGCTTCCGGCATCACGCTCGGGGTAAATAAAGGCTCGCTTGGGCCATCATCCACCAGATCTTTCATCGGCGAGAATTCAAAGTCCGACAGTGAGAACGGATTTGCCCCTGCCGGCTGTTCACCGGAGTAACGCTGCTGCTGCGTTGCCGCAAACTGGCGCGCTAATTCGGCTTCTGCCGCATCATCGTCGTCTTCCAGCGCAGGTTCGTCGTGCTGATAGTCTTGACCGTAGCGCTGATTTTGCTGCGCAGCGAACTGGCGGGCCAGCTCGTCCTGCTGCATTTCATCAGCATCATCGTCGTACTCAGACTCGCGCGCTTTTTCTTCAGCCATGCGCTGGGAAGGCAGCTTGATGCCATAAGAAGCAAGCTCGCGGCGGGTTGGCACGCGGACGCGGTTAGGACGAGGCAGTTGCGGACCAATCCCCTCTTTCACCTGAGGACGCGGTGCGCCCCCTGTTGCCAGGCTAAAGACCGGTGCCGCCGCTGCTGCGGCCGCAGTAGCCTGCTTAACGCCTTCCGTTACGGGTGCTACAGCAGGCGTCGGGTCGACCGGCGGAACAGAAACAGAAGGCGCCTTCGTAACCGGCTCCTGCACCGGTTCAGGCACAGGCTGATACCAGGCGGCCAGCTGTTCGCGTTCACGCGCACGACGCTCTTCGACTTCTTCGAAATAGTACAGCGGCGGACGCGCAGGCTTCACCTCTTCCACGATTTCAGGCTCAGGTTCAGGCTGAGGTGCAACGTAAGGCTGCACAGGTTCAACGGGTTCAGGCACGTACTCCTGATACGGCTGGGACACTGGCTGCTGATATTGCTGCGGTGCATACTCAGGCTGCGGCGGCTGATAAGGCTGCTGCCACTGTTCCTGCTGCACGGGGATGTAGCTTTCAGGTTCAGGCGCAATAACGGGCTCCGGCGTATGAACACCCGGCGCAGTCTGCCAGTCAACCTGAGGTTGCTGAATAACGGATTCCGGCGGCGGGACCGGCGCGGATGGCATCACGGCGTCGACAGGCGCGGCATACGCCTGCGCAGCGGTCGTCGCGGCGGCGGCAGCCGCAACCGGCTCGGTAACCGAGTGGCCGTTCAACAGTGGATCGTATTCGTCGAAGTCACCCGGCGTGGCACGGCTACCGGAAAAAAGCACATCATCAGGATCGACGGCGGTACCTGCTGCACGGTACTCAACCTGCTCGTCTTCATCCATGCGTTTACCGGAGAAGAGCGCCGCATCGGTTTTACGGCCCAGCGGGTTGGCAAATTTCTCAGCAACACGCTGGCGACGCGCCAGCGCACCGCGCAGAATTCTGGCACGACGAGACTCGCGACGCTGCACAGGCGCGTCGTCTTCCTCTTCATCTTCGTATTCGTCTTCATCCACCCACGTATCGTCACGACGGGTACGGTTACTGGCGAAGGTCAGAATGGTGAGGATAAAGCTGCCAATTTTCTCGGCAATGCTCACCCAGGACCAGCCGGTAAACAGCGTCAGCCCGGCGGCCCAGATGCACAGCAGCGCCAGCGTGCCGCCGCTGCTGTGCAGCATCGGCTGAAGCGCGGAACTTAATAAGCTGCCGATTACCCCGCCAGAGGCGAAGTACCAGATATCATCCGCATTGATCGCTGCCAGCCCGCAGGAGGTAAGGATCAGCGCCAGCGCGCCAATGAGGCGCAGCGAGACGGCGAAATAGTCGATGTAATCATCGTTCTGACGATGACGCCACGCAAACCAGCATCCGCCAATGATAATGACGGGAAGGGTGTAGGCCATCACACCGAAAATGAAAAACAGCGTGTCCGCAAGCCAGGCACCGGGGACACCGCCTAAATTATGGATAGGCTCATGCCATGCAGTTTGTGACCAGCTGGGATCAGAGGGGTTGAAACTGAGTAAGGCTGCCATCAGCCAGACGGCAAAAAGGGCAATAACAATCAGCAAAGCCTCGAGGAGACGACGTCCGCTGCTTAGCTTCGATAGTGTGACTTCTTTGTCTTCAGTGTATTCCTGGCTCAAGAAAGGCTCTCCAGGTATCAGGCATATCCTGCCTGTTTGCT
>OKVX01000872.1_pt1 | contig 13851 bp, 9 predicted proteins | sample 1606941 | NCBI WGS metagenome assembly OKVX01 (sample SAMN03281016, study PRJEB24777) | human gut metagenome | isolation source: fecal sample PR161 from 1 month old female Malay infant, caesarean... | reverse complement strand
ATGAATAAAATTTACGTTTATAAGAATAGGCTGTATCAAATTGAATTTAAAAAATTTCAATTTGATACAGCCCCTTTGTTTTTTCAATGAAACGCTTATATTTAATAATTTATTTATCATGATTTGATGTATCAGTTGTATTTTTACTGCTTACCACAGTTTTAAAGATATCAATAAAATCTTTAACATCCACTTTTTTATCATTATTAGGAGTAGTATTAGGAGTAGTGGAATTTTTCTTAATGAATGATTTTATTACTTCTGAAATATCAATTCCGGTTAAATCATTAATTACTTCAAAACCTGAACCTGCAACATCGGTGACAGTTTTTGGTATTTTAGATGTACTGTTTCCATTACTACCAGTATCGATTACTGTGATTTTATCAATATTAGACATAGGTTTAGAAATTTCACTCATAATTTCAGGTAGTTTAGAAATAAGCATTTCAACAATAGCAGCTTCCCCATACTTAGCCATAGCATCAGCAAGTCTATCTTTTGCTTCAGCTTCAGCTATTCCTTTAGCTTTTATAGAGAGCGCTTCGGCTTCTCCACGTGCTTTAATTGCTTCAGCATCAGCAAGTGCTTCAATTTTTTTTGCTTCAGCTTTTGCAAATGCCTCAATTCTTATTTTTTCAGCTTCGGCCTCAGCTTCTTTTATAGATTGTACTTTTTGAGCTTCAGCATAAATTTCAATTTTACGTTTTTCTGCATTTGCTGGTTTTTCAACTTTTGCAACAAGTTCTTTTTCAACTCTTATAGCTTCTTGTTCGGCAAGAATAGCTTTTTGCTTTTCTACTTCAGATTGTTTTTCTATTTCTTTTAAGCTATAGGCTATATCAGCTTCAGCTTTAGCTTTATCTTGTTCAGCTCTATATTGTTCAACTTTGATTCTTTTATCTCTTTCGGCAGAAGCTACTTCAGCATCAGCGGCTAATTTTACTTTTTGACCTTCTCGTACAGCTTCAGCTGTCTTTATATCAGTATCTCTTTTTCGTTCAGCTTCAGCTACTTCGGCATCAGCCTTTGATTGTGCAACTTGTGGCCTAGCTCTATTTTCTAGATATCCGCCTTGCGTTGAAATCTGAAGGATAGAGTATGAAATAAGCTGTAATCCCATTTCACTAAGTTCACGCTTTATATCTTCTTCTACTTTTTTTTCAAAAGCATAACGATCGTTGTTTATCTGTTCTACAGTCATTGTAGATACAATTCCTCTTAAACGTCCTTCTAAAACAGGCTCTACCATAGCACGTATTACATCAGTAGTATTTTTGGCATTCCCATTACAAAATTGTTCAACGGCTTTATAGATACTATCAATTTTATTTTCTACTTTTACTACTGCGGTACCAGTAACATCCACAAATATACCTTGTTGAGAAGGAGCTTCTTTAACGTCAGTAGTCATTGAAATATTTTCTAAGGATACTATACATGACGTTTCAAAAAAAGGTATTATAAAGCCACCCTTTCCAGTAAGAACTCTTTTCTTTAAACCAGTAATAACCATAGCTTTATCTGCAGGAACTTTTCGCCAGAATAAAATTACAGCGATAATTAATATTAGAATAAATACTAATATTAGATTTTGTAATAATATATCAACAAGAAACATTTAAACTTCACCTCAAACATAGTTGTTAATTAATGTTTATTTTTAAAACTAAAAATAAATTACAAAAAATCTCAAATAAACTTTGACTTTCTTTGACCTTTGTATTATTATAGATGTAGGGAAGAAAATATTAATGTTTTGATTAATATTTATTCCTAGAAATAAGGCGAATATAAAAGGTATTTATATTTAATGATATAATTACTTTTTAATTCTTAACCTTAATTGAATTTATATACTAAAAAATATATGTTTGGAAAAAATAATAACACATTATAAAAATAAGTAATATGTGTATTTGAGGAGGAAAAAATATGAATGTTGATAAAATGACTTTAAGAGTACAACAAGCACTAAATGATGCAAATGCAACTGCAGTAAAGTACACTAATTCACAAATAGATTTGATTCATCTTTTTTCTGCATTAGTTGAACAGGAAGATGGATTAGTTCCAAATATCTTTACTAAGATGGGAGTGCCTGTTAAAAATTTAATCAGTTCAATAAATGCTGAATTAGATAGACTTCCAAAGGTTACAGGTGAAGGATTAGGAAATGTATATATAACAAGAAAAGTAGATGAAGTTTTAGTTAAGGCAGAAGAAATTTCAAAAAAATTTGAAGATTCTTATGTAAGTGTTGAGCATTTAATGCTTGCAATTATGGATGTAGGAAAAAATACAGATGTTGAAAAGATATTGAAGCAATATGGCGTAACAAAAGATAGTTTTTTAAAAGTGCTTTCAGAAGTAAGGGGAAGTCAAAGAGTAGAAACTCAAGATCCTGAAGGAACTTATGATGCACTTGCGAAATATGGTACTAATTTAACAGATCTTGCTAAAAAGCATAAATTAGACCCTGTTATAGGAAGAGATGAAGAAATTAGAAGAACAATAAGAATTCTTTCAAGAAGAACAAAAAATAATCCAGTTCTTATTGGTGAACCTGGTGTAGGTAAGACTGCTATTGTTGAAGGTTTAGCTGAAAGAATAGTAAGAGGAGATGTACCAGAAGGATTAAAAGATAAAATAATTTTTTCACTTGATATGGGCGCATTAATTGCAGGAGCTAAATATAGAGGTGAATTTGAAGAAAGATTAAAAGCAGTTTTAAAAGAAGTTTCTAATAGTGATGGAAGGATATTATTATTCATTGATGAAATTCATACTATTGTTGGAGCAGGTAAAACTGATGGAGCAATGGATGCTGGTAATTTAATTAAGCCTCTTCTTGCAAGGGGAGAGCTACACTGTTTAGGAGCTACAACTTTTGATGAATATAGACAATATATTGAAAAAGATAAAGCTCTTGAAAGAAGATTTCAACCAGTAATTGTTGATGAGCCTAGTGTTGATGATACAATTGCAATATTAAGAGGGTTAAAAGAAAGATTTGAAATACATCATGGTATTAGAATACATGATTCAGCTATAGTTGCAGCTGCAAAGCTTTCTGATAGATATATACAAGATAGATATATGCCTGATAAAGCAATTGATCTTATTGATGAGGCTGGAGCTATGATAAGGTCAGAAATAGATTCACTTCCAACTGAATTAGATATTGTAAGAAGAAAAATCTTTAAATTAGAAATAGAAAAAGAAGCTTTATCTAAGGAGAAGGATGAAGGATCAAAGAAAAGACTATCTGATGTGGAAAAAGAACTAGCAGAATTAAAAGAAAAAAATGATGAAATGACTGCTAAATATACTAAAGAAAAAGAAAATATAACATCAATTAAGACATTAAAGAGCCAGTTAGATGAAGCAAGAGGAAAAATAGAAGAAGCTCAAAGAAACTTTGATTATAACAAAGTTGCTGAAATTCAATATAGTGTAATTCCTAAAATAGAAGAGGAAATAAAAGCAAAAGAAGCCGCTACTAAGGAAAATTATGAAGGAGCGTTATTAAAGGAAGAAGTTACTGAAGAAGAAGTTTCACAAGTACTTGCAAAGTGGACTGGAATTCCTGTATCAAGATTACTTGAAGGTGAAAGGGAAAAATTATTGAGACTTGAAGAAGATATGAGCAAACGTGTAATAGGTCAGGGAGAAGCTGTTGAAACTGTTACTAATGCAATACTAAGAGCAAGAGCAGGACTTAAAGATGTTAATAGGCCTATAGGATCATTTATATTCCTTGGACCTACTGGTGTTGGTAAAACAGAACTTGCTAAAACTTTAGCGAGAAATCTATTTGATAGTGAAGAAAATATTATACGTATTGATATGTCTGAATATATGGAGAAACATTCTGTATCTAGATTAGTTGGAGCGCCTCCTGGATATGTAGGATATGACGAAGGCGGTCAATTAACTGAAGCAGTAAGAAGGAACCCTTATAGTGTAATTTTATTTGATGAAATAGAAAAAGCTCATGAGGATGTATTTAATATATTCTTACAAATATTGGATGATGGTAGATTAACAGACAATAAAGGTAAAACTGTTGATTTTAAAAATACAATAATTATTATGACTTCAAATATTGGAAGTGAGTATTTGTTAGAAAATAAGAATGAAGATCATGTTGAAGATGAGATTAAATCTAAAGTAATGACCATATTGAAAAGTAGATTTAAACCAGAATTTTTAAATAGAGTTGATGATATTATAATGTTTAAACCATTGACTGAATCTGGAATAAAGAAAATTATAGATATTTTCTTAAAAGATGTTGCAAGAAGATTAAAGGATAAAAATATCATTATTGAGGTCACAGATGAAGCTGAAACATTAATGGCAAGGGAAGGTTATGATCCTCATTATGGTGCAAGACCACTTAAGAGATATATCCAGAATACTTTAGAAAACAGACTTGCTAGGATGATAATAAAAGGTGAGCTTACTTATGGTTCTAAGGTGAAAATTGATGGTAAAGATGATGAAATAACAATAACTCCAATTCCAACTGTTGCACATTTAAATTAAATAATATGAAAAATGGCTTCTCAAATAGGAGGGCACTGAAAAAGTGCCTTTCGGAATAAAAGACCTAAAAAATTATTTAAAAACAATTTTTTAGGTCTTTTATGTTATACTTAACTTATAAAATAATGTAGGTGATTCGTATGATAAAAAAGCAAGAAACAATGATTTTAAGTGAATATTCAGGAATTTATGATTTGGTTGTTCCAAGAGATAATCTGTTAAGAAAGATTAATGAATTAATTGATTTTTCATTTATATATGATGAGATTTTAGATAAGTATTGCTCTAATAATGGTAGAAATGCCATTGACCCGATACGTATGTTTAAATATCTTTTATTAAAATCCATATTTGATTTGTCAGATGTGGATATTGTTGAGCGTTCAAAATATGATATGTCATTTAAATATTTTCTTGGCATGGCTCCAGAAGAAGCTGTTATTGAGCCAAGCTCATTAACTAAATTTCGTAGACTTAGGCTTAAAGATATAAATATTTTAGATATGTTAATAAATAAAACAGTTGAAATTGCTCTTGAAAAAGGAATCCTAAAATCAAAATCTATCATTGTTGATGCTACGCATACAGCAGCTAGATATAATCAAAAATCACCACGTGAAGTATTACAAGAACGTTCTAAAAGATTAAGAAAATCAGTTTATGAAATAGATGAGAGCATTAAGAATACTTTTCCATCTAAAAATACAGTTGATGATTTAGAATGCGAAATTAAATATTGCAAGGAATTAATAGAAATTATAGAAAAGAACGAAGGTATTTCATCTTATCCAAAAGTTAGAGAAAAATTAAATATTTTAAATGAAATATTAGAAGATGATATTCAACACATTCAGGCTAGCGCCGATGCGGATGCGAGGATTGGACATAAATCTGTAGATTCATCTTTCTTTGGATATAAAACACATATTGCAATGACTGAGGAAAGAATAATAACAGCTGCAACTATTACTACTGGTGAAAAAAATGATGGTAAAGAATTAGAAACATTAATTAATAAAAGTCAAGAAGCTGGAATAGAGATTGAAACAATTATTGGTGACGCTGCGTACTCTGAAAAAGGTAACATTGAATTTGCAAATATAAATAATATTAAACTTGTAGCTAAGTTGAATCCTTCTGTAACGCAAGGCTTTAGAAAAAAGGAAGATGAGTTTCAATTTAATAAAGATGCTGGAATGTATGTATGTATGTAAAGAAGGTCATATGGCTATCCACAAAGCCCGTCAAGGAAAAAGGAATGTTTCTACAAATCAAGTAGATACTTATTATTTTGATATTGAAAAATGTAGAGATTGTCTGCAAAAAGACGGATGCTATAAAGAAGGTGCTAAAAGCAAAACCTACTCAGTTACTATAAAAAGTGATGTTCATAAATCTCAAATAGAGTTTCAAGAAAGTGAATTTTTCAAGGAAAAATCTAAAGAGAGATATAAGATAGAGGCTAAAAATAGTGAGTTAAAACATAGGCATGGGTATGATACTGCATCATCCTCAGGTCTAATTAACATGGAAATGCAAGGAGCATTAGCCATCTTTTCAGTAAATGTTAAAAGAATATTGAAGCTATTAGGATAGAAATATCCTTTAATTTGATTAATATCTAAAGAAAAAAGAGTTAATGAAACTAAATTTTTTAAGTTTCATTAACTCTTTTTTATCTAGATATAACCGCACTAAAAAAACTTTAAGTTTTTCAGTGCCCTCTCAAATAGAGAGCCATTTTTTCTATTGTATTAGTAATAAAAATAGAAAATATTTATGTGTAGATAAATTTAACAATAACATAATTATGAAATAGTTATATATAATATTATTGAAAAAAACACTTAAGAGGAGTAATATAAAATTACAATACTGGAAAATTTATAAAGGGAGAGATGGTTATATGAAAAAATTAATTAACAATCCTGAAAACGTTTTGAATGATATGATTGAAGGTCTTGTAGCAGCCTATCCACAATACCTAAGAAAACTAGATGATTTTAATGTTATTGTAAGAACTTCAAAGTCAGATGGAAAAGTAAGTCTAGTAAGTGGTGGTGGAAGTGGTCATGAGCCAGCGCATGCCGGATATGTTGGTAAGGGTATGCTTGATGGTGCAGTTTGTGGAGAGGTATTTACATCACCAACACCAGATCAAGTTTATGAAGCAATTAAAGCAACTGATAATGGAAATGGCGTCTTACTTGTAATTAAAAACTATACTGGAGATGTAATGAATTTTGAAATGGCTAAAGAGATGGCTGAGATGGATGGCATAAAAGTAGAGCAGATTATTGTAAATGATGATGTTGCTGTTGAAAATAGTTTATATACAGCAGGAAGAAGAGGAATTGCTGGTACAGTTTTTGTTCATAAAATAGCTGGAGCAAAAGCTGAAGGTGGTGCAAGTTTACAAGAAGTAAAAGATATTGCTGAAAGAGTAGTTAAAAATGTACGTTCTATGGGAATGTCACTATCATCATGTATAGTTCCAGCTGCTGGAAAAGCTAATTTTACTCTTGGAGATGATGAAATAGAAATAGGTATGGGGATACATGGTGAGCCAGGAGTTTATAGAAAGAAAATTTCAACTGCCGATGATATAGCACAAGAATTATTGGACAAGATATTAGATGATATAGAGATAAATAAGAATGATGAAGTTGCTATTATTATCAATGGTTTAGGTTCGACACCTAATATGGAATTATACATTATAAATAAAAAAGTAAATGAAATTTTAACTGATAAAGGAATTAAAATTCATAAAACATTTATAGGTGAATTTATGACGTCTTTAGAAATGGCAGGATGTTCAGTATCTTTATTGAAGTTAGATGATGAATTAAAGGAATTACTTGATGCAAAAGCTGATACACCAGGATTTAAAGTTATATAAGTTTAAAAACATAAAATAATTTATGGAGGATAATATTATGGTTAAGGGCAAAGAGTTAAAGGAAATATTAACTTGTATATCAGATGTTATAGATGAAAATAAGCTTTATCTTAGTGAACTTGATGCAGCAATTGGTGATGGTGACCATGGGCTAAATCTTCACAAAGGATTTAAAGCTATAACTGAAAAGATTAAAGATATGCCAGAAAATGATGTGGGATTAATACTAAAAACTTGTGGTATGACTTTGGTGAGTACTGTTGGTGGAGCATCAGGACCATTGTATGGAACAGCATTTATGAAAGCATCAACAGTAGTTAATAAAAAAGAAAGCATAGATATTAATGATTTTGTTAATATGCTTAATGAAGCACTTGAGGGAATAAAGATGAGAGGTAAATCAGTTGAAGGTGAAAAAACTATGATTGATACATTATCACCAGCCCTTGAAGCTTCTAAAAAGGCATTAGAAGAAGGAAAAAGCTATGAAGATGTTCTTTCTGCTTTGATTAAGAAAGCAAAAGAGGGAATGGAAAATACAAAAAATATAATAGCAACTAAGGGTAGAGCAAGTTACTTAAAAGAGAGAAGTCTTGGACATAAAGATGCAGGGGCAACATCAATGTATCTTATTTTAAATACAATAGTTGAGAAGAGTATTTAATAAAAAAGGATGGATATAGTATGGTAGGGATAGTGTTGGTTTCTCATAGCAGTAAATTAGCTGAGGGGGTTAAGGAGATAGCTATTCAAATGACTCCAGATATTAAAATAGAAACAGCTGGAGGAACATGTGATGGAAGAATTGGAACAGATATGAACAAAATAAGTACTGCTATAAATAATGCATATAGTGAGGATGGTGTAGCAGTTTTCTTTGATCTTGGAAGTGCACTTATGAATACAGAAATGGCAATTGAATTTTTAGATGATGATATTAAGAAGAATATTCATATTATTGATGCACCTATTGTAGAAGGTGCAGTTGTAGGTGCTGTAAATGCAAGTATGAATAAAAGTATTGATGAAATTATATCAGCACTAAAAGATATTAGAATAAATAAAATACAGTAACAAAAATATGGTATATATTTTCGAGAGTTCTGAGTTAATCAGGACTCTTTATTTTTGTGCAGAAATATAGTGTGGTTATGTAAATGTTTTAAGTGTTTTATTGACTAATATATAGCTTAGTACTAGTAAAATTCATGAATTTCAATCTTAACAAAATCTTAATTCTATTATAAAAACCCTAACACCACCCTAATATTTTTAGTGGTAAACTTAGTTCATCAAAAGAGAAGGGGGAAGTTAAATGAATATAATGATTGGATTAATAGGAATAATATCAGTTATATATTTTATTTACTTAGCAAATATATTATTAAGGGGTGACAAGTAATGATGAGTTTGATATTACAATATGGAGTTTATCTTTTGATATTAGTAGTATTAGCAATACCACTTGGAAATTACATTGGTAAAGTAATGAATGGAGAAAGGGTGTTTTTATCAAAGATATTAGTACCGTGTGAATCTTTTATATATAAAGTTTTACATGTGGATAAAAATGAGGATATGGGATGGAAAAAGTATTCTTTTTCTATTATAGCTTTTTCATTGATTAGTTTAGTGATATTATTTTTTATTCATTTATGCCAAGGATTTTTACCATTAAATCCTGAAAACATAAAAGGGACAAGCTTAGATTTAGCATTTAACAATGCAATCAGTTTTGTTACTAACACAAACTGGCAGGCATATTCAGGTGAAAGTTCACTTAGTTATTTTACACAAATGATAGGACTTACAGTTCAAAATTTTGTTTCACCAGCAGTTGGTATGTGTGTGTTATTTGCATTGATAAGAGGATTCTTTAGAGTAAATGCAAAAGGTATAGGAAATTTTTGGACAGATATTACAAGATCAATATTATATGTGTTAATTCCACTTTCAGTAGTACTTTCTTTAGTATTGGTATCTCAAGGAGTAGTTCAAAATTTTAAATCATATGACACAGTTTCTTTAGTTGAACCAATAACTCTTGATGATGGAACCGTAGTAACTGAAGAAATAGTTCCGCAAGGGCCGGCAGCAAGTCAAATTGCCATAAAACAATTAGGAACAAATGGTGGTGGGTTCTTTGGTGTGAATTCAGCACATCCACTTGAAAATCCAAATGTATTAACTAATTTATTTGAAATGATATCTATATTATTGATTCCAGCAGCACTATGTTTCACTTTTGGAAGAAATATAAAGGATAAGAGACAGGGAATTGCAATATTTGTAGCAATGGGAATAATGCTTGTAGTTGCAATGGGAATAATAGGAGTAAATGAGCAAAATGCTACTCCGCAGTTAGCGATGAATGGACAAGTTGATATTTCTACAATTAATCAACCTGGTGGAAATATGGAAGGAAAGGAATCTAGATTTGGAATTGCATCTTCTACAACATGGGCAGCATTTACAACAGCAGCATCTAATGGTTCTGTAAATTCAATGCATGATAGCTATACTCCAATTGGCGGAATGATGACAATGTTACAAATGCAATTAGGTGAAGTTATATTTGGAGGTGCTGGATGCGGTCTATATGGTATGCTTGCTTTTGCTATACTGACTGTATTTATGGCTGGTCTTATGGTTGGAAGGACACCAGAATATTTAGGAAAGAAAATTGAACCATTTGAGATGAAAATGGCAGTTTTAGTTTGCTTAGCAACACCAATAGCAATATTAATTGGAAGTGGTATTGCAACCTTATTACCACAAACAGTTCATAGCTTAAATAATAGTGGAGCACATGGATTTTCAGAAGTTTTATATGCATATTCATCAGCAGGTGGAAATAATGGATCTGCATTTGCAGGCTTTGGAGCTAATACACCATTTTTAAATATAAGTATCGGTATAATAATGTTATTTGCACGCTTTGTACCTATGTTGTGTACTCTTGCAATAGCAGGAAGTTTAGTTCAAAAGAAGAAAGTAGCAGAAAGCAGTGGAACATTACCAACACATAACATGATGTTTATAGGTTTGCTTATCTTTATCGTACTTTTAATTGGTGCGTTGAGTTTCTTCCCAGCATTAGCACTTGGTCCTATTGCTGAATTCTTTCAAATGTTAGGTTAAAATGGGGGAATAAATTATGAATGAAAATAAAAGCAGTTTTGCAGATAAAAAAATGATGATGAGGGCAGTTAAGGATTCCTTTTTAAAACTTAATCCTAAGACTCAGATGGAAAATCCAGTTATGTTCCTTGTATATATTTCATCCGTATTAACAACTATTCTATATGTTGTTTCACTATTTGGAATTAGAGATTCTAAACCAAGTTTTATTTTTGGAATAGCGATTATATTATGGATTACAGTTTTATTTGCTAATTTTGCAGAAGCAATAGCTGAAGGTCGTGGTAAAGCACAAGCTGATGCGCTTAGAGCAAGTAAAAAAGATGTAGAAGCAAATAAAATTATAAGCTTAGATAAAAAAGATGAAATCATAAAAGTTTCATCAGTATCTCTTAAAAAAGGAGATATGGTTATTATTAAAGCTGGTGAACAGATTCCAGCAGATGGTGAAGTAATAGAGGGAGCAGCATCAGTAGATGAAAGTGCGATAACAGGAGAATCGGCACCAGTAATAAGAGAAAGCGGTGGCGATAGAAGTGCAGTCACAGGAGGAACAACAGTTACATCAGACTGGATTGTTATAAAAGTTTCAAATGAAGCAGGAGAAAGCTTTCTTGATAAGATGATAGCAATGGTGGAAGGTGCTGATCGTAAAAAAACTCCTAATGAAATTGCATTACAGATTTTGTTAATTGCACTAACAATGATATTTTTATTAGTAACTGTTTCTTTATATGCTTATTCAATGTTCTGTGCAAATGAGCTTGGGGAAATAAATACAACATCAGTTACATCATTAGTTGCACTTTTAGTTTGTCTTGCACCAACAACAATTGGAGCATTATTATCAGCAATTGGTATTGCAGGTATGAGTAGATTAAATGAAGCAAATGTACTTGCAATGAGTGGACGTGCTATAGAAGCTGCAGGTGATGTTGATATATTGATGCTTGATAAGACTGGTACAATAACTTTGGGTAATAGAAAGGCTGTTGAATTTATTCCTGTATCTGGAGTTGATGAGAGAGAACTTGCAGATTCAGCTCAATTATCATCTTTAGCAGATGAAACTCCAGAAGGACGTAGTATAGTAATACTCGCAAAAGAGAAATTCGATATACGTGGTAGAAATATTTCGGAATTAAATATGGAATTTGTACCATTTACAGCAAAAACTCGTATGAGCGGAGTTAATTATAAAGGAAATGAAATAAGAAAAGGGGCAGCTGATTCTATTAAAGAATATGTGATAGAAAAAGGTGGATCATACACTAAGGAATGTGATGATATAGTAAGCAGAATTGCAAATCAAGGTGGTACACCTCTTGTAGTATCTAAAAATAATATGGTTTTAGGCGTTATTTATTTAAAAGATATTATTAAACAAGGTGTGCAAGAAAAATTTGCAGATTTAAGAAAAATGGGAATAAAAACAATTATGATAACAGGGGATAATCCATTAACAGCGGCTGCTATTGCAGCAGAAGCTGGAGTAGATGATTTTTTAGCAGAAGCAACTCCAGAAGGAAAATTAAAAATGATTCGAGATTTTCAAACACAAGGACATTTGGTAGCTATGACTGGAGATGGAACAAATGATGCTCCAGCACTTGCACAGGCAGATGTAGCAGTTGCTATGAATACAGGTACTCAAGCCGCTAAAGAGGCTGGAAATATGGTTGATTTAGATTCTTCACCAACTAAGCTTATTGATATTGTAAGAATTGGTAAACAGCTATTAATGACTAGAGGAAGTTTAACAACATTTAGTATTGCTAATGACCTTGCAAAGTATTTTGCAATAATACCAGCATTATTTATTGGATTATATCCAGGACTTTCTGCACTAAATATTATGAATTTGCATAATGCGCAGAGTGCCATTTTTTCAGCAATAATATATAATGCATTAATTATTGTTGCATTAATACCGTTAGCACTTAAAGGTGTAAAATATCGAGAAGTACCTGCTGGAAAATTATTATCTAGAAATCTATTGGTTTATGGCTTAGGAGGAGTAATAGTACCATTTATAGCAATAAAAATAATAGATTTAATCATTACTTCAATAGGTCTTGTTTAAAGAAAGGATGAGTTTAAATGAAAGATTTTAAATCAGTGTTTCCAAAAGCTTTTATGATATTTATAATATTCACAATTATATGTGGAGGTTTATATACTTTTGTAATTACAGGAATATCTCAAGTTTTGTTTAATAAACAGGCTAATGGAAGTATTATAGAAATAGATGGGAAAAAATATGGAAGTACACTATTAGCGCAACAATACACAGATGATAAATATTTGTGGGGAAGAATTATGAATGTTGATACAGATACTTTTACAGATAAAAATGGAAATAAAGTTGCATATGCAGGACCATCTAATATTAGTCCAGCAAGTGAAGAGTATAATAAATTAGTTGAAGAACGTGTAGATAAGATAAAAGAATCTAATCCAGATAAGTCTGGCGTTCCTATACCAGTTGATCTTGTTACTTGTTCTGGAAGTGGACTTGATCCTCATATTTCAGTAAAGGCAGCAAAATATCAAGAAGAGCGTATAGCTAAAAACAATAATATGTCAGTTGAAGATGTAGATAAAATAATTAATAAATATACTAAAGGTAAGCTTTTTGGAATTTTAGGAGAAAAAACTGTTAATGTATTAGAAGTGAATCTTGCACTTGATGGTATTTTGAAATAAAAATCAATGAGGAAATATATTATGCAGAGGAAAGTTATTGTTAGTGAAGAGATAGTTACAGATATAGGAAAATTAAAAGTTGATATATCTGTCTTAGAATTGCTATCTATAATCGTGTATGAATTAAGTAAAGAATCAAGGAAAAACCCAGAAGTTGAATGCATATATAAAGATAAAATTTTATGGATTCTTTTTGATAACTCATGTTTTGAATGTGATAATCTTATAGAGGACTATGGAGAACTTGTTGGTTTAGTATCAAATGAATTTTCAATCACAATAAATGGTGTTATAGATACTTTTGAAATTGGAACAATTAAAATTATAATTGAAGATGGAAAATTGAAAATTCAAAAAAGTAATACTACAGGAAAAGATTTTGATATAATTTCTGACTTGTGCATAAAAATAGAAGTGAGAAATAATGAAGAATTACAATTTCTTTATGAAGTACTATCTAATATTCAATATAATAAGACGTGTATTTCTATTAGACGAAAATGGGATAAGTATTTAAGTAATAATAGTTATATGGGAACAAAGTATAATTA
>OKVX01000863.1_pt1 | contig 13944 bp, 10 predicted proteins | sample 1606941 | NCBI WGS metagenome assembly OKVX01 (sample SAMN03281016, study PRJEB24777) | human gut metagenome | isolation source: fecal sample PR161 from 1 month old female Malay infant, caesarean... | reverse complement strand
GGGAAGTATCGTCGAGTTGGTGAAAATGTCAACTGGTCGTCTTCAAAAGTTCGCTTTATTTTTGCGACAACTGAAAAGAGCGAGGATTATCTCTTAGACACATTCAATCGACGGATTCAAATTAGTGTCACATTACCGACGTTTGAAGAACGACCAATGAGGGAACGCTTAGAGTTAGTTCGCCTATTCTTTCAAAATGAAGCGGACATCTTGCAAAAGGATATCAATGTCTCAAGTGAAGCTCTGTCTCTACTAATTACTTCTCCTTTTAGCGGGAATATTGGTTGGTTGAAAAATTGTATTAAGATTAGTTGTGCTGATATATACAGTCGGTCAGATAAGGAACCGTTAATCATTAGAAAAAATGAACTATTGAATCAGTTGGACGTGACTAGCTCTGAATTAGAATTGCTGCCTGTGGAAGATCTTAACATTATAAAGAATCAAAAGATCAAAATTGATTCACAGAACGCGATAGACTACGACTCTATTTTGAAAAAAATTGTTGCATTATCTGATGAAGGTGATTTTAATGAAACCTTTGCTGAGATAAAAAATGAAGTTCAACGCTTACTGCGTCTCATTGATAAGAATTCATATTTATCGACAAGTCAAAAAATTATGATTCGCATGTACAGACATTACTGGTCAACAATCTTAGAAAAGAAATATGGATTAACAACCAGCGGCCCCGCTGCCGAAATCACGAGTCGCTCTTACGTTTTTCTGCCAGCTTACGAAGTAGATTTGACAAAGGTGAATCGGAGTTTAGCGGTGAAGCTTCCTCGAACCGCGTATTTATGTGAGCGCTTTTTAGATCGTCTACCATCACTTATTGAAAGCGAGACCAATTTCCTAAGACTGCTTATTATGGTGATCTTATCGGATTATGTAGATGAAACCATTGAATTAAAAGGGCTGTTACTGGCTCATGGAGATAGCACCGCCAGCAGTATTCAAGCGGTAGTGAATCAATTATGCAATAATTATGTTTTTGAAGCATTGGACATGCCGGTTGAAAGCAATGTATCAGAAATTGTTGAATTGACGAGAAATTTTATAAAGAAACAGGTGAATACAGACAGTTTAGTCTTAATTGTTGATATGGGTTCATTAAATCAAATCTATACCCAGATTAAAAATGATCTAAAAGGCGAACTGCTGCTTTTAAATAATTTAACGACCTCTATTGCGCTAGATATTGGTCTGAAAATGACGATGAATGCACCGTTTAAACAAATTGCGGAAGATGCGTCAGATAAATACTCGATTAATGTACAATACTTCGAAGGTTTCTCTCAAAGCAGTAATATTATTATTTCTTGTATGTCCGGGTTAGGAATTTCTGATAAATTGAAAGATGTGTTTTGTCAGCATCTTTCGAATGAATCAATCGAAGTTTTCACCAAAGATTATAGAGAGCTGCGAGAATTAATTGATCAAAACGATGAGTCTTATTTTGAAAAGACTCGGCTGGTGATTACAACGTCTGATTTGCCGCGCTCCTTTACGATTCCCAATATCAATGTTTATGATATTTTAGATGGAGATGGAGCTGCCAATCTTGAGAATATTTTAAGTCCTGAAATGAATCAATCGGAATTTAATCGTTTAATTCAAGAACTCGTCAAATTCTTTTCTTTAGAAGGAATCGCTGATCGGTTAAACTTTTTAAATCCTACGATTGTGATGAACGAGGTAGAGACGGTAATCTCCAAATATGAAAATTACTATCATTTTACTTTAACGGGTCGTGTGAAATTGAATCTATATATGCATACTGCGTTAATGATGGAACGTCTATTTTTAGCTAGAGCGGAAAAATCTGAAGAGCCAAGTTATCAACTGAATCCAGAAGAGGACGAATTTTATTCTGTATCCAGAAGTATTTTTCAATCAATGGAAATGAAGTATAACTTTAAAGTGAATGCCTATGAAGTCTCGTTGCTGCACGAATTGTTAGGACCTTTTATTCGCAAGTGATCTGTCTAAAAAAGTGTCTGAATTGATTTTTTCAATTTAGACACTTTTTTATTTTATGAGATATCTTTGGCTTATCAAGGATTCTAGAAGTTGGCACAGTAATTGCTTATATAAAAGTGAAAGTATAGAAAGGAACTAAGGACATGAAGAAAATTCTAATAGCGACCCATGGATATTTAGCTTCAGGGTATCTCAGCAGTATCGAGTTATTAGCTGGGACGACGGAAGGAATTACAGTCATCAATGCTTATGTGGAAGAAAATGACTTTGATCAGGAATTAATGAAATTTGTCGATGGGGTCACTGAAAACGATCAGATTTTTGTTTTTACCGACTTATTTGGTGGAAGCGTAAATCAAAAAGTGACAAGAACATTTTTAGAACAAAGCAGCTCTGCAACTGTCATTGCTGGATTTAATTTACCAATCGTATTGGAAATTTTACTAGCAACTGATGAGCTCACAGAAACGAGGATTCAAGAGATGGTGAAAAAATGTCGGGAAGAATTGAAAGTAAACAGTGTGAGAGAAGAAGTACTAGTAAACGATGAAGAAGATTTTTTTTAGGAGGAAGAAAAATGATTAAAGCAGTACGTATTGATGAACGATTGATCCATGGGCAAGTAGCGATGACTTGGACAAAAAGTTTGAATTTAACAGGAATGGTCGTGGCTAGTGATGAGGCGGCTACCAATGATATTCAAAAAATGACGTTGAAAATGGCTGCACCATCGAATGTAAAGGTAATTATTAAGACAGTCGATGATGCGATTAAATTACTGAAGGATCCACGGGCCAATGAGATGAGATTAATGGTTTTGGTTCCTAACGTGAAGGATGCTGTGAAGGTCGCAAAATCTTTTCCTACTGAAATTGAATTAATGAATGTAGGGAATGCAGGAAAAATGACGCCGCCATCAGAAGACAAAAAAACCTTGTCAAAAGAAGTGATGTTGACAGATTCAGAAATTCAAGACTTAAAGGAATTAGTTGAATTATATCCAGATACGGTATTTCAACCGACACCAGCAATGGAGAAGCGTTCGGCTAAATCTGTTTTAAGTGATTTTTAGAAATGGAAAGGAGAAAAAAATATGTATGATGCATTTGTAGTAGCTTTGGCCGTTTTTGTTGGAGTTGCAGGGCATGAAATGTTGGGAATGTCTATGTTAAGTCGTCCGATTGTTGTTGCACCACTAGCTGGGGCGTTGATGGGAGATTTACAGACAGGTTTAATTGTTGGCGCGTCGTTAGAGGCAATTTTTATGGGGGTTGTGAATATTGGTATTTCTAGTACAGCGGAACCCTCATTGGCTGCTGGCTTGGCAACTGCTTTTGCTATCAAAATGGGCGGAAATGTTGATGCAGTAATCCCAATTGTTTTTCCCTTAGCGGTTCTGGGCTTGCAGTTGATGAACATGATTTTTTCCTTTGTTTGTGGACCAATGGCTGCAAGGTTCCTTAAATTTGCGAAAGCTGGAAATCAAAAAGGGATAATTAATCTGCACTTCTTCATGTGGTTCATTCATTATGCGTTATATGCTCTTATCCCATTTTTCGCCGTACTATTTGGTGCAGATGTTGTAAAGAGTGTTCTTGATAACATTCCAGAAGTGATCATGAATGGATTAACAGTGGCAGGGAATTTATTACCGGCTGTCGGGATGGCGATGCTGTTACGTATGCTTTGGAGTAAAAATATTGCTGTTTGGTTCTTCTTTGGAGCGGTCGTCATGGCCTATTTAGAGTTACCGTTAATTGCTCTTGCGGCTCTAGGAACGATTATTGCCATTGTTATTGCACAGAGAGATTTACAATTGAAAAATATGCATGTGAGTTCCGTACCACAAGGAGAAACAGTAACGAATGCAACGGTTGATCAAGAAGAGGAGGACTTCTTTCAATGAAAATAACTGATGGAATTTCAAAAGATGAGAAAAAGCTAGTAAGGAAAATGTTTTGGCGTTCAATGACCATGTACGCTTCCGTTAACCCAGTGACAATGGGTGGCGGCGGCTTCGCTTATTCTATGATGCCCTTTATTAACCACTTCTATAAATCAGAAGAAGATCGTGCAGCAGCTCTTGAACGGCATACGCAGTATTTTTCCACGACAATTCCCTGTGCCTCTTTTGTCATGGGAATCGCGGCATCTATGGAGAAAGAAAATTCTGAAAAAGCAGGGTTTGATGTAGAAAGTATCAATGCGATCAAAACGAGTTTGATGGGTCCATTGGCAGGTATTGGTGATTCGCTATTTTGGGGCGTTTGGCGTGTAGTAACAGCAGGGCTGGCGATTAATTTGGCAAATGCAGGAAACATATTAGCACCAATTATTTTCCTAGTGATGTTCAATGTACCAAACTATTTAATGAGATATTATGGCGGTGTTTTAGGCTATTCACTCGGCTCAAAATATATTGAAAAACTGTATGCAAATGGATTGATCGAAATTTTGACCAAGGCGGCAAGTATTTTAGGTTTGATTATGGTGGGCGCTATGACTATTAGTATGGTGAAATTCAATACGGTTTTGAGCTTTTCAATGAAGGGCGAAGAATTGATGAATGTCCAAGAAATCTTAGATAGTATCTTCAAAGGGATCGTCCCATTATTGGTGACTCTGGGCTGCTTTAAATTATTGGATAAAAAAGTCGGCGTTATCAAAATCATTTTCGGTATGGTTGTTTTGGGAATCATCTTGTCATTGTTGGGAATCGCATAGTTAAAGGCTGCAGCTAGTAGCTGCGGCTTTTTTTAAAGGAGGCAAAAATGGACATCAATACTCAAAAGCACTCGTTCTTTAACATTGAAATCAATGGTGAGGAAATACGTACCACAAACCAGGATAGCTATTACAGAAGAGTAAAGAGCACGAGTGGCTTAACCTTTGATGTAAGTAATCAAAAAGCTTTAGCCAATATAGATGTGCGGGGCACTGTTCAAACGTTAACTTTTTATCAGAACAATCATTTGACCGAAGAAAAACCAGGTGTATGGGTGAATAAACAATTAACTCAAACGACCAATCTGTCTTTGACAGTTGAAGTAGATGGAAACGACTACGATTTGTCAAAGACAGATCATCGTGTAGAGGTCGATCTACTTCATGACAGTCTGCCTAGATATATTCATCATTATCAAACGTTTAAAGTCATTGTCATTCCCTTTGCCCCAATAATAGAGGGGAAACGTTTGAGTATGCTCGTTCAACAGATATATGTCGTGAATGAAACTCAAAATCCTCTTCTGGTCGCTGCAAAAGAAGTTCCCTTATATCAAAAAAAATACTCAGATCAGCAAAATGTTTTGATCGCTCAAAAGGGAAATGAGCAGAAGCTTGCTTTTAGTGAAGCCGCTAAATTTTCAGCTGCTCTTATTGATCCGAATGTTTTTAAAGAAAAAAAGCTATTTGAAGAATCGGATACTGAAATTTGGTTACGGGATACCTTCAAATATTTTGATGAAATATTTGGCGAGTTAACTTTACCGGATAAAAAAATGGTTCATCTTTATAACCGGGCACTTTATCAAAGCTTCTCAAGTTTTGGCATGGATTGTAATAATCAAATCGTGGGAAGTAATTGGGGGAGCTATCCGGCGACGAATCGCATTTGGAATAAGGATATGTACTATTCTTCTTTGCCTTTTCTCTTTTTCGATCAAGAATTATGTCAGAAAACAATCCTGTGGTTTGATCAATTCGGTTTAAAATTTCCAGGGTCAAAATTTTCTGGAGGAATCAATCATTCGTTAAGTAATTCCTTAGCCAGTGGTTTATTAGCTAGTCTTTATTATGAACATACAGCCGATTTAGTTTTCTTTGAAGAACATCCGCAAGTTTTAGAGAACGCAGCAAAAGTGGTAGATGAGGTATTGGCTCAACGCCATCCAGAAGGTCCGATGCTTTTTGAGTCTGTTTGGCTCTCAGATGCCTTTGCATTAGGAAAGTATCATACCGGCAGCAATCTTTGTCTTTGGAAAGTGTGCAGCGGTCTAGCGGATTTGTTTGATGCGAGCGGTTTATTAGAAGACAGTGATAAATACAGGCGTGCGGCCAAGGAGATTAAAGATGCGATTTGCAGCCAAATGACAACAGATGGTCCTTTTGGTACTCAATTTTTGGAAGGGATCGGAGACGAGGAGAAGGATAAGTATAGTATTGATCATTATCAGAAACCCATTTTAGAGCAGGGATTAATTTTTTTGAGCGATGTGATTCAGGATGGAAAGGTTGATTTGCTCATGCATGATGGGGAAGAATCAGACACCACACTCATCCCTTTTTATCAATTTTTAGCTAGAGAAGAGCCATTGTATCAAAATACATTAGCCTTTTCCGCAAGTGAATCGAATCCAACTTATAGTGAAGAGATAAAAGGAATTACTTGGGGATTGGAATCGGGGGCGACATTTCCTGGTTTTATTACAGTTCTAATGAGTGGACTAGCTAGCGAGCAGGAATTATCACACCGCCTACAGGAACTTTTTAATTTAGCGGATTTAGATGGTTCTTGGTGGTGGTGGCCTTACAAATTAGAAGCCGCTAAAGGGGAAGTAGTGAGAGACTTCGGTTGTGGCAAATGTGGTTGGGCTTCCGGCATTTTTGTTAGTATGATGCTCAGTCAATACTTCGGTTTGTCATTCAATAAAGGCGCCTTGCAAATTAATCCAATTCATTATCTTGAGTTTTCATGGTCAAAGTTACATTTTGGAAAAGCATTTCTTTCGATTGAGTGTACCAAGTCATATGTGACGGTTATTAATTTATCAGAACAGCCTCTAACCATTAGAGGAAATGATGGAAATGTTTCACTTGAAAAAGGAGAAAAGTTCAGAATGGAGAGAGAAATAAAATGAGCTTATTAAAAAATATTACGCAGTACAAAAAAATACAGAGTCGAGCCATAACACCAGAGAATCCGACTGGTGAAAAGGGGAAAGCCGCCATGCTTCCCAGCTCTCTTGGACCAAGTAGGAAAGGTCGCGGTGCGATCCCTTTAGCTTCTGGTGAGGAAACTGTGATTGCAGAGATTACAGGACCTGGCATGATTCGGCATATGTGGATGACGATTCGAGATCGAACTGAGTTTGGCAGCTTTGTTTTGCGGGATTTAATCCTTCGAATTTATTGGGATGACTCAGCGTCGCCAGCGGTTGAAAGTCCTTTGGGTGATTTCTTCTGCAATGGTTTTGGCGAACGCTGCGATGTTAATTCGCTGCCAATTGTAGTGAATCCGACAGGGGGCTTCAACTCCTATTTCGAAATGCCTTTTCGTCAAGCCGCTAGAATTACGATTGAAAACCTGCATCCGAAAGACATGACCTCTTTTTTCTATACAATTAATTATGCATTAGTCGATGAGCTGGAAGAAAATAGTATGTATTTCCATGCGAATTGGCGCCGCGAACGAACGACAAAACTTCAAGAAGACTACAAATTGATTGATGGACTTAAAGGTCAAGGCTATTATGTGGGAACATATCTGGCATTAACGTGTTTAGAACGTTATTGGTGGGGAGAAGGAGAATTTAAATTCTATATCGATGGAGACAGCGACTTTCCGACTGTTACCTCGACTGGTTCTGAAGATTATTTTGGCGGCGCTTGGGCATTTCATGAATATGACGAGTTTGGCCGTCCACATGCTAAAAACTATTGTACGGCATTTTTAGGGTATCCTTATCAATCGAATAGGGATGCTACAAGAGACCGCTTTGAGACAGGAAAGCTGAATGCTGTGCATGCCTTTGGAGATGACGCATTACCTCGACATGGTCTTTACCGCTGGCACTTACAAGATCCAATTTGTTTTACGGAGGACTTAACCGTCAGTCTGCAACAGATTGGAAATGATGATGTTGAGCTTTTTGAGCGGCAGGATGACGTTGCTAGTGTGGCTTATTGGTATTCAATTGAAGCGAAAGGAAATGAAAAACGTTCTTTTAGTAAACGGGATCGCTTACCTCGATAGTAGAAAAAAGGTTTGATTTGATAAATGGAAGTGGAGGAAATAGGGATGGTATACGGTTCAATTGAGGCCGGAGGGACAAAATTCGTTTGTGCAGTTGGCGAGGAAAATTTGTCGATAGTAAAACGTGTCAGTTTTCCAACGACAACACCCGAGGAAACCATGAAGCAGGTGATTGATTTTTTTTCAACATATCAAGCGGATTTAGTGAGTATTGGCGTAGGATCTTTTGGCCCTATTGATATTCATAAAGCATCTCCCACCTATGGCTATATAACGTCAACACCTAAACTGGCTTGGCAGAATTTTGATTTTGTAGGGACTTTAAAACGGACCTTTGATAGACCGATAGCATGGACAACCGATGTAAATGCTGCTTGTTACGGTGAATACGTTTCGGGACATGGCAAGGGTTTATCAAGTGTTGTTTACTATACGGTTGGGACAGGAATAGGCGGCGGTGCAATTCAAAATGGGCAGTTTATAGAAGGGTTTAGTCATCCAGAAATGGGGCACATGCTGATTAAACGACATCCAGAAGATTCATTTTCAGGTACTTGCCCCTTTCATCAGGATTGCTTAGAGGGGATGGCGGCAGGTCCGGCAATTGAAAAAAGATTAGGGAGAAAAGGACAGGAATTACCAGCGGGAGATCGTTTCTGGGAAATCGAAGCTTCCTATATTGCCCAATGTGCCTTCAATACAACCTTAATGCTTTCGCCAGAGACCATCATTTTTGGTGGGGGAGTCATGAAACAGGAGCACTTAAAAAAGAAAGTCCAAGAAGAGTTTATCAAGCTCATCAACGGTTACGTGGATATACCTCCTATTGAAGAATATATTGTTACACCAAAATTGGCAGATGATGCCGGAACGATTGGCGGTTTAGCGTTGGCAAAAGACGTAGTTGATACTGCACTTGAAAACTAATAGGTAGTTGCATTAAACTCAGTTATCTTTACAGACGATTGAGTTTTTTCCGTTATTGAGATAGGACTTTAACAAGGACTGTTGTCTAATTTGGGGTATCAAACAAACGGTGAGTTAGAATGTTTATCAATTTTGGAACAAATGTAGCGGATGGTAAATATTCAAATGGTAAAGGATATAAAATATCAAGAGAGCGTTGACAATGAAACCTGCGGCAGTTATTATAAGCTTGTAAGAAAGAAAAAGAGCTAGGAATAGCAAGGTAGCTGTTCTTAGAGTTATGTGACTGGTAATGCAGGCAGAACTCAGATTATGCACTAAATTTACTGAAGTTTTTTCAGTTTGTTTAGTCTGTAATCTGAGTTTTTTTTCTGGAAAGGAGTAAATGATGAAAGTAGTAAAAATTTTAAATAACAATATCGCAATCATTGATAAGGGCGGTCATGAATCAATCGTTTATTCACCGGGAATCTCCTTTAAAAAAAGCGTTGGCCAACGAATAACGGATTCCGAAATTGAAAAAACGTATGTACTAGATTCTAAGGATCGGTTGGAGCATTTCAGCTATTTGCTGACTCATTCAGATGAGAAAATGATTCATTTATTGAATGATATTGTCGCTTATGGCGAGTTTGTTGCGGAACAAAAAGCCAATGATTATCTGTATTTAGCGCTGCTTGATCATCTTACTTTTGCGATAAAGCGGGGAGAAAAGGATCAGTTTATTCGCAGCCCGTTGACCTGGGAGGTCCAGAAATTTTATCCTAAGTTCTATGATATCGGGTTGTATGCGGTTAAATTGATGCGCAAAACCTTCCACTATGAGTTTCCAGATGAGGAAGCTGTCTCTATCGCCTTACATTTTGTCAATATTCAAGAAAGTCAATCGCTATTGGATGAAACGCTGGAAAGTATGGAAATATTGAGAGATATCTTGAACATCATTAAGTACCATTTCAATATTTCATTAGATGAAACCTCGATGAATTATATGCGGTTAGTGACGCATTTGCAGTATTTTATCGAGCGGCTAAGGAAGCAGGAGGTTTACAGTGAAGACAGTGCCGGGCTGTTCGAACAAGTAAGACTGCTTTACCCAGAAGCCTTTAAGGCAACGGAAAAAATTGATATTTACGTAAAAGGCAGATTCAATCAATATCTGTCGAAGGACGAATATACCTATTTGATGATTCACATTAATCGTGTGACTGAGAGAAAGGAAGAAAAAGAATGAAATACCAAGAATTCAATCAAGAAATTATTGATTTAGTGGGTGGAAAAGACAATATCGAAGCGGTTGTTCATTGTATGACCAGACTGAGATTTACCTTGAAGGATCGGTCAAAGGCACAAACAGAGTCGATCAAAGAAATGGATGGGGTGATTGACGTTGTCAGTAATCCAGTCGCTTATCAAATCATTGTAGGAACACATGTTAATGACGTTCATAAGGAATTGATCAGTATGCTTGGATTAGACTCTGAGTCCCAAGAAACAGGCAAGAAAGAAAAAAAGAATTTTGTTAAAGCAGCTTTAGACGTTGTTTCTGAATCAATGACGCCGATTTTGGAACCGATTATCTGTGCGGGGCTGTTGGCGGCGGTTCTTTCGATTGTTTCACTAACCGGGCTTATCTCACCGGAAAGTTCGACGTATATGATCTTTGATACATTACGCAACGCGGTGTTTTACTTCTTGCCGATTTTTATGGCAATGAGCTGTGCGAAGCGGCTGGGAGCGAATCCTTATTTAGCGGTTGCTTTAGCGGTAACCATTTTATCGGATTCGATTAACGGCGTATCTGGGTTGAACATGTTTGGGATTGGATTGCCTGAAATCACTTATTCTAATAGCTTTGTTCCAATTTTATTAGCCGTTTGGATCATGGGCTATGTGACGAAATACGTGAAGAAAATTGTTCCTGATTCATTGCAGCTGTTTTTAACCCCTTTATTAGTAATGATCGTGATGCTGCCGGCAACGTTATTAGTTTTTGGTCCGTTAGGTTTTTATTTAGGGGAAGGCATTATCGGTGTATTCAATTGGTTGCTAAATACGGTTGGCGGCTGGTTCGTGTTGATGCTTTACTCTGCATTGCAGCCGTTCCTGATTATGCTGGGAGCAGGGAACTTTATCATGCCAGTAGTGGCTTCACTGATTGCGGCGAATGGGTATGATCCAGCCTTTATCACTGCTTGTACGATTTCTGATATCGCGGTAGGCGGAGCGATGCTTGGGTACTTTTTACGTACGAAGAACAACAAACAAAAGCAATTATTTGGTACAGTGACTCTTTCAGCAATCTTAGGGATCACTGAGCCAGCGATTTACGGGGTATTTGTAAAATATCGTCGTCCTTTCGTAGCCGTTATGATTGGCGGCGGATTAGGCGGATTATTTGCCGGGATTACGGGAGTCAAGGCCTATTCGATGGCTTGGGGGTTGTTTGGACTGCCTTCTTATATCGGTAAAGAAGGCGACTTTGCGAATTTATGGTTTATGGTGGCAGCCGTTGCGATTAGTTTCTTAGGTGCAGCGATTGCTTCATACATGCTAGGTGTGCCGGCTGAAAAGGACGAGGAGACGCAAGAGCTTTCTTCTGAAAAAGCGGTTGAAGAAGGAACAAAGATCAGTGTCCGCTCCATTCCATTAAAGAGTGTGGTTAAAGGCCAATTGGTTCAATTATCAGAGATTGCGGACAAGGCCTTCTCAACAGGTGCTTTAGGAAAAGGTGTCGGAATCATCCCTGAGGACAAGGCGATTTATTCGCCAATCGATGGAGAGGTGACTGTGGTATTTCCAACGAAGCATGCGATCGGGATCAAGGGTGAGAACAACGCAGAAATTTTGATCCACATTGGCATTGATACGGTTGAGCTGGATGGTGAAGGCTTTGAACTTTCGATAAAAGCCGGAGATAAAGTCCATGCAGGGCAAAAATTAGGGACTGTTGATTTTGAAGCGATCAAGCAGGCGGGCTATGATCCGACGACGATCGTAGTTGTGACTAATACCAATGATTACCTGGATGTGATTCCAGAAACAAATAAGCCTGTCTGTGATAGTGATCTCTCAATGAATATTATTTTTGAATAGAGGATAGAAGATGAAGATGGATACGAATTTTTTATGGGGCGGCAGTATCGCCGCCCATCAATGTGAAGGTGCTGTGAACGAAGGAAATAAGGGAACGGGTATCATGGATTTGGTGACGGTAGGGGCTTATGGACAACCAAGAGAAATTCATGAGGTATTCAAAGAAGACTGCCGTTACCCCTCTCATCAAGGAATTGATTTTTATCATCGTTATAAGGAAGACATCGCTTTATTTGCTGAAATGGGATTTAAGGCTCTGCGAATTTCGATTGATTGGTCGAGAATTTTTCCAAAAGGGGATGAGGAAGTTCCGAATCAGGCGGGGTTGGATTTCTATAATGATGTCGTTGATGAACTTCTCAAACATAATATCGAACCAATCGTGACGCTCTATCATTTTGAAATGCCGATCCATTTAGTCACTGAATACGGTTCTTGGACAAATCGCCAAGTAATTGATTTCTACCTGAAATTTTGTGAAACGATGTTCCGTAGCTTGAAGGGGAAAGTGACGTATTGGGTAACGTTTAATGAGATGAATCATATTGATCCGCAGACGGAAGCGAGTGATATTTTTACTTATATTATTGCGGGACTCAAGTATTCTGAGATTGAAAATAAAAAAGAGACGTTGGCACAAATTGGCTATCATATGACCTTAGCTAGTTGCTTAGCTGTGAATCTAGCACGGAAAATTGATCCGCAAAACAAAGTTGGATGTGTTTTTGGCATTGAGCCGGTCTATCCTGTGGACTGCAACCCGCAAAATGTCTTGAATGCTTTTCAACAAATGGATCGAGATTTTTACCAAATTGACGCGATGTGCAATGGGGAATTTCCGAAGTATAAAATGAAAGAATATCAAGCCATTGGCATTGAGCTTGAGATCAGCGAGGCAGATCAACAAGCCTTTAAAAACGGAAAACTGGATTTTATTGGGATGAATTACTATGCCTCATCTGTGGCAGAATATGAAGGAGCTGAAGATGGTGCGAGTGCCCTTTTTGGCGGTCTGCAAAATCCATTTTTAAAGGTCAGCAAGTGGGGCTGGTCCATTGATCCCATTGGCATTCGTTATTTACTAAATTATACGTATCGCAAATATGGACTGCCGATCATGATTACGGAAAATGGTCTCGGAGCAGTAGATGAAGTCGAAGAAGGCGGGCAAATTCATGATGAGTATCGCATAGAATATCTAAAGGATCATATTCTAGAAATCAAAAAAGCCATTGAAATCGACCAAGTAGATTGCATCGGCTATTTAATGTGGGGACCGATCGATCTAGTAAGTGCAACGACTGGTCAAATGAGCAAGCGCTATGGCTTTATCCATGTTGATCTGGATGATGAAGGAGAAGGTACCTTAGCACGTTCACGCAAGGATTCCTTTGAATGGTACAAAGAAACGATTAAGGATAATGCTGAGAATTTGGTGGAATAGACAATTTAATAATTATTAGGACAGCTGGGGAGATTCCTCAGCTGTTTTTGAGGAGAAGAATCATGTAGGTATCACAGCCTTGGATAGGTTTAAGTAAGTTAAACAGTCCAAGGCTTTTTTTCTTCAAGCTATTATCAATCTTCCGGTATTCACTAGGAGAAACATCGGTCTTCATTAAAGAACTTCTTAAATTGCAAAAGAGCGAGGCGCATCTGGAAATCTGCGAGACGTAAGCAATAAGTGACATTGTGCTAGATGAAATTTAATCTGACAACAAAAAATATAGTGATCAACAAATGACCGTACGATTACCATTCAACTGTTGGAAGTTTTTTTATGGCTGATTGAATAATTAATTTAACAAGGTAAGGTTATAAAATCGAATTAAAAATATCGCAAAAGAAATATTTTCGATCTTCTAATATTTCAGTGATAAACTGTTAAATGAATCCTATTAAGTTATTGTTAATTACATCTTTTTGATTCATCTAAAAGTATCGCCGTATAACCCTCCACTGAC
>OKVX01000862.1_pt1 | contig 13960 bp, 13 predicted proteins | sample 1606941 | NCBI WGS metagenome assembly OKVX01 (sample SAMN03281016, study PRJEB24777) | human gut metagenome | isolation source: fecal sample PR161 from 1 month old female Malay infant, caesarean... | reverse complement strand
GTTGCGCTACCAAGCTGCGCTACTCGCCGAATGCGGAGCGCATCTTACTGCTGAGGTGCGCCCCCGTCAATCCCTTAATTTAAAAAAGCCATCCAACTGGCGATAAACTCGCCAGGCAAGCTACTGCGCGGCTTTCTGGCTGCTTTCAGGCAGTTTGCACCAGTTGTTATTTTCGTTAATCCCCCCGTCCGGAGAGGTATAACCCAGGCAACCCATGATGGTGTCGTACAACTCAACGTGACGGCGCGGTACCTTAATTTCTGCCTGCTGTTTCAGATGAGCAAACATTTTGGCTTTGTCAGGGTTCTCCAGGTACTTATCTGACATCCACATAATCATCGGTACACGGAATTGCTCCGGCGGCGCCAGCTTACGCGGCGTACCGTGCAAATGCTCTTGCTCGTTGATGGACTCGCCGTGATCAGCCGCATAGATCACAATCGCTTTCTTATCGCGAAGCTGGTCAATTACCCGGCTGAGGAACGTATCCACATACAGCACCGAGTTATCATAGGCATTAATCAGCTCCTGCTTGCTGCAGTATTTATTAATACCGATGCACTCAGGTTGCCATTTTGCGAAATCACGCGTGTAACGCTGATAGTAGCTGTAGTGTGATCCTTTGGTGTGCAGAACAATAAGATGCTTACCCTGCGGATGATTTTTCAGCGACTGCTCCATTTCTGAGAGTAGCAGCATGTCATCAACGGTCTTACCGCGGTTACGCGGCTCGGCGCCAATCTGCTCACGGTAAGCGATGTTATCTGCAAGGGTGTTGGTGTAGAACCACATCTCACTTTGCATGGCGAACAAGTCAGAGCTGAAGCCAAGCTGCTTTAGTACGGCAAATACATTCTGCTCTTTAAGGGTACGCTGCGGGTTATCACTCGCACCGCCTTCACGTACAAACATACAGCGCAGCGAAAGCTTTGTGGCGGTATCACAAGAATAGCCGCGGTAAGCCACCAGGTTCTTTTCCTGTGCCAGTTTAGGCGTGGTATCACGGTCATAGCCCAGAATACCCATATGATCCCAGCGCGTTGTTTCACCAATAACAAACACGACGTAAGTATCATCGAGCCCGTCAGCGGGTGCCTCGTAGTGGAATTTTTTGGTCGGATTCATCAGCGATTTCACATCGCTGGATTCGTCCGCCTGCGCCCAGGCATAGAGACCTAACGCTGAAAGCCAGTTTGACGGCAGATACGAGTTGGCCACAACTCCGCCATAGCTTGGCATATCGACACCCGTTGCCTTTTCGATGCGTTTTTGCTGTTTTTCCATCAGGCGAATAGGCGCCCATACCAGCAAACCGGCCAGCAGGACCACGGCGACAGTGCGGATCCGCTGTCCACGAGTGCGCAACTGGCGTAACAACGTATAGCGGCAGGTATTACTCCAGATAAAGAAGAGTGGGAGCAGACAGGTTAAAATTGTCCAGACGATAAAGCCTTTACCCACAACCTCTTTCGAGAGGTCAATGTCAGTGGTCATTACCGACGCAACGATACCGTAGCCAATGACGACGTTCATAAAGGTCATGTAATAGCTGGCGGCGGCGGAAATTATCACCACTAGCGATGCCAGAATTTGCCACGTGCGACGGCCGAAGAGAGATAACAGGCGTAACAAGAAAAATGTCGCGAGGACTGAGCCGAACACTTCAATAGCGGCAAAAATTCCATTTCTTACGGTGAGGTCTTCGAAATAACCTTCCACTCGTCTGAACAGCACCGCGCCATTCAGAAATAATCCGATATAGACAGCCAGCATCAGACACAATCTTTGCTGGGTAATAGACCTAATGTATTTCATGCAAACAACCCTGGGGGAAGGGGTATAAAGACCCGCCGAATCTCAGTGAGAAAGCGGACAGAGTAAGTAAATGCGTAAGAAAGCGTTATCAGAAACGTCTACAAGCGCCGTAAGTAGACCACAGCGGGAGAGAAAAGTGGCAGCGGAGAATGTGATCGGTGCAAATTTTTACAAAATAACAAGTCTGGAAGCATATCAAATAAAAGTTAAAGAGGCCGTTAAGGCCTCTTTAATTTAGGTTAAGCATGTGCTTCATTAAACACTTCGCGCTGCGGCTGCCGAATCGTCGTCGACAGGGCCAGTGAAATAATCAACAGGGCGAATATTACGCAGAAGGTGACATAGAATCCGCCGAACAGCGAGGCAATTAACGAGCCGCAAATGCTGCCGATGCCAAAGCCTAAGTAAATCACGCCGTAATTTTTCGCCAGGTTGTTCAGACCAAAGAACTCGCTCACCAGTGACGGGAACACCGTGATGGTGCCGCCGAAGTTAAAGGCCACGCAGGCAATCGCAGCAAAGAAAGTCGCTTCATTCAGGGGCGCAAACAGCAGAGCCGCCATACCCACCAGTGAAACCACCTGTCCAAGGGTAATCACGCGGATGCGGGCAATTTTATCGGACAGGATACCCAGCACCAGACGACCAGACAGGTTAGCGATAGAGATCACGGTCACCGCGTTTGCCGCCGTCATGGCATCCAGTTTAACCATGCCCTGCGCGATATCTTTCGCCACACCAATCACATACAGACCACTCATGCAGGCTGTCAGGAACATCACCGCCAGCATCCAGTACTGGGGTTTACGCATGGATTGAGCCAGGGTGAAGTCATTCTCCACCACGCCGTTAACGGTTTTCACTTCCTGCTGCGGTGCGTCTTTCATCAGCGTCGCGCCAAACAGGATCATCACCAGGACGATAGCCCCCCAGATCATGAAGGTTTTTTCGAGGCCAACCGACGCCAGCAGATGAGAGTCGATAAATTTAAATCCGAGGCTGCCCAGGCCATAAGAACCGATGGCAAACGCGGAGATTAACCCTTTACGCTCCGGGAACCATTTGACGCAGTTCGACAGGGTCAGCAGATAACCCGCACCGTCAGCCAGACCAACCAGTACCCCGGCGCTCAGCCAGAGCATCATCAGGTTGTTTGAATACGCCGTCAGGAAAAAGCCCAATCCCAGCAGGATCCCCGAGGCCATCGTGACGCGTTTAACGCCGAACCGCTCCTGCAACTTGCCCGCAACCGAAGAGGACAGCGCCAGCCCAAGGCTTAGCAAACCGAAAGAGAACGCCACCTGACTGATCGGCGCACCAAGCTTGTCGGAAAGGGCACTGTTAAACAGGCTCCAGGTATAGACCGAGCCCAACGCAAACTGGGTGACGATGGTGCCAAAGAGCGTCAGCCAGCGTGTACGATTGTAGGAAGATGTATTCATGGCAGTTGTCCTGCAAGAGAAAGTAAGGGAATTTGCTGAGGACAACGATAAACAAAACCCTGATCCAGCTGGGGGAAAACGGCATGAGATGCAGGAGAAACGGAATGAAATGCCTGGAATCGGGAATGAACGACCTTGCCGGGGAATGAAGCGACAGAATGTTAGTGCTCGCTATCGCTACAACCCCCACGGTTATTGTATTCAAGATGTTAACGTGACGTTTAAAATAGTAACAACGTTAGAAATTTGCACTTACGCCCAGCGTGTACAAAAACTGCTCTCCCGTCGTGCTGTCCTCCCCCTGCGCTAAGGAAGCATACGCCGCCATGTGCGAGGTGAAAGGAATATCGGTGCCTACGGTGACATCCATCCAGTTGCCATTTTGAGCCGGGGCAGGCGTTTGCGGCATCCCGAACTGGGATTTCCACTGATTTTCACCATACTGCTGGTTGTAGCTAATCTGCGCCCAGGGACGAAGTTCGCCATATTGCGTATCCACGCGCCAGCCTAGCGTACTCACGCTGGCATGCCACAGGGGATCGGTCAGCGCCTGGGTTGTCACGCTATCACCAAACTCATTAATCATCATGGGCGTGGTGCCGTCATAGCGCCATGCCACCACCGGGCCGGTCGTGACATGACCTGCCAGCGGAAAATTCCAGCCGACGCTCATCGCCCCCGCGGAGGACGAGCCAGAGGGCAGATTCAGAGCCAGCCCCGGCGCATTTTGCGAAGACTGGATGCGCTCCGCCAGGATATCGTCATAACGCGGTTGGTGATCCGCATCCCATGTATAGCGTTCCGCCGTATTACTTTGCGGGTCTGAAACGATATATTCCTGTTGCCAGGCAAATGCTGAGTGACCAGAAAGCAGACAGGCTGAAATCCCCACCAGGCCAGAAACAGCATGGCGACCACTGATTTTTTTTATCATCAAAGCGACTCCAGAGAGAGCCGAATTCGGCGATTTTTATCATTGTTCAGGAAGAGGTTTTTAGGGCTTATGGCCCTGTATTAACTATTGTCTTTACAGGTCACACGTCAAGCCTGACGGAATGAAATTTTTGCGATAACCGTGTCATAAGGGAGATAACCGATGCAACGTTGCGGTTGGGTAAGCCAGGATCAGCTCTATATCGACTATCACGATCGGGAATGGGGCGTGCCGGAAACGGACGGCAAAAAACTTTTCGAGATGATCTGCCTGGAGGGTCAGCAGGCGGGTTTGTCATGGATTACGGTATTGAAGAAACGCGAAAACTATCGCAATGCCTTTCATCAGTTCGATCCCGTCCGGGTCGCCGCGATGACCGACGACGACGTGGAGCGACTGGTGCAGGATGCAGGCATCATCCGCCATCGCGGTAAGATCCAGGCCATTATCGGTAACGCACGCGCTCACCTGGCAATGGAACAAAACGGTGAATCGTTCTCAGAGTTTGTCTGGACGTTTGTGAATAACGATCCGCAAATCACGCAGGCCGCCACGCTCGCGGAAATTCCCGCCTCGACTCCGGCCTCGGACGCACTCTCGAAAGCGCTGAAAAAACGCGGCTTTAAGTTTGTCGGCTCCACCATCTGCTACGCCTTTATGCAGGCCTGTGGCCTGGTCAATGACCATGTTACCGGCTGCTTCTGTCATCCGGGAGGCCATCATGATCCGCAAATGGCAAAGTGAGAATACCGCGTCGCTGTTGAGCCTATGGCTTGAAAGTACCACGGAAGCGCATCCGTTTATTGAGGCGAGCTACTGGAAAGAGAACGAAGCCATGGTGCGGGACGTTTATCTGCCGTCGGCCGAAACCTGGGTCTGGGAACAGGATGGCGAACCTTACGGGTTTATCAGCGTGATGCAGTCTCAGTTTGTCGGCGCACTATTTGTCGCACCGGCGTACATCGGCAAAGGCATCGGACGCGCGCTGCTGAACCACGTTCAACAGCGCTTCCCGCACTTAAGCCTGGAGGTGTATCAAAAAAATGTCCGGGCGGTGAAATTCTACCATGCTCAGGGCTTTCGTATCGAAGACAGCGCCTGGCAGGATGACACCCAACACCCGACGTGGATCATGAGCTGGCAGGCGGATCAAACGCCGTCAGAGTAAGCTCGGGGCCCTGATATTTCTCAACCCATGCCAGCGCCGTATTGCCTGCGCAGCCATTCCCCAGCTTCGAGCTGGGGAGATCTTTGGTCAGTACGTTAACGGCACCGTTTTTACAAATACCGCTCTCGTCCAGGTCCGGCCACGCGCCCTGGTGGATGCAGATCACGCCAGGTTTGATTCCGTCGCTCACCACCGCTCCGGCCAACACCTGCCCACGATGGTTCCAGACGCGCACCAGATCGCCATCCGCAATCCCGCGCGCTTTCGCATCTGCAGTATGAAGCGTGATCGGCTCCCGCCCGGCGACCGCATACTGCTCGCGCAGCGACGAATAGTTAAGCTGGCTGTGCAGGCGATGCGCGGGGTGCGCGGATAACACCTGGAGCTGCTCCGGCTGGGCATTGCCGTGCCACTCATCCGGTTCAAGCCATGTGGGATGCGCAGGGCAATCCGCGTACCCAAAGCGGGCAATGCGCTCACTGTAAATCACAATCTTTCCGCTCTCGGTTTTCAGCGGATGGTTCTCCGGGTCGCGACGGAAATCGGCGAAACGGACAAACTGCGCATTCTGCTCGCTCTCTGGCATTTCGAAAATCGCGTTCGCTTCCCAGAATTCCGCAAACGGCGGCAGCGTCACCCCCTGGGCCGCACCGCGCTGAGCAGCAATCTGATAGAACGTTTCCAGCCACTCAAGATCGGTTTTCCCTTCGGTGAAACGCTCACGACCGCCTGCTTCCCACCGTTCGCTCAGTTCTGCAAATACGTCAAAATCATCACGTGCTTCATCCCGCGGTGCGACCACACGCTTCATCGGCACCATATGCTGATTGCTGTAGTCACCGGTCATGGTGAGATCGTTACGCTCGTACGAAGTCGTGGCCGGCAGCACGATATCGGCATGTTTGGCGGAGGCGGTCCAGAAGCATTCCGAAATCACCACCAGCTCCGGCTTCTGCCAGGCGCGGATAAGACGATTGGTATCCTGATGGTGCGTGAAATTCGCCCCACCCGCCCACCAGACAAACTTAATATCCGGGAAATGGCGGTCCAGACCGTTATGCTGATAAAACCCGCCCGGGTTTTCCAGGGCTTCAACAATACGCGCCACCGGAATTTTATCCACGGCATCAACGCCGCCCTTCACCGATCCCTGCATGGAGGCCAGCACGGCGGCTTTACGGGTGGGGTTGCCGCCATTGGCGAAGTGATAAGAGAGCCCAAACCCGCCGCCCGGCGTACCAATTTGCCCGAGCATCGCGGCAAGCGTCACCAGCATCCAGTGTTTTTGCTCGCCAAACTGCTGGCGCTGCATGCCCCAACCGGACATCAACATCGTGGCATTTTCATGGAACAATGCTGCCAGTTCACGGAGCTTGTCAGCAGGAATGCCACAAATACCTGCTGCCCACGCTGCCGTTTTGGCAACACCATCCGTTTTACCCGTCAGATAATCGGCGAATTTGTCGAAGCCCGATGTGCAACGCGCGAGGAAGTCGGCGTCGTGCCAGCCATTCTCTACCAGCGTGTGGGCGATACCCAGCATCATCGCCACGTCAGTCCCCATATGCGGGGCGAGCCATTCGGCACTGTCACCAAAGAAATCCATGGTTTCAGAGCGCATGGGGTCAATACAGATGATGCGCTTACCGCTCTTGCGCAGCGCATCAAAATAGCCAATACCCTGCTCGTCGGAAGCATTCCAGGCAATTTTCAGCGTGTTGAGAGGGTTGGCACTCCACAGCACCACCACCTCGGTATGCTCCAGTACCAGCGGCCAGCTGGTCTGCTGCTGATAAACCTCATTACCACCGACGACGTACGGCATGATCGCCTGCGCCGCGCCGGTGGAGTAATCCCCCAGATGGCCCGTGTAGCCGCCGGCCAGGCTCATGTAGCGCTGCAGCAATGTCGATGCTTTATGCAGCACGCCGTTAGAACGCCAGCCGTAAGAGCCGGCAAAAATGGATGCTGGCCCATAGCTGTCGCGGATGCGCTTGTGCTGGGCGTGGATCAGCGCCAGCGCGTCATCCCAGCTCACACGCACAAACTCATCCTGACCACGAATGCCCTGCGGCTTGTCCGGCGAAGCCAGAAATCCTTTACGCACCATCGGCCAGCGCACGCGGGTTTTGCTGTGCACCTGATCGCGAACGACGGTCTGTAAAGAGTTAGGGTGTTGTGTTGGCAATGCCCCACGGGAAGACAGGACATTTTCGCCGTCGGTTTCGACCAGCATCGGCCCCCAGTGGGCGGCAGTCAGAATAGTTTTTGTTGAGGTGCTCAAAGCGTGCGCTCCTGGTTGCGTGCAGGTTTACGGTCTTGTTATTGAGGCCGTTTATGGTTTGTCACAAATTTCAGAGTTATCCCCGGAATTTTCTCCGTATCCGGACGTCATAATCAACTGCCACGTCCGTCGTGGCAAAGAATAAAAAGGATTAAGGAAAGAAGATGAAAAAACGCGTACTCGTTATTGCCGCTCTGGTGAGCGGTGCACTGGCGGTTTCTGGCTGCACAACAAACCCATACACCGGTGAACGCGAAGCGGGTAAATCCGGCATCGGCGCGGGTATCGGTTCACTGGTCGGGGCGGGTGTAGGTGCGCTCTCCTCATCCAAAAAAGACCGCGGTAAAGGTGCGCTGATTGGCGCAGCGGCAGGCGCAGCGCTCGGTGGCGGCGTGGGTTATTACATGGATGTGCAGGAAGCGAAGCTGCGCGACAAAATGAAAGGCACAGGCGTGAGCGTCACGCGCAGCGGTGACAACATCATCCTGAATATGCCTAACAACGTGACCTTCGACAGCAGCAGCGCAACGCTGAAACCTGCCGGTGCGAATACCCTGACCGGCGTGGCGATGGTGCTAAAAGAGTACAACAAGACCGCCGTGAATGTGATTGGCTACACCGACAGCACCGGCAGCCAGGAGCTGAACATGCGTCTGTCTCAGCAGCGTGCTGATTCCGTGGCCAGCTCGCTGATCACCCAGGGCGTTGAAGCGAACCGTATCCGCACCAGCGGTATGGGCCCGGCAAACCCTATCGCCAGCAACAGCACGGCGGAAGGCAAAGCGCAGAACCGCCGCGTTGAGATTACGTTGAGTCCTGTGCAGTAAGTAGAAGCAAAACGGCAACATTCGTTGCCGTTTTAAGTGTTTGCGCCCTCTCCCGTGGGAGAGGGTTAGGGTGAGTGCATCAAGCAGCACCTTCCATAATGAACCACTTGCCATCGTTGATTTTCCCGCTAAGGTATTCTCACTAAAGTCAGGGAATTCAGTGATGAGCAAACCAACACGGGCCACCATCAGCGACGTGGCGAAAGCCGCCAGAACCGGTAAAACCAGTATTTCACGCTATCTCAACGGCGAGAAACACCTGCTTTCCGATGCGCTGCTGGCACGTATTGAACAGGCCATTGCCGATCTCGACTACCGCCCCAGCATCATGGCGCGCGGACTTAAACGTGGCCGTACCCGCCTTATCGGGCTTATCATCGCCGATATTACCAACCCCTACTCGGTAAACGTGCTGAGCGGTATCGAAGCCGCCTGTCGCGAGAAAGGTTTTACCCCGCTGGTCTGTAACACCAACAATGAGGTGGACCAGGAGCTGCATTATCTCGATCTGCTGCGCAGCTACCAGGTGGAAGGTATCGTGGTCAATGCCGTGGGTATGCGTGAGGAAGGGTTAAACCGGCTGCAACAGTCTTCCCTGCCGATGGTGCTCATCGATCGTAAAATCCCCGAATTCGCCTGCGACGTCGTCGGGCTGGATAATACCCAGGCGGCCACGACTGCAACCGAGCATCTGATCGAACAGGGCTTCGAAGCAATTCTGTTCCTGAGCGAGCCGCTGGGCATGGTGAATACCCGTCGCGAGCGCCTGAACGCATTTCGTGCCACCCTGGAGCGTTATCCCGGTGTGATCGCCGAAAATGCCGAAACTCCGCTTCATGAAGCCGACCAGCTCGACAATACCCTGCGTCAGTTCCACACACGCCATCGCGGGATGCGCAAAGCTGTGATTTCGGCCAACGGGGCGCTGACGCTTCAGGTCGCCCGCTCGCTCAAACGCATTGGCCTGCACTGGGGCAGCGATATCGGCCTGCTGGGCTTCGATGAACTGGAGTGGGCAGAACTGGCCGGGGTAGGCATCACCACGCTCAAACAGCCGACCTGGCAAATCGGCTATGCCGCTGTTGAACAAGTGGTTCGTCGCATTGAAGGGATCAGCGATGCCGTGCGCGAGCAGGTCTTTTCCGGCGAGCTGATTGTCCGCGGCTCCACCGCCCGTTAATTTCCCCTTGTGATGACGATCATAAATTCAACATCCTGAACTTTTCTTTGGAACCGGTTCCATCTAGCGTAATAGTATCGATGTACGTTTGATGGAGTTCCTGAATGGGCAGAAAAATAATGGTGGTCACCGCCGCGTATGGTGCGGATCAGGTACGACAGGCTGGCGGCCAACGGGCGATGTTGCCCGTAATTGCCGGTGCGGGTGCCGACGGCGTAGAGATCCGCCGGGAGCTGTTCAACAGCGAAGAGCTACAGGCGCTGCCTGCGCTGGGTGAATCCATTGAGCTGCTGGGCCTGCTGGCGTGTTATTCCGCACCCGCCCCCCTGTTTATGCCCGACGGTGCCCTCAACCCCGACCTTCCCCGCTACCTTTCCGAAGCCAGCACGCTCAACGCGCTGTGGCTGAAGGTATCCCTGGGACATTTCAGCGGCACCCGGCCGCTTACCGCCCTGCGCGCTTTGCTCAATGAGAGCGGCATGGCACTGGTGGTGGAAAACGACCAGACCGACTGTGGCCAGCTTGCGCCGATGCAGCGCTTCCAGGCCGCCTGCCGGGAAATGGCGCTCCCCGTCACGCTGACCTTCGACATGGGTAACTGGCTGTGGGTCGGCGACTCGCCGGAAGAAGCGGCAACCCGTCTGGCTCCGGCGGTCAGCTATATCCACGTGAAAGCCGCCGTACCGCATAAAGCACAGTTCCGCGCCGTCGCGCCGGATCGCGCCGATGCGCGCTGGCTGGCCCTGCTCAGTCAGTTGCCTGCCGATGCCCCACGCGGGATCGAGTTCCCGCTGGAAGGGGCGGACTTAACCGCTGTCACCCGGCATTACGTTAACCTGCTGCGCGAGGAGTAAACCATGCACAAGACACTGGATGTGATAACTATCGGTGAAGCCATGGCGATGTTTGTCGCTACCGAAACCGGTGAGCTGAGCACGGTTGAGCACTTTATCAAACGCGTGGCAGGCGCAGAGCTGAATGTGGCAACGGGGCTGGCACGCCTCGGCCTGAAAACAGGCTGGGTCAGCCGCGTGGGTGACGACAGCTTTGGTCACTTCGTTCTTGATTCGCTGAAAAAAGAGGGGATTGATGCCGCAGGCGTAACGCTCGATGGACGCTTCCCGACCGGCTTTCAGCTTAAATCTAAAGTCGAAAATGGAACCGATCCCATCGTGGAATACTTCCGCAAAGGATCGGCGGCAAGCCATCTCTCGGTGGAAGATTATCACGCCGACTACTTTGCGAGTGCACGCCATCTGCACCTGAGTGGTGTGGCAGCCGCGTTGTCAGCCAGCTCGTATGAGCTGCTCGATCATGCCGCGACCACCATGAAGGCTCAGGGGAAAACGATCTCTTTCGATCCTAACCTGCGCCCGGTGTTGTGGAAAAGCGAGGCGGAGATGGTCGAGAAGCTGAACCGTCTGGCATTCCAGGCGGACTGGGTTCTGCCGGGGGTGAAAGAAGGCGTGATCCTCACCGGTGAAAACACGCCGGAAGGGATTGCCGATTTTTACCTGAATAAAGGGGTAAAAGCGGTGGTACTGAAAACAGGTGCCGATGGCGCATGGTTTAAAACCGCGGATGGTGAACAGGGCGCGGTCGCGGCCGTGAAGGTTGAGAACGTAGTCGATACCGTCGGCGCGGGCGATGGCTTTGCTGTCGGGGTCATTAGCGCCCTGCTGGAAGGCAAACCGCTGCCGCAGGCCATCGCCCGGGGCAACTGGATCGGCTCGCTGGCCATTCAGGTGCAGGGCGACAGTGAAGGATTGCCGACGCGCGCGCAGCTTAAGGAATAAATCCCCTCTCCCGTGGGAGAGGGCCAGGGTGAGGGCAACGACCCGCACATATAATTAAACCACCGTGTACCCTACAGACAACGGCGGTAACCACCTCAACAACAGAGGCAAGCCTATGAACAGTTCGACCAATGCAGTAAAACGCTGGTGGTACATCATGCCAATCGTGTTTATCACGTACAGCCTGGCGTACCTTGATCGTGCCAACTTCAGTTTCGCATCCGCCGCGGGGATCACCGAAGACCTTGGGATCACCAAAGGTATTTCATCTCTGCTGGGCGCCCTTTTCTTCCTGGGCTACTTCTTCTTCCAGATCCCCGGCGCGATCTACGCCGAACGCCGCAGCGTGCGTAAGCTGATCTTCGTCTGTCTGATCCTGTGGGGCGCCTGCGCGTCGCTTACCGGCGTGGTCAATAATATCCCTGCCCTGGCCGCTATTCGCTTTATCCTTGGGGTAGTTGAGGCGGCGGTGATGCCCGCAATGCTGATCTACATCAGCAACTGGTTTACCAAATCTGAACGTTCCCGTGCGAACACCTTCCTGATCCTCGGTAACCCGGTCACCGTACTGTGGATGTCAGTGGTGTCCGGCTACCTGATCCAGTCTTTCGGCTGGCGTGAGATGTTTATCATCGAAGGGGTGCCGGCAATCATCTGGGCCTTCTGCTGGTGGGTGCTGGTAAAAGATAAGCCTGCTCAGGCGAAATGGCTCTCCGAAGATGAAAAAGCCGCACTGCAGGCGCAGCTGGATAAAGAGCAGCAAGGGCTGAAGGCGGTGCGTAACTATGGCGAAGCCTTCCGCTCCCGCAACGTGATCCTGCTGTGCGCGCAGTATTTTACCTGGAGTATCGGCGTGTACGGTTTCGTACTGTGGTTGCCGTCAATTATCCGCAGCGGCGGGGAAAATCTCGGTATGGTGGAAGTCGGCTGGCTCTCCTCCGTGCCCTATCTGGCGGCAACTATCGCGATGATCATCGTCTCCTGGGCATCGGACAAACTGCAAAATCGCAAGCTGTTTGTCTGGCCACTGCTGCTGATCGCTGCCTTTGCTTTCATCGGCTCCTGGGCCGTGGGCGCAAACCACTTCTGGGTCTCCTATACGCTGCTGGTGATTGCCGGTGCGGCGATGTACGCCCCGTATGGTCCCTTCTTCGCCATCATCCCGGAGATGCTGCCGCGTAATGTGGCAGGCGGCGCGATGGCACTGATTAACAGTATGGGTGCGCTCGGTTCGTTCTGCGGCTCCTGGTTCGTCGGTTACCTGAACGGTGCAACCGGCAGCCCGTCAGCCTCATACATCTTCATGGGAGTGGCGCTTTTCGCCTCAGTATGGCTTACTCTGATTGTTAAGCCTGCTAATAATCAACAACTCCCCGTCGGCGCACGCCACGCCTGAATCATTAAAAATCAACGGAGATAAGCATGAAGCCGTCCGTCATTTTGTATAAAGCACTGCCTGATGATCTGCAAAAACGCCTGGAAGAACACTTCACCGTCACGCAGGTGAAGAACCTAAGCCCGGAGACGGTGGCACAACACGCCGGGGCGTTCGCCCGGGCCGAAGGCCTGCTGGGTTCAAGCGAAAAAGTGGATGTCGCGTTGCTGGAAAAAATGCCGAAGCTTCGTGCTACCTCAACCGTTTCCGTGGGTTACGACAATTTTGACGTGGACGCCCTCAACGCGCGCAACATCCTGCTGATGCATACGCCACATGCCCTGACGGAGACCGTGGCCGACACGCTGATGGCGCTGATGCTCAGCACTGCCCGCCGCGTGGTGGAGGTGGCCGAGCGCGTCAAAGCGGGCGAGTGGACAAAAAGCATCGGCCCGGACTGGTTCGGTGTGGATGTTCATGGCAAAACGCTGGGGATTGTTGGCATGGGCCGGATCGGCCTGGCGCTGGCGCAGCGTGCGCATTTCGGTTTTAACATGCCGATTCTGTATAACGCGCGTCGCCATCACAGCGAAGCCGAAGAACGCTTCAACGCCCGCTATTGCGAGTTGGATACGCTGTTGCAGGAAGCGGATTTTGTCTGTCTGATCCTGCCTCTGACGGACGAAACCCGGCATCTGATTGGCAAAGCGGCGTTTGAAAAGATGAAGAAATCCGCCATTTTCATCAACGCGGGTCGTGGCCCGGTCGTTGATGAGAAGGCGTTAATTGAGGCGCTACAAAACGGTGAGATCCATGCGGCCGGTCTGGACGTGTTTGAACAGGAGCCGCTGCCGGTGGATTCGCCGCTGCTTTCGCTGCCTAACGTGGTCGCGCTGCCCCATATTGGTTCTGCGACGCACGAGACGCGTTACAACATGGCGGCCACCGCGGTGGATAATCTGATCGCCGCGCTGAACGGAAACGTGGAGAAAAACTGCGTCAATCCACAGGTTCAACAGTAGAAACGAAAAAACCCGCCAGAAGGCGGGTTTTTAAATTCTTTGCTACTGGGTTGGAAGCTTACAGGCTTACAACGTTACCAGCTGCTGGGCCTTTAGCGCCGCTTTCGATGGTGAAGG
>OKVX01000859.1_pt1 | contig 13993 bp, 11 predicted proteins | sample 1606941 | NCBI WGS metagenome assembly OKVX01 (sample SAMN03281016, study PRJEB24777) | human gut metagenome | isolation source: fecal sample PR161 from 1 month old female Malay infant, caesarean... | reverse complement strand
GTTATTTTCCCCCACAAGATTACGCGGAAAGGGTATCTTGCGGGGCTGACCTGGACTATCCTTGTCAACGTCAGGCACGCGGGTGTCGTTGTGCGCATTTTTGGGTGAAAGGAGTATTAAAATGGCGACAGGTAAGTCCTGCTCTCGCTGGTTTGCGCCTGTTTTGGCGCTCTTAATGGTAGTTGGCCTGAGTGGGTGTTTTGATAAAGAAGGCGATCAACGCAAAGCGTTTATCGATTTTCTGCAGAATACTGCAATGCGTAGCGGAGAGCGTTTACCGACGCTGACTGCCGATCAGAAAAAACAGTTTGGCCCGTTTGTGTCCGATTACGCGATTCTGTATGGCTATTCTCAACAGGTTAATCAGGCGATGGACTCCGGTCTGCGCCCGGTCGTTGATAGCGTAAATGCGATTCGTGTTCCTCAGGATTATGTGACTCAGCGTGAACCGCTGCGTCAGGCAAATGGCGCGCTGGGTGTGTTAGGACAACAGTTGCAGAATGCGAAGCTACAGGCAGATGCTGCCCATGGCGCGCTGAAGCAGGGTGATGACCTGAAACCTGTCTTTGATCAGGTTTACAGCAAAGTCGTGACCGCACCGGCAGAGGCGTTACAGCCGCTGATCCCAGCCGCGCAAGTTTTCACGCAGCAGTTGGTGCAGGTAGGCGATTTTATCGCGCAGCAGGATACGCAGGTGAGCTTTGTCGCCAACGGCATCCAGTTCCCAACCTCACAACAGGCCAGTCAGTACAATACGCTGATTGGCCCGCTGGCGGCGCAGCATCAGGCATTTAATCAGGCATGGACTGCTGCGGTGAATGCCGCGCAGTAATCGTCGAACGGTAAGACACATTAAAGGCCGGGTGAGCATCAATGCTACCCGGCCTTTTGTGTTATTTGGCCACTTGCGGATTCACGCAGTTCTTCTCAACTTTCCCCTGCAGTGCGTCAATTAAGTTATCCACAGCACAAGCCGCCATGTTATAGCGCGTTTCATGCGTGGCTGAACCAATATGCGGTACCGCCACCACATTCGGCAACGACAGCAGCGGTGAGTCTGACGGCAACGGCTCTTGTTCAAACACATCCAGGCCCGCGGCATGGATCTCCCCGCTTTGCAGTGCGGCGATCAGTGCGTTTTCATCCACCACCGGGCCACGCCCAGCGTTAATGAAAATGGCAGAAGACTTCATTTTGGCAAACTGTTCGGTACTGAACAGATGGTGGGTTTCGTCCGTTAACGGCAGAATCAGGCAAACAAAATCCGCTTCCTGCAGCAGCGTATCCAGGTCGCAGTAGCGCGCGTTGAAACGTTCTTCCGCTTCCTGATGGTGACGACGCGCGTTGTAGAGAATCGGCATGCTAAAGCCGAAATGCGCGCGTTGCGCCAGCGCCAGCCCAATGCGTCCCATGCCGACAATGCCCAGCGTCTTGTGGTGAACATCGGTACCAAACCAGTCGGCTCCGATGCTTTTTGTCCATTCGCCTGCCTTCACGCGCTCGGCGACTTCCACCACGCGGCGAGCGGTGCTTAACACCAGCGCCATTACCGTATCGGCGACGGTTTCCGTGAGCACGGTTGGCGTATGCATCAACAGTACCTTACGCGCATTGAGGGCATCGACATCGAAGTTGTCATAGCCTACGGATATTGTGGATGTCGCACGCAGCCTGGGCATTTTCTCCAACAGCGCGGTATTGACGGCTTCACTGGAGCCCAGCAGACCTTCGGCGTTGGCAAAGGCCTCGGCGTGCTGTGCGACCGTTTCCGGACGCAGGTTAGGCACCTGAGTCACAGTAAAATGCTCTTCCAGGCGATGCAGTAAATCGTCAGGTAACGCTTTATAGAGAATAATGGACGGCTTCATGCGAATCTCCGTAAGTTAAAATTTAAGCGTGGCGTGCGCCAATAGGTAGCTGTTGATTATTAGCAGGCTTAACGATCAGAGTTAGCCATACTGAGACAAAAAGCGCTACCCCCATAAAAATGTATGAGGCGGACGGGCTGCCGGTGGTGCCATTGAGGTAGCCGACAAACCAGGAACCAAAGAATGAGCCTAATGCGCCCATGCTGTTGATTAATGCCATTGCTCCCCCAGCGACGTTGCGCGGCAACATCTCAGGAATGATGGCGAAGAAGGGGCCATAAGGGGCGTACATGGCCGCACCGGCGATAACCAGCAGTGTGTAAGAAATCCAGAAATGGTCTGCGCCAACGGCCCAGGAGCCAATAAAGGCGAAAGCGGCAATCAGCAGCAGTGGCCAGACAAACAGCTTACGGTTTTGCAGTTTATCGGAAGCCCATGAAACCAGGATCATCGCCGCCGTTGCGGCCAGATACGGAACGGACGAAAGCCAGCCGACCTCTACCATACCCAGGTTGGCACCGCCGCTGCGGATAATTGACGGCAACCACAGAACAAAACCGTAGACGCCAATACTCCAGGCAAAGTACTGCATGCACAGCAGAATAACGTTACGTGAACGGAACGCTTCGCCGTAGTTACGCACGGCTTTGATACCCTGCTGTTCTTTTTCTAACTGGGCCTGCAGCGCGGCTTTTTCGGATTCTGACAACCAGCCTACCTGCGACGGTTTATCTTTTACCAGTACCCACCAGCAGAACGCCCAGATGATGGCCGGAAAACCTTCAATGATGAACATTTCACGCCAGCCCAGCGCCTGAATCAGGTATCCGGACACGACGGACATCCATAGGACGGTGACGGGGTTACCGAGGATCAGGAAGGTATTAGCACGCGAGCGCTCGGACTTCGTAAACCAGTTACTGATATAAATCAGCATTGCGGGCATGACCGCGGCTTCAACGACGCCAAGAATAAAGCGGATGGCGGCAAGCATTGGAATATTGCTGACCATGCCGGTTAACGAGGCACAAGCCCCCCACAGGATCAGGCAGACGAAAATCAGTTTTCGTACGCTGCGGCGCTCGGCGTAAATTGCGCCCGGGATCTGGAAGAAGAAATAGCCAAGGAAAAACAGAGCGCCCAGCAGAGAGGAGATCCCTTTGGTAATACCGAGATCCTCGTTGATGCCGGCTGCGGAAGCGAAGCTGAAGTTGGCACGATCAAGGTACGCCAGGCTGTACGTGATAAACACGATTGGCATGATGTACCACCAGCGTTTTGCTGCATTGGTTGAGCTATTCATAGACTGCCCTCTGGTTATGCTGATACGCCGCCTCTGAATGTAGGGTACAGAGACAGAGTTGGCCGGGAATTTATTCCCCTAATTGTTCACGTGTGGGTAATCCTTCGCTGTCGCCCTGGACCTGAATGGCCAGAGCGCCAATTTTATTGCCCCGGGTCACCGCCTGATGCAGCGAGCGCCCTTCCAGCAGGGCGCTGATAACGCCGACGGCAAAGCCATCACCCGCACCGACGGTATCGACCACATTGTCGACTTTCACCGGTGCGACGCAGCCTTGCTCGCCGCTCGCTGCTTTGTACCAGGCCCCATCAGCCCCGGTTTTGATAATCACGGCCTTCACGCCATGGCGCAGATAAAAGTCGGCAATGGCTTCTGGTGTCTGCTGACCGGTTAAAATCATGCCCTCTTTTAACCCCGGCAGTACCCAGTCAGCCTGGAATGCCAGTCGGTTGAGTTTTTCCACCATCTCGCCTTCGCTTTTCCACAGCACTGGGCGTAAATTCGGATCGAACGAGATGGTCTTCCCTTGTGTTTTTAGCGTGCGGGCGGTGTGCGCCAGTAGTTCATATGAACTGGCAGACAGCGCAGCTGCAACGCCGCTCAGGTGCAGGTGGCGTGCGCTGGAGAAATACCCATCGTGATAATCCTCAACGCTGAGATGGCTGGCAGCAGAACCTTTGCGGAAGTATTCCACAATGGGATCGGTTCCATTTTCGACTTTAGATTTAAGCTGAAAGCCGGTAGCGTAGCGCCCGTCCAGAGTAACTCCCTGCGCATTAATCCCTTCTTTCTCCAGCGACTTAATAATAAAACGGCCAAAACTGTCGTTACCCACGCGGCTTACCCAGCCTACGTTCAGACCCAGGCGAGCAAGTCCGGTTGCGACATTAAGTTCAGCGCCTGCAACGCGTTTAATAAACTGCTCCACGTCCGCCAAATCACCGGTTTGCGTGGCGACAAACATCGCCATCGCTTCACCAATAGTGACCACATCCAGTGAATTTTTCATGTGTTACTCCTTGCGTAACAGAGCGACGTAGTGACGGGTAACCGCCGCCAAATCCTGCCCTTCCAGGGGAAACTCAATGCCGCGTGGAACATCTGCGGGCAACGTGTCCAACAGCGCCAGCCAGCGTGGTTCCGCGTGATCAGGCGGCACGGCACGGTAACTGTCGCGATGTGATGTGGCGGCTTTCACATGGATGTATCCAACGCTTGAGCCCAACTGCTGTGCAGCCTCTTCCGGAACGTCGCCTACCCACAGCCAGTTGCCCATATCGAAGGTCAGAGATATCGGCAGATTTTGCGTCTGGCAGGCTTCGTTAAAGCGCTGCATCGGCTTCAGGCGTCCGCAGGACGTTTGATCGTTTTCGACAACCAGCTCCATCCCGCTGTTGTCCAGCCATTCACGTAACACGTTGAACTGTTCGGTATGGGAGAAATGGCCGAGGGAGACTTTTAGCCACAGCGCCTGCAGGGCCTGTGCTTCTTCAAGTAGCGCAGGAAGTCGGGGATTGAGGCTACCGTCCTCAAGGAACAACGGCTCAGGCGCTGAGTAACAGGCCAGCAGGCCGAAGATTTCGACAGCAGAGGCCATGGTTGGCAGTGTTTTTAGCTCGGCGTCGGTCAGCATCTCGCGACGGATTTCAACCCCGTCAGCACCGGCTTCGGCAATGATAGGCAGCAGGGCGGTTTGCCCACCTGCGGCGCGTACCTGGTCGTAGCCGTAAGCGGCAGTGACCACCATAATTTTTCTTTTCATGGAAACTCCAGACTAGCGTTCTTGCTATAACGCTAGATGGAACCGGTTCCAAAGAAAAGCCTATGATGTCGAATTTATGATCACCATCACGAAGGAAATTTAGCGGGCGGTAGAGCCGCGAACGATCAATTCGCCGGAGAAGACCTGTTCCTGAATGGCAGCAGAGCCGCCATCGATCCTGCGTACAACCTGCTCAACGGCGGTATAGCCAATCTGCCAGGTAGGTTGTTTCAACGTGGTAATACCAACGCCCGCCAGTTCGGCCCATTCCAGTTCGTCAAAACCGAGCAGGCCGATATCGCTGCCCCAGTTAAGGCCAATGCGTTTCAGGGCGCGGGCAACCTGCAGTGTGAGAGCGCCATTAGCTGAGATAACGGCTTTGCGCATTCCCCGGTGCTGCTGGTGGAACTGGCGCAGGGTGTCATCGAGTTGCGTATTGTCCGTGAGCGGGACTTCGGCATTTTGCGCGATAACGCCGGGGTACTGTGCGAGGGTGGCGCGAAAAGCGCTCAGGCGCTCGCGGCGGGTATTCACCATGCCCAGCGGTTCGCTGAGGAACAAGATGGCTTCAAAACCTTGTTCGACCAGATGTTCCGTGGCAACTGTTGCCGCCTGAGTGTTATCCAGCCCGACCATATCACAGGCGAAATCGGGAATTTTACGGTCAATCAGCACCATCGGCAGCGCAGACTGTTGCAGACGGTTCAGTCCTTCTTCACGCATCCCGACGGCGTTCACCACGATCCCTTCGACCTGGTAGCTGCGCAGCAGGTCGAGATAATGCAGCTCCTGATCCACTTCGTTGTTGGTGTTACAGACCAGCGGGGTAAAACCTTTGTCACGACAGGCGGCTTCAATGCCGCTTAACACGTTGACGGAGTAGGGATTGGTAATATCGGCGATGATCAGGCCAATCAGGCGGGTACGACCGTGTTTCAGTCCTCTTGCCATCAGGCTGGGACGGTAGTCGAGATCGGCAATGGCTTGTTCAATGCGGGCCAGTAGCGCGTCGGAAAGCAGGTGCTTTTCACCGTTGAGATAGCGTGAAATGCTGGTCTTGCCGGTTTTTGCGGCTTTCGCCACATCGCTGATGGTTGCCCGTGTTGATTTGCTCATCGCTGATTTCCCTGAATTTCGTGTGAATACCTTAGCGGGAAAATCTGACGAAGCAAGTAATTTGCCCGGTGGCGCTGCGCTTACCGGGCCTACATGTCGAACGTAGGCCGGGTAAGGCGAAGCCGCCACCCGGCTCAACGATTACTGCACAGGACTCAACGTAATCTCTACGCGACGGTTCTGCGCTTTACCTTCCGCCGTGCTATTGCTGGCGATCGGATTAGACGGACCCATGCCCTGAGTGCGGATACGATTAGCGGCAACCCCTTGCGTGATCAAGGCGCTGGCCACGGAGTCCGCGCGTTGTTGAGACAGACGCATATTCAGATCCTGGCTGCCGGTGCTGTCGGTGAAGCCCAGCACGTTGACGGCGGTTTTATTGTACTCTTTCAGTACCATTGCCACGCCGGTCAGGGTGTTGGCACCAGCAGGTTTCAGGTTGGCGCTGCTGCTGTCGAAGGTGACGTTATTCGGCATATTCAGAATGATGTTATCGCCACTACGCGTCACGCTGACGCCCGTTCCCTGCATTTTTTCGCGCAGTTTGGCTTCCTGCACGTCCATGTAATAACCGATACCGCCACCCACAGCCGCACCTGCCGCTGCACCAATCAGGGCGCCTTTGCCGCGATCTTTCTTCGAAGAAGAGAGTGCGCCAATGCCCGCGCCGACCAGGGAACCAATACCCGCGCCAATGCCGGATTTACCCGCTTCGCGTTCGCCGGTGTAAGGGTTTGTTGTGCAGCCAGAAACCGCCAGGGCGCCGCTCACGATGGCAGCAATAACAAAAACACGTTTCTTCATCTTAATTCCTTAATGACTTTTTTATTCTTTACCACAGCGACCGTGGCGGTTGATTATGACGTGTGAACATGAAGAAAATTCCAGGGAAGACTCTGAAATTTGTAAGTAACATTGAACGGCATAATAAATAAGCCGTCACATCGCATTCAGGAGCGCCATCTTGGCTAATTCACCCGCACATTACTCGGTGTTAACCGCCGCCCACTGGGGACCAATTCTCGTCGACACCGATGGTGAGACGGTTTTCTCCTCGCGTGGCGCGCTGCCCACTTCCCATCCCAACTCTTTGCAAACCGTGGTGCGCGACCAGGTTCACAGTAAAACGCGGGTACGTTTTCCCATGGTGCGTAAAGGATTCCTTGCCTCGCCGGAGAATCCGCAAGGCGTGCGTGGGCAGGATGAATTTGTTCGCGTTAGTTGGGACGACGCGCTGAATCTTATCCATACGCAGCATAAACGTATCCGTGACAGCTACGGTCCGGCCTCGATTTTTGCCGGTTCCTACGGCTGGCGATCTAATGGCGTGTTACACAAAGCGGCAACCCTGCTACAGCGTTATATGGCGCTGGCAGGGGGGTATACCGGACACCTGGGGGATTATTCGACGGGGGCTGCACAGGCCATCATGCCGTATGTGGTGGGGGGCAACGAAGTTTACCAGCAGCAGACCAGTTGGCCGATGGTGCTGGAGCATAGCGAGGTGGTGGTGCTGTGGAGTGCTAACCCACTGAATACACTGAAAATTGCCTGGAATGCTTCTGACGAACAGGGTATTGCTTACTTTGAAGCCCTGCGCGATAGCGGTAAGCGATTGATCTGCATCGATCCAATGCGATCGGAAAGTGTGGCGTTCTTTGGCGACAAAATGGAATGGATCGCCCCGCATATGGGAACCGATGTAGCGTTGATGCTGGGTATCGCGCATACGCTGGTGGAAAACGACTGGCACGACGAGGATTTTCTCGCCCGTTGTACAACCGGATATGATTCGTTCGCCGACTACCTACTGGGTGAATCCGATGGGATAGCGAAAACGGCAGAATGGGCTGCTGAAATTTGTGGTATTCCGGCAGCGAAAATACGCGAACTTGCGGCAATATTTCACCAAAATACCACCATGCTGATGGCCGGCTGGGGGATGCAGCGTCAGCAGTATGGCGAGCAAAAACACTGGATGATCGTCACGCTGGCCGCCATGCTCGGTCAAATTGGCACGCCCGGCGGTGGCTTTGGGCTGTCGTACCATTTTGCCAACGGCGGGAACCCGACACGTCGTGCAGCGGTACTGGCTTCGATGCAAGGGAGCCTCAAAGGCGGTACCGACGCGGTGGATAAAATCCCGGTGGCGCGTATCGTTGAGGCGCTGGAAAACCCCGGCGGTTTCTATCAGCATAACGGTATGGATCGGCATTTCCCGGACATCCGCATGTTGTGGTGGGCGGGCGGCGCCAACTTCACGCATCACCAGGATACCAACCGTCTGATTCGCGCCTGGCAAAAACCGGAGTTGGTGGTTATCTCTGAATGTTTCTGGACCGCTGCGGCGAAGCATGCCGATATCGTGTTACCTGCGACAACCTCTTTTGAACGTAACGATTTGACCATGACCGGAGACTACAGCAACCAGCATCTGGTGCCGATGAAGCAGGTCGTGCCGCCACAGGCTGAAGCACGCAACGATTTTGATGTTTTTGCCGAGCTTAGCGAGCGCTGGGAACAGGGCGGTTACGAGCGATTCACCGAAGGTAAAAGCGAACTGGCGTGGCTGGAAACTTTTTACGACATTGCCGCGCAGCGTGGTGCCAGCCAGCAGGTTACACTGCCGCTCTTCGCTGAGTTCTGGCAAAAGAATGCACTGATCGAAATGCCGGAAAACGCCGCCAATGCGCAGTTCATCCGTTTTGCTGATTTTCGCCGTGATCCACAGGCGCATCCGCTGAAAACGGACAGTGGAAAAATTGAAATCTATTCTGCAAAAATTGCAGGTTACGGCTATGTGGATTGTGCAGGACACCCGATGTGGCTGGAGCCGGATGAGTGGTTCGGCAATGCCGAACCCGACCAACTGCAGGTGCTCTCCGCCCATCCGGCTCACCGTTTGCACAGCCAGCTCAACTACAGTGCGTTACGCGAACAGTATGCGGTGGCGGATCGGGAGCCGGTAACAATTCATCCGCAGGATGCGCAAGCGCGGGGGATTACCGATGGCGATACGGTCAGAGTGTGGAACCACCGCGGGCATATCCTGGCGGGTGCTGTCGTGACGACAGGGATCAAACCTGGCGTGATTTGTATTCATGAGGGGGCCTGGCCTGATTTGGACCCGGCCGCCGACGGGATTTGTAAAAATGGTGCTGTCAACGTGCTGACCAAAGATCTCCCCAGCTCGAAGCTGGGGAACGGCTGTGCGGGCAATACTGCGCTGGCGTGGCTGGAGAAGTACAGTGGGCCCACGCTGACACTTACCGCGTTTGATCCGCCTGCCAGCCCATAATCCAGGTTGGATGGTGAGTCTCTTCCTGCCATGCGCTGTCTTCAATGCGAAAGCCCAGTGCGTGGTAGAAGTTTACCGCTGATTGGTTCTTCTGGTAGACCTCCAGGCTGAGTAACGAAAAGCGCTGCTGCACATGCTGCACCAGCGCTTTGCCGATCCCGCTTCTGATGGCGGCAGGCGCGACAAACAGCGCGCCTAAAAAGCGCTCTTCCATCACGCTGGCAAAACCTTTGAGCACACCGTTTTCTTCCCACACCCAGGTTTGCGCAGCGGGCAGGTAGACATCACGTACGATAGGCTCACTCTCGCGCCAGTAGCGTTCTTCGATAAAAGGATGGGCAAAAATGGTGCTTTCCATCCACAGTGCCAGAATTGGTACCAGATCGTCAGCGTTGGATTCACGAATCATGTTGTTCTCCTGGGTAACAGATGCAGCCGGTGACATGGTCGTTGACCAGACCGCATGCCTGCATAAAGGAGTAACAGATGGTGGTACCGACAAACTTAAATCCGCGTTTTTTTAATGCTTTAGAAAGCGCGTCTGACGCCGGGGTGGAGGTGGGGATCTCGCCCAGGGTGGCGGCTTGCGTGACCTGCGGTTTGTTATCAACAAACGACCAGACGAATTCGTTAAACGGCTCGCCGCTTTGCTCCATGGCCAGATATGCACGGGCGTTGCCGATGATGGCCTGAATTTTTCCGCGATGGCGAATGATGCCCGCATCCAACACCAGTCTCTCAACATCGTCTTCGGTCATTGCCGCCACGGCAACAGGATCGAAGTGGTGGAAAGCGTGGCGATAATTTTCTCGTTTCTTCAGCACGGTTATCCATGATAATCCCGCCTGCTGACCTTCAAGGCAGATCATCTCGAACAGCTTTTTGCCATCGGTTTCAGGGACGCCCCATTCCTTGTCATGATAGGCAATGTAAAGTGGATCCTGACTGACCCAGCCGCAACGCTGCATATTCTTCCTCGCTGTTTTTACTGGCGTAAAAATTTCATTCGGCCCGCCTTGACGCGCCCGCTAAAAAGACAATATTTAATACAGGGCCTCATGTGCCCGATATCCTTTAAACAATGACAATAATATCGCCGTATTCGGCTCTTTTCTGGAGTCGCGTTGATGATTATAAGAAACAGTAGTGGTCGCCAGAGGTTTTGCCTTCTGGTGAGTGCCGTAGTTTGTGCGTTGTCTACCCATACAGCATATGCCTGGCAACAAGAATATATCGTTGATGCCATGCCTGGTCATACGACGGAACGTTATACATGGGACAGCGATCACCAACCACGTTATAACGACATTCTGGAAGAGCGCATTCGCTCCACCCAGAACGTGGCGGGGCCGGTGGTGAATCTGGCGGACCAAACGGCTCTGGATGCGACCAGCGGTATGAGCGTGGGCTGGAATTTTCCCCTTTCCCGTAAGGTGACGACGGGACCCGTCGCAGCCCTGCATTATGATGGTTCAGCCACCTCTACCTACAACGAATTTGGCGACAGTGTGACTTCGCTAACGCTGACCGATCCGATGTGGCATGCCAGCGTCAGTACCCTGGGCTGGCGGGTCGACTCGCAGTTTGGCGATGTACGGTCATGGGCGCAAATCAGCTATAACCAGCAATTTGGCGAGAATATCTGGAAGGCGCAATCGGGTCTCAATCGTATGGCGGCGGCGAGTCAGGATGGTAACTGGGTCGATGTCACTGTCGGTGCAGATATGCTGCTGAATCAGCATATGGCTGCCTATGCGGCACTTTCTCAGGCAGAAAATAGTACGAATAACAGCGATTATCTGTACACCATGGGAGTGAGCGCTAAATTTTAACGAAAGAAAGCCGGGATAAAACATCTACGTTACATATCGGGATCAATAATCACACGCATTCCAGCGATAGCGTGCACTAACTCCGGCAATAAAATTCAGTAACCCGACTTTTTGTCTCGTCATTCATTCCGCAATCCAGGCATTTCATTCCGTCCTGATGGCATTTCATGCCGTTTTCTCCTGGTCATAAAAGCACTTCGGTATGGTTGTCGGCAGAGAATTTCCCATTTTGTTTATGCAGGAAGACTGCCATGAAAACTTCTGATTATCAGCGTACCCGGTGGCTGACACTGATCGGCACCATCATTACCCAATTTGCATTAGGTTCTGTTTATACCTGGAGCCTGTTTAACGGTGCGCTCTCTTCTAAGCTTGATGCGCCGGTGAGTCAGGTTGCATTTTCCTTTGGTTTGCTGAGTCTGGGTCTGGCGATCTCTTCTTCCGTCGCCGGGAAGCTTCAGGAACGTTTCGGTGTGAAACGCGTCACCATGGCATCGGGTATCTTACTGGGTGTGGGCTTCTTCTTAACCGCGCATTCTGACAGCCTGATTATGCTGTGGCTGAGTGCCGGTGTACTGGTTGGTCTGGCGGATGGCGCAGGCTACCTGTTAACCCTGTCCAACTGTGTAAAATGGTTCCCTGAGCGTAAAGGGCTGATTTCCGCCTTTGCGATCGGTTCTTACGGCCTGGGTAGCCTTGGTTTTAAATTTATCGACAGCCAACTGCTGAGCGCTGTGGGTCTGGAAAAGACCTTTATGATTTGGGGCGCGATCGTACTGGTGATGATTGTCTTTGGCTCCACGCTGATGAAAGATGCGCCAAACCAGGAAGTTAAAGCCGTAAATGGCGTGGTAGAGAATGACTACACGCTGGCACAATCCATGCGTAAACCACAGTACTGGATGCTGGCAGTGATGTTCCTGACGGCGTGCATGAGCGGGCTTTACGTGATTGGTGTCGCGAAAGATATCGCCCAAAGCCTGGCAAAAATGGATGTGGCAACAGCGGCGAATGCGGTAACCGTTATTTCTATCGCGAACCTGTCAGGTCGTCTGGTTCTGGGTATTCTGTCCGACAAAATTTCCCGTATTCGCGTTATCACCATTGGTCAGGTTGTTTCGCTGGTGGGCATGGCGGCGCTGCTTTTTGCCCCGCTGAATGAAGTGACATTCTTCGCAGCCATTGCCTGTGTTGCCTTCAACTTCGGTGGCACCATTACGGTCTTCCCGTCACTGGTGAGTGAGTTCTTCGGCCTGAATAACCTGGCGAAAAACTACGGTGTTATCTATCTTGGCTTTGGTATCGGCAGTATTTGTGGTTCGATTATCGCTTCACTGTTTGGTGGGTTCTATGTCACCTTCTGCGTTATCTTTGCGCTGTTAATCATCTCGCTGGCGCTTTCTACCACCATTCGCCAGCCGCAACGTAGCGTATTTACTGAGGCTCACGCCTGAATCTATTAGCGGTCTGATTAATACCCGGCGCATATATTTACAAAAATATATGCGCCGTTTGCATTCACCATAAGCACTTTTCTCCCCTCCTGTGGTCTACTTAGCCGCGCCCGTAGACATTTCATCTCTGCTGTTGTCGCATTTTCCCCTGTTTGGTCGATTGACCACTTCACAGGGTGTTTTTATCCCGATTCCCAGGGTTTTTTTGCATGAGATACATTAAATCGATGACGCAGCAAAAGCTTAGCTTCTTGCTTGCGATCTATATCGGTCTGTTTATGAACTGCGCAGTTTTTTATCGCCGCTTCGGCAGCTATGTGCAGGAATTTACCGCGTTGAAAGGAATCTCTGCGGTTGTTGAATTGGCCGGCACCGTGCTGGTTACCTTCTTTTTACTTCGTCTTCTGTCTCTGTTTGGTCGGCGGGCCTGGCGTGTACTGGCTACCTTGGTGGTGCTGTGTTCCGCTGGTGCCAGCTATTACATGACCTTCCTGAATGTGGTCATTGGCTACGGCATTATTGCCTCGGTCATGACAACCGATATTGATTTATCAAAGGAAGTCGTGGGCTGGCATTTTATCGTGTGGCTGGTGTCGGTCAGCATTTTGCCGCTGCTGCTTATCTGGAGTAACCGTTGCCGCTATACCCTGCTAAAACAAATACGTACGCCAGGTATGAGATGGCGTAGTGTGGCCGTTGTTCTGCTGGCTGGCTTGATGGTGTGGGCGCCGATTCGTTTACTTGGAATACAGCAGAAATCAGTTGAACGGGAAACGGGTATTGATTTGCCCAGCTACGGTGGCGTAGTGGCAAATTCATATTTGCCTTCAAACTGGCTGTCCGCGCTGGGTCTGTATGCCTGGGCGCAGGTGGATGAATCTTCAGATAACAATTCGTTGATGAATCCGGCGAAGAAATTTACCTACGTCGCCCCCAAGAATATTGATGATACCTACGTCGTGTTTATTATCGGCGAAACGACCCGCTGGGATCATATGGGCATTTTTGGCTACGAGAGAAATACTACGCCAAGGCTGGCTCAGGAAAAAAACCTGGCCGCGTTCCGCGGATATTCGTGTGATACGGCAACCAAACTTTCGCTACGCTGTATGTTTGTTCGTGAAGGTGGGGCGAGCGATAACCCGCAGCGTACGCTGAAAGAACAAAACGTCTTTTCCGTACTCAGCCAGCTAGGTTTTAATACCGATCTCTACGCGATGCAAAGTGAGATGTGGTTCTACAGCAACACGATGGCGGAGAACATCGCATATCGTGAGCAGATTGGCGCTGAGCCGCGTAACCGTGGCAAAACGGTTGACGATATGCTGCTGATCTCTGAGATGCAGCAATCAATCAAACC
>OKVX01000847.1_pt1 | contig 14105 bp, 17 predicted proteins | sample 1606941 | NCBI WGS metagenome assembly OKVX01 (sample SAMN03281016, study PRJEB24777) | human gut metagenome | isolation source: fecal sample PR161 from 1 month old female Malay infant, caesarean... | reverse complement strand
CGCGGACGCATCGTTAACCGCACCAGCGGCGAGCTGAACGAGCAGCTTCACGAACGCCACGCGGCGAGCGACTTCGATACCAATACGGAAGACAAGCGTCAGGCGTAACGTTTCGCCGGGCGGCTCCCCGCCCGGCAGCCGAGATCCTTGCCCAGGGCATGATTAGCCTAAAGGTTGAGTTGCTATTGCTGGCACTATCTGGACGTTTTTCTCACCTCAGAATGAGAAACGCCGTATCAACTGACAGCAGTCACAAAGGATCTGTTATGAAACTTATTAAAACAACGCTGGTTATCAGCGCCCTCATTTTTTCCACCTCGGGAATGGCCATCGACAAAACCGCCGCCGGCGCGGTAGCAGGTGCTGCTATTGGCGCAGCTACGGGCAAAGATCTGAAATCAACCGTGGGCGGTGCCGTGGTTGGCGCAGGCACGGGTGCAATGTTCAAAAACGGCGAAAAAGGCAAAGACGCACGTAAGGGCGGTGCCGTGGGTGCCGTCGTTGGCGCGGGCGCGGCTGCGGTGACGGGCAATAGCGTGCTGAAAGGCGCGGCCGTGGGTGCCGGCACGGGCGCGCTGATTGGTGAAGCGACGCACTAACAGCATCGGGAAAAGAAAGAAGTAAGGCCGCATCAGGCGGCCTGTTGTGTTATGCCGTCAGGCGGAACTTCTGCACCGAGCGTTGAAGCTCTTCGGTCTGGCGTTCCAGCGCCGCGGCTGCCGCGGAAACCTCTTCGACCAGCGAGGCGTTCTGCTGGGTGACGCCGTCCATCTGCGTAATAGCAATCCCGACCTGCGAAATGCCCTTACTTTGCTCCTCAGAAGCCGACGCGATTTGCTTCATAATGGTCGTCACCTCCGTCACGTCACGCAAAATCGCATCCATGGTGGTGCCCGTGTCGCTCACCAGCTGCGCACCCTGCTCTACGCGGGTCACGGAATCGGTAATCAGACCCTCAATTTCTTTTGCCGCATTGGCGCTGCGGCTTGCCAGGTTGCGGACTTCACCCGCTACCACGGCGAACCCACGCCCCTGCTCGCCCGCGCGCGCCGCTTCTACGGCCGCATTGAGCGCCAGAATATTGGTCTGGAAGGCAATGCTGTTGATGACGTTGGTGATTTCAGCAATTTTCTTCGAGCTTTCCGAAATACCGCTCATGGTGGTGACCACCTCTTCCACCAGCGAGCCGCCGCGGCTGGCGGTGGTTGAGGCCACATCGGCAAGCTGGCTGGCCTGACGCGCGCTTTCGGCGTTCAGCTTCACGGTAGCGGTCAGCTGTTCCATGCTGGCCGCCGTCTCTTCCAGCGCGGCAGCCTGCTCTTCGGTACGGGAAGAGAGATCGTTGTTGCCGCTGGAGATCTCCGTCGCACCGCGCCAGATATTCTCACTGCCGGAGCGAATGGTGCTGACCGCTTCACGCAGGCTGTCCTGCATGGCGCTCAGCAGCGGCACCAGCTGTCCCACGCAGTTGCGGCCGAAAGGCGCAATGGGCTGGCTGAGATCGCCCTGGGCAATCTGGCGGAACTGCTGGCGAATGCGCTCCAGCGGTTTGACCAGCATCGCCACCAGGTAGCGGTCGGTAAAGAGCAGGATCAGCAGGCCGATAATGGTGGCGACGATAATAACCGTGCGGGTCATGCTGGTCAGGCCGTCGACCACCATGCGGGTGCTGTCGAGCGTCTTCGCGGCGGCATTATTGAACTTCTCGGCGGCGGCACCAAACGCACGGCTTAGCGGCGGCGTAACGTTGTTGGCCTGCTGGCGGTAGCCGTCCAGGGTTGCCTGCTTCGCCTGCTCCATTTGCGGCGTCACGCCCTGTTCAAGCAGCGCCTGCCAGGTACCGATCACCTGCGCAGAGACCTGCTCATCCATTGGGCCAGGCGAGATCGCCTTCATTTCGGCCAGTTTCTTACCCATGTTGTCCAGCGCCTGTTGGGCAGAGGACAAATCCGGCGTGCCGCCAGCGGCTTTGACCTCCATGGCGCGGCTCAGACGGGTCACAAAGCGGAAATACTGATCGTTGCCCTGGCTGAGCACCATCATCTGTTTAACTAGCTGGCGATCGACTTCATTGCCGTCTGATACCCGTGACAGGGACCAGGTGCTGTACAGCCCGACGCCCGCCCACATTAAACAAAAAATCCCGAGGATCGTCAGCATGACGAAACGGATCGTGAAATTACGGAGCATATTCATAAGTCTTCCTTGCCGTGAGGGTGAATTCGCCCAGAGGCGAGTGCTACTCTCGTTATCGGCAGGGTGCAGGGAAATTATAACCTTTTGTGATTATTTTTAGTTAGCGTGGCTTCACAGGTCGCACAGCCACCGTTAACCCTTATCTTCGCACGACATGATGTGATAAGTTCAGAATGAAAACGACGTTTCAAAAAATCATCTATAAGAAAAGGAGATATCATGTCCTGGTACCCTGACGCTACCCGCTACGGGAATATGCAGTACCGCTACTGTGGCAAGAGCGGCCTGCGCCTGCCCGCGCTGTCGCTGGGCCTGTGGCATAGCTTCGGCCACGTTCAGCCCCTTGACTCCCAGCGCGCGCTGCTGCGTAAAGCCTTCGACCTCGGGATTACCCATTTCGTCTTGCCAACAACTACGGCCCGCCTGCGGGAAGCGCGGAAGAGAACTTTGGCCGCCTGCTGCGTGAGGACTTTGCCCGGTATCGCGACGAGCTGATTATCTCCACTAAAGCCGGTTACGACATGTGGCCAGGCCCGTACGGTTCAGGCGGCTCACGCAAGTATCTGCTCGCCAGTCTCGACCAGAGCCTGAAACGTATGGGCGTCGAATACGTGGATATTTTCTATTCCCACCGCGTGGATGAAAATACGCCAATGGAAGAGACGGCCTCCGCGCTGGCTCATGCTGTTCAGAGTGGGAAAGCGCTGTACGTGGGCATTTCCTCCTACTCTACCGAGCGCACACAAAAAATGGCCGCGCTGCTGCACGAGTGGAAGATCCCGCTGCTGATCCACCAGCCGTCCTATAACCTGCTTAACCGCTGGGTCGATAAGACCGGCTTGCTGGATACGCTGGAAGCAAACGGCACGGGGTGTATCGCCTTTACCCCGCTGGCGCAGGGTCTGCTGACCGGAAAATACCTGAACGGTATTCCGGAAGGTTCTCGCATGCAGCGCGAGGGGAACAAAGTGCGCGGCCTGACGCAGAAAATGCTGACGGAAGCTAACCTGAACAGTCTTCGTCTGCTTAATGAGATGGCGCAGGCGCGCGGGCAGACAATGGCGCAGATGGCGCTGAGCTGGCTGCTGAAAGATGCTCGCGTGACGTCAGTACTGATTGGCGCGAGCCGCCCGGAACAGCTGGAGGAGAATGTTCAGGCGCTGGGTAATCTGCGCTTTACGGAAGATGAACTGACGCGGATTGACCAGCACGTGGCGGACGGGGAACTGAATTTGTGGCAGGCGTCGTCGGATAAATAGTGTGGTTCGATGCTTTCTCCCTTCACCCTAGCCCTCTCCCCAGGAGAGGGTTAGGGTGAAGGGAGAAATGTGTACCTTATTTCTTGCTGATCTTATCCAGATACCCCATCACAAACGCCGACAGCACAAACGTCAGGTGGATAATCACATACCACATCAGCTTATTATCCGGGACGTTTTTCGCGTCCATAAACACGCGTAACAGGTGGATAGAGGAGATTGCCACTATAGATGCCGCAACTTTATTCTTCAGCGACGAGGCGTCCATTTTCCCCAGCCAGCTGAGCTTTTCTTTATGCTCGGCGATATCAAGCTGAGAGACGAAGTTCTCATAACCGGAGAACATCACCATCACCAGTAAGCCGCCCACCAGCGTCATATCCACCAGCGACAGCAGAACCAGAATTAAATCAGCTTCCGCCACGGAGAAAATGTTAGGCAATACGTGGAAAATCTCCTGGAAGAACTTGATCGTCAGGGCGACCAGCGCCAGGGAAAGACCGAAATAGACGGGGGCGAGCAGCCAGCGAGAGGCATACATTGCGTTTTCAAAGAAGCGTTCCATAAAATCCTGTCTGCAAACGAAACCAGCGCTCAGTATATCTCAACGGCGCTGACTGTTTGCAAGAACTAACCAGTACGCCACTCAGACGTCGTCCGGGTTAACCTCAGGACGCGCATACTCCGGCCAGACCAGCACCACCAGCTCCGGGTAGGCTTCCAGGCTAAACTCGCGAAAACACTGGCGAAGGTTTAATACGTCCAGGTCGGAATACGAGACCTTCTCACCGTTAAGACAGCGCTTTTTGATGTTGTCGTAATATTTATAAACCGCTGAATTCAGATCGCTACAGCGACGCTGCGCCTCAAACAGACCGGGCGTGTCATTAATTTCCGACATTTTCATGCGCTTAATTGTCGCGTGTAAGAAGTCGATATATTCATGATTCACCCGCCAGTACCAGACAGGCGTAACGGAGTTCATCAAAACAGAGAAATGATCTTCTCCTTCCTCTTTTGTCATCAGTTCAGGTTGTGGCGGTTCACTGGTGTCTTTCGACACTTTCGTTTTATTGAACTCCTGCATCAATAAAAGCACACCAGCGGTCAGTAATAGTAATGTGATGACCGTAAAAAAGATGCTGTTCATGGGTTGGCTCCATTTTTTTTGATTTTAAAATTGCCTCATGATATTGTCAACGAATCTCACGCCTTTACCAACCCCACCCTGTTGAAATTAAAGGAAATTAAAAATGCTGCCCGACTATCTCGTCCCGGCTAAGTACCACATTACGCCTGTGGAACAGCAACCGACGGAAGAAGAAAAAAAGGCCAGTTTCACTCAGGGGAAAAGAAAGCTCTCTGATTTCGAGCCTGATATATTAATTGGCGTTTCTCACACTGGCAAATCCCGTAATATGCTGCTGGAAGAGCACGATCGCCATATAAAAGACCGCTTATTTCGCGCTATAAAAATTGAAGCGTTCGTCCACCTGCTGAATGACCTGCAGGCAGAAGGCGAAATAGATGCCCAGAAACTAAGTCAAATAATGGCTGAAAAAACGAAGGAAATAAATGAGGCCGGCAATGAAATTTGGCTTAATCTAATTACGCGAGAAAAAAACAACCCTATTTTTTATACCCTGGGGGAAGATTAACGTGAAAGAAGTTAAAGTTAAAGACAATAACGTTTATTTGACTTTAGATGATAAAAAAAGTGATGAATTTATCTTAAAGCAAAACATCGAGGCGCTAAGAAATGCAAAAAATGCCGAGATGACGCGTATTACACAAGACCTGGTATCGATCCCGGCAACGCTGGTGCGTCTGAAATGGCAGAATCGCCGCGAGATTTATCCGTTACAGGTTAAAGAAGAAATTTACGGCGCCGTGATGAACGCCATCATCGAACAGCTTCCAGAACTGAAAGAGAAACTGCTGGGACGTCTTGAGGCCAACTATCAGTATCTGCTTGCCAGAGAAGTCGCCACCCTGCGCCTGACGCGCAAACTGTCAGCCGGTGAGTACCGTACGTCAAACGTCACCTGCGTTGCGCTCGATGAGGACGCGCTGACCACCCCCTCTACCGCACCGACGGACAACAAAAACGCATAAACCGACAGGCATAAAAAAAGCCGGCTTTCGCCAGCTTCTTTATCACTTCGAGGCCGCTTTCTCTTCCCCGACCAACCCAATCTTCAGATAACCCGCCTGATGCAGCGTGTCCATTACCTTCATCATGGTTTCGTAGTCGACGGTTTTGTCCGCCCGGAAGAAGACGGTGGTGTCCTTCTTGCCGCCGGTCAGCTGGTCCAGCGCCGGAATAACGGAGGTATCCGTTACAGGGTCGTTCCCCAGGAACATGGATTTATCCGCTTTCACCGACAAATAAATTGGCTTTTCCGGACGCGGCTGCGGCTGGCTGGAGGAGGCAGGCAGATTCACCTTCACGTCGACCGTCGCCAGGGGTGCTGCCACCATGAAGATAATCAGCAGCACCAGCATGACGTCGATAAACGGCGTCACGTTGATTTCGTGCATTTCGCCGTTATCGTCCAGATTTTCGTTTAGACGCATTGCCATACAATCAACCTACGCGCAGTTTAGACGCCGCATGCACCGGCTTCACGGCGCTGGCATTCAGGTCGAGATCGCGGCTTTGCAGCAGCAGAACCTGAGCGGCAACATCGCCGAGCGTGGCTTTGTAGTTGCCGATCATACGCGCGAAAATGTTGTAGATAACCACCGCCGGAATTGCCGCAACCAGACCGATTGCCGTCGCCAGCAGCGCTTCCGCGATACCCGGGGCCACTACCGCCAGGTTGGTGGTTTGGGTCTGGGCAATGCCGATAAAGCTGTTCATGATGCCCCAGACCGTACCGAAAAGACCGATGAACGGTGAAATCGCGCCGATGGTCGCCAGATACCCATTGCCGCGTCCCATGTGTCGGCCAACGGCCGCCACGCGACGCTCCAGACGGAAACCGGTACGCTCTTTAATACCTTCGTTATCTTCACTGCCGGCGGAGAGTTCCAGCTCGTTCTGAGCTTCATTCACTAACAGGGTGGTCAGGCTTTTCGGGTGGAAGGATGAGGTCATCTCAGAAGCCTGATCCAGAGAGCGGGCTTCTGCCAGCTGCTGCTGTTCCCGCTTGAGGCGACGCTTCTGCGAAAGCAGCTCGGCGCTTTTGCTGAAGAAGATAGCCCAGGTGACAACGGACGCCAGAATCAGGCCGATCATCACAATCTTAACCACGATGTCAGCATGATGATACATGCCCCAAACGGAGAGATCCGTCTGCATCAAATTATTACCCACTCTGTATCTCCAGGACGCAAATCACAAAATCTGAACGTAATAATATCAAAAAGCCGTCGAATTGATAGTCGTTCTCATTAGTATTTACATGGTGCCGTAATTTTCGCTCAGTTTCCTTGCGCTTACGCAGTAAAAATTTCTTATGCGCTTTTTTGCTAATATTTTCTGCTTATTCGATAAGCATGCGGGTGCAGTTTTTTACAATCGTGGTAGTCTGGACGTCCAGACGTATAAAAACAGGGTTAGCGAACATGACCAAGAAGCATCTTGATACCACGCTGGTGCAGGCGGGACGCAGCAAGAAATACACTCAGGGATCGGTCAACAGCGTGATTCAACGCGCCTCCTCGCTGGTGTTTGATACCGTTGAGGAGAAAAAAATCGCCACGCGTAACCGCGCGAAAGGTGGGCTGTTCTACGGTCGCCGCGGCACGCTAACCCATTTTTCGCTGCAGGAAGCGATGTGCGAGCTGGAGGGGGGCGCAGGCTGCGCGTTGTTCCCGTGCGGTGCGGCGGCGGTCGCCAACACCATTCTGGCGTTTGTCGAACAGGGCGACCATATCCTGATGACCAACACCGCCTATGAACCCAGCCAGGATTTCTGCACCAAAATTCTCAGCAAGCTTGGCGTGACCACCTGCTGGTTTGACCCGCTGATTGGCGAAGGCATTGCTGAACTTATCCAGCCAAACACGCGCATTGTGTTCCTGGAATCTCCCGGCTCCATCACCATGGAAGTGCACGACGTTCCGGCTATCGTGAAGGCCGTGCGCAACAAAGCGCCAGAGGCGATTATCATGATCGACAACACCTGGGCGGCAGGTGTGCTGTTTAAGGCGCTGGAATTCGATATTGATATCTCGATTCAGGCGGCAACGAAATACCTGATTGGACACTCTGACGGGATGATTGGCACCGCGGTTTCCAACGCGCGCTGCTGGGACCAGCTGCGGGAAAATGCCTACCTGATGGGCCAGATGGTGGATGCAGACACGGCATACATGACCAGCCGGGGCATTCGTACGCTCGGCGTGCGTCTGCGTCAACATCATGAAAGTAGTCTGAAAATCGCTGAATGGCTGGCGCAGCATCCGCAGGTTGAGCGCGTGAACCATCCGGCGCTGCCGGGTAGTAAAGGCCATGAGTTCTGGCAACGTGACTTTACGGGCAGCAGCGGGCTGTTCTCGTTTGTGCTTAAAAAACGGCTAAGTAATGACGAGCTGGCAAGCTATCTGGATAATTTTACCCTCTTCAGCATGGCCTACTCCTGGGGCGGTTTTGAATCCCTGATCCTGCCGAATCAGCCGGAGCAGATAGCGGCTCTGCGCCCCGGCGGAGAAGTGGACTTCAGCGGCACCCTCATTAGATTGCATATCGGTTTAGAAAATGTGGACGATTTAATTGCGGATTTATCTGCAGGCTTTGAACGTATCGTGTAGAGTGCGGGCTGAAAATGTACTCCCCGGACGCTTTTGTGAACACTGCAAGCAGAAAAGTCTGCATGAGTTGCGCCTGCGATCAATCCCGACAGGTGAAATTGGGAGTACAATAGCGTTATCTCTGCTGTTCCACAGGAAAGTCCATGGCTGTTATTCAAGATATTATCGCGGCGCTCTGGCAACATGATTTTGCCGCCCTGGCGGATCCCCACGTTGTAGGCGTCGTCTATTTCGTGATGTTCGCGACGCTGTTTCTGGAAAATGGATTACTGCCAGCCTCGTTTTTACCCGGTGACAGTTTGCTTTTGCTTGCCGGGGCGCTGATCGGCAAAGGCGTCATGGACTTTACGCCAACGATGGTTATCCTTACCTCCGCCGCGAGCCTGGGCTGCTGGCTGAGCTATCTGCAGGGCCGCTGGCTGGGGAACACGCGCGTGGTGAAGGGCTGGCTGGCGCAGTTACCGCATAAATACCACCAGCGTGCGACCTGCATGTTTGACCGCCACGGCCTGCTGGCGCTGCTCGCCGGGCGTTTCCTGGCGTTTGTTCGCACCCTTCTGCCCACCATGGCGGGTATTTCCGGGCTGTCTAACCGCCGCTTCCAGTTCTTCAACTGGCTGAGCGCCCTGCTGTGGGTTGGCGTGGTCACCACCCTCGGCTACGCGCTGAACATGATCCCCTTTGTGAAGCACCATGAAGATCAGGTGATGACCTTCCTGATGATCCTGCCGATATTCCTGCTGGTTGCTGGGCTGGTGGGCACCATTGCGGTGGTGATTAAGAAAAAGTATTGCAGTGCATAAACAAAAGCCGGGTGGCGCTACCGCTTTCCCGGCCTACGTTTACCCTCAGGCGCCCTGCATCGTTCTTATACGTGACGCATCTTCTCCCGGCGTGACGCCGAAATAGCGCTTAAACTCCCGACTGAACTGCGACGCACTTTCGTAGCCGACGCGCATGGCCGCCGCGCTGGCCTTCATGCCGTCGTGGATCATCAACATCCGTGCCTTATGCAAACGGTAGGTTTTGAGGTACTGCAGCGGCGAGGTGCTGGTCACCGACTTAAAGTTGTGGTGAAACGCCGAAACGCTCATGTTCGCTTCCGCCGCCAGCTGGTCAACGCTGAGGTTCTCCGTGTACTGGCTTTCAATACGCTTGAGCACGCGGCTGATCAGGCTGAAGTGGGTCTGTCGGCTCACCAGCGCGAGTAACGCCCCGCCGCCCGGCCCCAGCAGCACGTGATAAAGAATTTCGCGGATAATCTGCTTGCCGAGAATACGCGCGTCCAGCGGCCTTTCCATGACGTCCAGCAGGCGCTCAATGGCGCAGAGGATCTCTTCCGACAGCGTCGCCGAGTTAATCCCGCTGGAGGCCATCGACGGCTGGAAATGCTCGTCTTCGCCAATCTCCATCAGCAGCTCCTGCAGCTGAAGAATATCGACGTTGACGCGAATACCCGCCAGCGGGACCGACTCCGTCGCGAAGGTTTCACATTCGAAGGGTAAAGGTACCGTCAGGAGCAGATATTCATTGGTGTCGTAGCGGAACACCCGCTCGTTGATATAGCCAATCTTATGGCCTGAAAAGAGAAAAACGATGCCCGGCTGGTACATCACCGGCGTGCGCGTCCCGGGCTGCGTGCCGTAGAGCAGGCGAATGTCCGGCAGCAGGTCGCCAATATTATTTTCTTTATCTATCAGCCTTTTAATCTGCGAGGTAAGCTGAAGGCAGATCGCTTCACGGTTCATTTTACGTTACTCCGGGTACGGTTTCCGACCCTCACAGTCTGCGCATTTTTACGAATTTTCTCCAGCGCTCTGTAGAAATGGGCAAGACATCGGCAGGAATGTGCATTGAGAGCCTGGCCCCGGACGGCCACAATGAGCAGCATCAGGTAGCCATCAGCGCCACCACGGTTTTCACCCACTAAAGGGAACGAGCAATGAACAACTTTAATCTTCACACCCCAACCCGCATTCTGTTTGGTAAAGACGCTATCGCCGACCTGCGCGCGCAGATCCCTGCTGACGCCCGCGTGCTGATCACCTACGGTGGCGGCAGCGTGAAAAAAACCGGCGTGCTGGATCAAGTTTACAGCGCTCTGGACGGACTGGACGTGCGTGAGTTCGGCGGCATTGAGCCAAACCCGTCTTACGAAACGCTGATGAACGCGGTGAAAATCGCCCGCGAAGAAAACATCACCTTCCTGCTGGCGGTCGGCGGCGGCTCCGTGCTGGACGGCACTAAATTCATCGCGGCGGCTGCGCACTACGCTGATGGCATCGATCCGTGGCACATCCTGGAAACCCGCGGCAGCGACATTAAAAGCGCGATCCCGATGGGATCCGTATTGACCCTGCCAGCGACGGGTTCTGAATCCAACAAGGGCGCGGTGATCTCCCGCAAAACCACCGGCGACAAGCAGGCCTTTATGAACGAACACGTTCAGCCTGTCTTTGCCATTCTGGATCCGGTTTACACCTACACCCTGCCCGCGCGTCAGGTGGCGAACGGCGTGGTCGATGCCTTTGTACACACCGTCGAGCAGTACGTGACCTACCCTGTTAATGCCAAAATTCAGGATCGCTTCGCGGAAGGCATTCTGCTGACGCTGATTGAAGACGGCCCGAAAGCGCTGAAAGAGCCGGAAAACTACGACGTGCGTGCCAACGTCATGTGGGCCGCGACGCAGGCGCTGAACGGCCTGATCGGCGCTGGCGTGCCGCAGGACTGGGCAACCCATATGCTGGGCCACGAGCTGACGGCGATGCACGGCCTGGACCACGCCCAGACGCTGGCCGTTGTGCTGCCTGCGCTGTGGAACGAAAAACGGGATACCAAGCGCGCCAAACTGCTGCAGTACGCCGAGCGCGTGTGGAACATCACCGAGGGTTCTGACGATGCGCGTATTGATGCCGCCATTGCAGCGACCCGTAACTTCTTTGAAAGCCTGGGCGTGCCAACGCGTCTGTCCGGCTACGGCCTGGACGGCAGCTCCATCCCTGCCCTGCTGGCAAAACTCGAAGAGCACGGCATGACCCAGTTGGGCGAGCATGGCGACATTACGCTGGACGTCAGCCGTCGGATCTACGAAGCGGCACGCTAAGCGTTTTTGGCATCCTGACTTTCGTTTTTTGACATTTCGTCCAGACTTAATGCACACCCCATCGCCGGAGTCCCCCTCCGGCGATGCGCACCTGAAGGAGGAAAAATGGCAAACCAAACCGTAATCAAGCTGCAGGACGGCAACGTGATGCCCCAGCTGGGGCTAGGTGTATGGAAAGCCGGTAACGACGAGGTCGTCTCCGCCATTCATAAAGCACTCGAAGTCGGCTATCGGTCGATTGATACCGCCGCCGCGTACAAAAACGAGGACGGCGTGGGGACCGCGCTGGCCAGCGCCGGCGTCCCTCGCGATGAGCTGTTCATCACCACTAAACTGTGGAACGACGATCAAAAGCGCCCCCGCGAAGCGTTGCAGGAGAGCCTGGAGAAACTCCAGCTTGATTTCGTCGATCTGTACCTGATGCACTGGCCGGTTCCGGCCATCGACCATTACGTTGACGCCTGGAAAGGGATGATTGAACTGCAGAAAGAGGGGCTGGTGAAAAGCATCGGCGTCTGTAACTTCCAGGTGCATCACCTGCAGCGCCTGATTGACGAAACGGGCGTCGCTCCGGTGATTAACCAGATCGAGCTGCACCCGCTGCTGCAGCAGCGCCAGCTTCACGCCTGGAACGCCACCCACAAGATCCAGACCGAGTCCTGGAGCCCGCTGGCGCAGGGCGGTGAAGGCGTGTTCGATCAGAAAATCATCCGCGACCTGGCGGATAAATACGGCAAAACCCCGGCGCAGATCGTCATTCGCTGGCATCTGGACAACGGCCTGGTGGTGATCCCGAAATCGGTCACGCCGTCGCGCATTGCCGAGAACTTCGACGTCTGGGATTTCCGACTGGACAAAGACGAGCTGGGTGAAATTGCGAAGCTGGATAAAGGTAAGCGGCTTGGGCCGGACCCGGATCAGTTTGGCGGTTAATCGCGTTAAAACGCCGGGTGGCGGCTTCGCCTTACCCGACCTACAAAAAACCCCGGCAAGCCGGGGTTTTCTTTTACGCTTTACGCTTCACAGGTTTCTTCACACTGGAATTACCGTTCGATCGCTGATGCACAATCGGCGTATGTTTGGTCAGCGCCGGGCGCGTATTGCGGTTCTGGCGACGCGCTTCGCGCATCTCATCCAGCGTAGGAGCCGGAACCAGGCAGTCGCGGCGCGAGCCAATAAGGTGTTTTTTACCCATCTCTTCCAGCGCCTGGCGGATCAGCGGCCAGTTTTTCGGGTCGTGGTAACGCAGCAGCGCCTTATGCAGACGACGCTGTTTATCCCCTTTCGGCACAACCACCTCTTCACTCTTGTAGCCAATCTTACTCAGCGGGTTTTTGCCGGTGTAATACATGGTCGTCGAGTTGGCGAGCGGTGAAGGATAGAAGTTCTGCACCTGATCCAGACGGAAGCGACGCTGCTTCAGCCACAGCGCCAGGTTCACCATGTCTTCATCGCGCGTGCCAGGATGCGCGGAGATGAAGTACGGGATCAGATACTGCTCTTTGCCCGCCTGCTTCGAGTAGGTGTCGAACAGCTGCTTAAAGCGATCGTAGCTGCCCATGCCCGGCTTCATCATCTTCGACAGTGGACCTTCTTCGGTGTGCTCCGGCGCAATCTTCAGATAACCGCCGACGTGGTGCGTCGCCAGCTCTTTGATATAGCGAGGATCTTCCACGGCGATGTCGTAACGCACCCCGGAGGCGATGAGGATCTTTTTGATGCCCTTCAGATCGCGCGCGCGGCGGTAGAGGTTGATCGTCGGCTCGTGGTTAGTATCCATGTGCTCGCAAATGCTCGGGTAGACGCAGGAGAGACGACGGCAGGTCTGCTCCGCGCGCGGCGACTTGCAGCGCAGCATATACATGTTCGCGGTTGGGCCGCCGAGATCGGAGATCACGCCGGTAAAGCCCGGCACCGTGTCGCGAATGGCTTCGATCTCATTGATGATCGAATCCTCAGAGCGGCTCTGGATAATACGGCCTTCGTGTTCGGTAATGGAGCAGAGCGAGCACCCTATAATTCTGATCATTTAGAAATTTTTTTGCGTTTAAAATCAATGAATTGAAAGATTTCATTTTTCTAAGTCTGATAAAACAGATGAAAACCCAACTGACTATACTCATAAAACTCAATCTTTGCGCTGCTGTACGATACCAGTAATTACAGGTGCCGAGTTTAACATCATGAAAAGTAGCCCAATAATGAATGACGCAACGCCAGCTGCGGTGCCTAACTTCTGACTGAACACCATTGAAACAAAGTACATATTTGGGATAAAAACGGACATAGCAATCACGAAAAGTAACTTATTCAGATAATTATTTATTCGGGTCTTAACCTCAACTCTATCATAAAAAGCCATCGAAACGTAAGCAGTTATCAGTGAATAAAAAGACCATGTCATATAGTTAACCGATTCATTAAATGCCTCTCGCAAAAGCAAAGCACTTTCTGTCATTCCCTACCTCATTAAATCAATAGAAAATAAATCTGAATAATTTATTTTTAAAAGAAAAGAACACAACATAACTTCAGTAGTTATGATTAATCCCTGAATGATTATTTCTTAGCAAGATATAACATGCTTAATGTATATCAGGCAATAAAAAAACTCCCAAAGACCACCGCTGTGGTCTTCAGGTATAGGATTTAAAGAACGAACTCAGTCCGGAAACGTATCACTATCTTCTGTAACGTCCGCTTTCTCTGGGGAAGGTGCGAATAAGCAGGTCATTTCTTCCCAAGCTGACTCGCTGATTAAAATTTCGCGGATCTGGGCCGATTTT
>OKVX01000845.1_pt1 | contig 14112 bp, 9 predicted proteins | sample 1606941 | NCBI WGS metagenome assembly OKVX01 (sample SAMN03281016, study PRJEB24777) | human gut metagenome | isolation source: fecal sample PR161 from 1 month old female Malay infant, caesarean... | reverse complement strand
CTTAATCATTTTATACGAACCAGGAACGACGCCATGAGCAAGTCTGAAAACCTCTACAGTGCAGCCCGCGAGCTTATCCCGGGCGGCGTGAACTCGCCTGTTCGCGCCTTTACCGGCGTAGGCGGAACGCCGCTGTTTATTGAACGTGCTGATGGCGCGTACCTGTTTGATGTCGACGGCAAGGCCTATATCGATTACGTCGGCTCCTGGGGCCCGATGGTGCTGGGTCACAACCACCCTGCCATCCGCAATGCGGTGATTGAAGCGGCCCAGCGCGGCCTGAGCTTCGGCGCGCCTACCGAGATGGAAGTCAAAATGGCGGAGCTGGTGACCGAGCTGGTGCCAACCATGGACATGGTGCGTATGGTGAACTCCGGTACCGAAGCCACCATGAGCGCTATTCGTCTGGCGCGCGGCTTTACCGGTCGCGACAAAATCATCAAGTTTGAAGGCTGCTACCACGGCCATGCGGACTGCCTGCTGGTGAAAGCGGGTTCCGGCGCACTGACCCTTGGCCAGCCAAACTCCCCGGGCGTACCGGCTGATTTCGCGAAACACACCCTCACCTGCACCTATAACGATCTGAACACCGTTCGTGCGGCATTCGAGCAGTATCCACAGGAGATCGCCTGCATCATCGTTGAGCCGGTTGCAGGCAACATGAACTGCATTCCACCGCAGCCCGATTTCCTGCCGGGCCTGCGCGCCCTGTGCGATGAATTTGGCGCGCTGCTGATTATCGACGAAGTGATGACCGGTTTCCGCGTCGCGCTCGCGGGTGCCCAGTCTTATTACGGCGTAGAGCCGGATCTGACCTGTCTCGGCAAAATCATCGGCGGCGGTATGCCAGTGGGCGCATTCGGGGGGCGCAAGGATGTGATGGAAGCCCTGGCACCAACGGGGCCGGTTTACCAGGCGGGTACGCTCTCCGGTAACCCGATTGCCATGGCGGCGGGCTTCGCCTGCCTGACAGAAGTCTCCCAGCCGGGCATTCACGAAACCCTGACTGAGCGCACGACGCAGCTGGCAAACGGTCTGCTGGAAGCGGCTGAAGAGGCGGGTATTCCGCTGGTGGTAAACCACGTGGGCGGGATGTTCGGGATCTTCTTCACGGAAGCCCAAACCGTGACAAGCTATCAGGACGTGGTGAAGTGCGACGTTGAACGCTTCAAGCGTTTCTTCCACCTGATGCTGGAAGAAGGCGTCTACCTGGCACCGTCTGCTTTTGAAGCTGGCTTTATGTCCGTGGCGCACAGCGAAGAGGATATCAATAACACCATCGACGCGGCGCGTAAGGTGTTTGCGAAGTTGTAAGCACGTGCGGCATGATGCCCTCACCCCGGCCCTCTCCCACCGGGAGAGGGAGCAAACCCTAAAACGTCAATCTTAGGATTGACGTTTACTTTTATTACCGACTCTGCTTTCTCAACAGATAAATAAAATACGGCGCGCCGATAAAGGTCGACAGCAAACCCGCCGGGATCTGATACGGGAACAGCACCATTCTTCCGCACCAGTCCGCCACCACCAGCATCACCCCGCCCGTCAGGGCAGACATCACGATATGCGGCATCGTCCGACGGAATCCCATCATTCTGGCGATATGCGGCGCCATCAACCCAACAAAACTCAGTGGACCAATGGTCATGGTGGCCGTGGCCGTCAGGCACGCCGCCAGCAGTAACAGCGCGACGCGCGTTGGCGTTAACGCCATGCCTACCGCACGTGCGGTTTCGCCCCCCAGCGGCAGGATCGTCATCCAGCGGCGGCACAGGGGCACAATCGCCAGCAGCACGATCATCACGATCCCGGAATGCACCACCTGACTGCCGGTGGCGTTGTACGTTGAGCCGGAGATCCAGGTCAGGATCTTCGCCATCCGCGGATCGCCGCTCGCCTGCAGCATCATCAGCAGCATGGTAAAGGCGGTGCTGAGCGCCATCCCGGCCAGCAGCATCCGGTGAGGCGAAAACCCGCCGCGGCCTGACGCAATCAGAATGATCATCAGCGTCACCGCCGCCCCGATGCTTCCGGCAGGCATCAGCCAGCCAAAGGCATTTCCCGGCACAAGGAACAGCATCAGCACCACGCCAAACGCGGCTCCCGAACTGATACCCAGCACTTCCGGGCTGGCCATCGGATTGCCGGTCAGGCGCTGGATAATACAGCCCGCGACCGCCAGCATCACCCCGGCAATCAACGCCGAGAGGATCCGCGGCCAGCGCCACTGCAGCAGTTCCTGGAGCAAATCGCCCGTTGCCCAGTGCCAACCCGTCGCATCGCGCCCGAAAGCAAGCGCCACAAACGAGACGATGATCAGCACCGCCAGCCCGGCGAGGCTGAACCACAGCACCGACTGACGCTCGGCATAAACTTTATCCCCCGCGTCCATCGCGGGAGCGCTCATGCTGCGCAGACGTGGCAACAGCCACAGCAACAGCGGCGCGCCAACCAGTGCCGTTACCGACCCAGTAGAGACTTCCATCCAGACGCGCGCCAGCCAGAGAATGATTTGATCGGAAAGCCAGAGGATCAGCGCTCCAATTAGCGGGGCCAGCAGCAGTCGCGCCAGCAGGCGACGCGCACCGAGCATTTTTGCCAGCAGCGGGGCAAACAGTCCGATAAAGCCGATAATCCCAACCGCATTAACCAGCAATGCGCTGAGGACAATCGCCAGCGTCAGCGTCGCCAGACGCGCCAGGGAGAGCGCCAGCCCCAGATTGCGGGCTACACCGTCATCCAGCCCCATCAGCGTCAGCGGACGTAACAACAGCAGCGTCAACATGGCGCCGCCAACAAGCTGCGGCCACAGGCGCTGCACAATACTCCAGTCGGTCTGGGTCAGCGTGCCGGTACTCCACAGGAACATGCTTTGCAGCTGATCGTGATGAAACAGCACCAGCAGCTGGTTGATTGCCCCACAGTAGAGGCTCACCACCAGCCCTGCGAGGATCAGCGTCACTGGCGAGAGGCGTTTCCCCCACGCCACGCCGAAGACCAGCGCGCCTACCACGCACGCGCCTGCAAGCGCGGCAAACTGCGAGGTTAACGCGCCAGGCAGTGCCCACAGCGTGGTCACCGTGATCCCAAGCTGGGCACCGGTCGCGACGCCAAGCGTTGTAGGCTCGGCCAGCGGGTTACGCAAAACCTGCTGGAACAGGACGCCCACCAGCCCTAACCCGGCCCCGACCAGCAGCGAAATCGCCAGACGCGGCAGCAGGCTGTAGTGGAACAGCATTTGCTGAATATTATCGATATCCGGCGCAGCCAGGGCCGCGCCCCACTGCCCGCGCGGTAAGGCGGTCGAGAGGTTAAACCAGGTCAAAGCCAGCGCGGTCAGGAAAATCAGAGCCAGCAACAGCGCCGGGAAACGGGCAATACGCGTACTCATGCTTTTCCCCCCAGCGCGTTATCCAGCACCCGGGCGAAGTGCATGGCCGACAGCGTCGCGCCGTAGAACCAGACCGCCGGTGCACGCGTAAAGCGTTGCTCACGCACGAACGGCATCGCCTGCCACAACGGTGTCGCCATCAGCGCCTGCATTTCACGCTCGTTGCCATGATCGAAGCACAGCACGTCCACATCGCGGAACGCCGCCAGACGGTCGATACCGACGGCGGTGCTGCCCCAGAAGGTCATCTCCCCTTCCCAGGCATTAGGAATGCCAAAGCTATCGAGCACTTCCTGGAACAGACAGTTTTTGCCGAAGACCAGCATATGGCGCGCATCCAGCAGCGTCACCATCAGCAGCGGGCGGTCTCCGCGATGGGCAAAACGCGGCTTCAGGGCGTCAATCAGAGCATCAAACTCTGCGAAATGTTGTTTGGCTTCCGCCTCACGGTTAAGGAAATGCGCCATCTCGTTGATGGAGTTTTTCGCCATCGTCAGCGGTTTTTTACCGTCACTGAAGGAGAACCCCCGCCCAGGGGCAATACGCGCCATTGTCTCTTCTGACGGGCCATAACCCGCGGACCAGAACAGAAATGACGGCTTCATCTGCGTCAGTAGCTCAAGATTAGGCTCTGTTCGCAGACCAATATCAATGACCGAATCGGGTAGCGCCGGCTCGTTCACCCACAGCCGGTAGTTGGGAATATCGGCCACGCCATACGGCGTGACGCCCAGCGCCATCATCAGTTCAACAGGCAGCCACTCCAGCGCCACAATACGGTGCGGATCGACGGCAGCAGCCCGCGCGAGGTTCATCTTTAACAACAGCGGTGAAAGTGCCATGGCCGTCAGCAGGCGACGGCGGCTCAACAAGGTAGAATTCAGCATCAGTAAACAAAGCTCACCGGAGCAGCCCCGCCAGGATGAGGCAGGATCCCCATAGGAATACCGTAGATGTGTTCCAGCGTTTCGCTCCGCATCAGTTCAGACGGCGAACCCTCGGCAATCATCTCCCCGCCGCGAAGGGCGACAAGATAATCACAGTAGCGCGCCGCCATGTTGATATCGTGCAGCACCGCAATAACCGTCAGGCCACGCTGCTGGCTCAGGCGATGAACCAGCGCGAGAACATCAACCTGATGAGCGATATCCAGTGCGGAAGTGGGTTCGTCGAGCAGCAGGCAGCGGCTGTCCTGCGCGACCAGCATCGCAATCCACGCGCGCTGACGTTCGCCCCCGGAAAGGCTGTCGACCAGACGGTGCGCCAGCGGCTTTAATCCTACCAGCGCAATCGCTTCTTCCACTTTCTCTCTGTCGGCGACACCGAAGCGCCCGAGTGCGCCATGCCACGGATAACGCCCGATTGCCACCAGCTCACGCACCGTCATCCCTTCTGCCTGAGGCAATTGCTGCGGCAGATAGGCGACTTTGCGCGCAAAGGCTTTACTGCTCCAGCTCTCCAGAGGCTGTTCGTCCAGCAAAATATCCCCTTCAGAAGGCGGCTGATGACGGCCCAGCATTTTAAGTAACGTCGATTTACCGGAACCATTGTGACCAATCAGGCCGGTAACTTTACCTGCGGGGAACGTCAACGAGAGCGGATGCAGCAAGGTGCGCCCGGGAACACGAAAGGAGAGTTGATTGAGCGTAAAGGTGGTATCGGATTGCGTTTTATTATCCTGCATATCAGCCAACTTAAATAAAAAGGGCACGGCGAACCGTGCCCGAAGAGAGATTAGAAGCGGAAGGTCGCGGTAGCCACAACCTGACGCTCAGCACCCCAGAAGCAACCGTAGGTGTTAAAGCAGCTGGCAACGTACTCACGATCGAACAGATTGTTCACATGCAGCGCCACGTTTGACCCCGCCATGCCAACGCGTGCCAGATCGTACCTGACCAGCGCATCAACGACGGTGTAGCTGCCCACTTTGAAGGAGTTAGCCGGATCACCATAGCTTGAGCCCGTATAACGCACGCCGGTGCCCAGCGTCAGACCAGACAGCGGACCATCATACATTGTGTAATCACCCCATACAGATGCCATGTGTTTCGGCACCTGGGCTGGTGTGTTGCCTTTGTAGTTAGTATCTGTCGTGTATTCCGCATCGGTGTAGGTATAGGAGCCAACAACGTTAACGCTCGCAGAGAGGGCTGCTTTCGCTTCCAGCTCTACGCCACGGGCACGGATTTCACCACCTTCAACCGAGAAGAAAGAACCCGCCGGGTCCGCCATCAGGTTGTTAGTTTTGGTCAGCTGGTACAACGCACCGGTGACAACGATCGGACGATCGCTCGGAACGTATTTCACGCCCGCTTCGTATTGCTTGCCTTTAGATGGCGAGAACAGTTTACCCTGTGCATCAGTCTGCGAAGCCGGTTCAAACGATTCGCTGTAGCTAAAGTAAGGAGTTACACCGTTATCAAACAGGTAGTTAACACCGCCACGCCAGGTGAACTGGGTATCATCACGTTTGGAGGTGGTATTGGTCACACGGTTATAGGACTCCTGATCGGCCCAGTCATAACGACCGCCCACGGTTACCAGCACTTTATCCCACTGCGCCTGATCCTGAACATACAGACCCGTCTGTTTCTGGCGATTAAGGATTTGATAAGGACCTGAATTAGCCGGATCTTTTGAACCGAAATCAAAATCGCTGTTCACAGGATTATAGAGATCCAGCAGCGGAACAGAATCGTCATAACCAAACCAGGAATTGATGTCATTCCGCATACGCATGAAGTCAACGCCAGTCAGCAGTATGTGGTCCACCTCGCCGGTAGAGAATTTGCTTTGCAACTGGGTATCAACGGTGAAGTTCTGCAATTTTTCATTATCGACAACATATTTACGCGCCAGATAATGGCCTTTATCAGCAGGCGCAAGCGCCGCACACTGTTTGTTGCCAGCATTTGCCGGATCGGTGCAGACACCATAGCCGTAAACGCTGTTTTGCGAAGTTTTGTTCTCGGCAAAGCGCAGATTCTGACGCACGGTGAAGGTATCGTTAAATTCGTGGTCGAAGCTATACCCCACCATTTTCTGGTTACGGGAATAGGTATTATTCTTCGCCCCTTCATTGAAGTTAGTCGGCAAACGCTCACCGTTTGGCAGTGGCTCCACTGTCCCCTCTTTTGGCAACCAGCCGTAGTAACCCGTTTCAGGCTCGTTCTGGAAATAAGAGAGGAAGGTAAATGTGGTTTTATCATCCGGACGCCATGAGAAAGATGGCGCGATAGCATAACGCTGCTCTTTCGCACGCTCCTGCTGAGCGTTATTTGAACGCGCAACCCCCGTTAAGCGATAAGAATAAACACCGTCGTCATCAATCGCATCGCTAAAATCAAACCCGGTCTGGAACAGGCTATCCGTGCCCACTTTGAACTGGATCTCTTTCAGGGGATCGGTTGTTGGGCGCTTACTGACCATGTTCAGCAAACCGCCAGGGCTGCTTTTGCCGTACAGAACGGAAACCGGACCGCGCATGATCTCGGCGCGCTCCAGCATATAAGGATCAATAACGGCGTCGTTATAGAAGTTCCCCTGCATTTTCATGCCATCGAGGTAGTTATTTTGAGACTGACCATCGGCCGCAAAACCGCGAATAATCAAGTAGTCATAGGTGTTTGATGCACCACGGGTGCCTACCGCAACGCCAGGGGTGTAACTCAATGCTTCTTTAACCGAGCGCGGTTGATGCAGTGCCATCTCTTCGGCTGTTACCACTGAAATAGATTGCGGTACCTTTTGAATGGGGGTGTCCGTTTTGGTCCCGGTCGCGGATTGTCTTGCTGCGATGGTAGCAGCTGGCCCCCAGGCACTTTCCTGTGCAGCCGGAGCGGCAGTGACAGTGATGGTTTCTTCTTTTTTCGGGGTTTCGGCAGCATGGGTATAAGCAGACATGCCGGCAACCGCTGTGGCTACGACAACTGCGATTTTACGCAGCGACGTGTTAATTGGCTGAGCAGTATTGGAAAGCGCCATGGTGTATCTCTGATAGAAAAGTGAATGATAACGTAAACGAGAATTATTATTATGACCGCAGCATAATAGGCGAAACGTTGGCTGCATAGCAAGCAGGAAGCGGCCCTACGAGAATTAAGGGTTTAAGAAATAACCAGGAGAAAACGAAGGGTTAATCAGAATTAAAACGAGGGTTAATAAAATGGGGAAAACGGGTAAAAAAATCCCCCCTTTCGGGGGGACCTTGAACGGTTAGTTACCGCCGAACATATCTCTAATCCAGCCCGCGACACCGTCGCTGTCTTTCTTCTCGTTCTGCTGCTGCGGCTGTTGTTGTTGCTGCGGCTGCTGAGGCTGAGAAGACTGGTCGAACGGGTTGCCCGTCGGCTGCTCTGGCTGGCTCTGCTGGCACAGGGAATCCGGGTTCGTTGTCCAGACAGGCAAGGTACGCATACCACCGCCACAGACAAAGTTTCCGGAACTGTCCACGCCCATATCCACGATATCCTCCGGCGCAACCAGGTTTAGCGGCACCGGAGACTGATTCGCCAGATAACGCTGGTAAATCGACATCGCCCCGCTCGCACCATACAGTTTGGTTGGCTGGTTGTTGTCGCGGCCCACCCAGGTGATCACCACTTCACGACCATCTATACCGGCAAACCAGGTATCAACGTTGTTGTTGGTCGTCCCGGTTTTGCCCGCCAGATGCAGGCCCGGATACTTCGCCCCCAGCTGACGGCCGGTACCACGCTGCACAACCTGCTGCATCGTCCACAGCGTCATGTAGGCTGCCTGCGCCGGAACGGCGCGTTCCGCCTGCGGGAAGCTCTGATACAGCACGGAGCCATCTTCGGCAATCACCGAGCGCAGGGCTGACAGCGGTGCACGGTTACCGCCGCTGGCAATGGTCTGGAACGCCTGTGCCACTTCGATTGGCGTCAGGTTTAACGCCCCCAGGATCATGGCTGGTACAGGGTGCAGCTGATCTTTTGCGACGCCCAGCTTCTGCCAGGTATCAACTATCGCAGGCAGACCCAGTGCCATCCCAAGGTTTACTGTCGGCACGTTCATGGAGCGGGTCAACGCATCCACCAGCATTACCTGGCCGCTGAACTGTTTATCATCGTTCTGCGGTGACCAGACCTGGCCGTTAGGCTGACGCAGGGAGATCGGCGCGTCGGCAATCCAGGTATTCAGGCGATACAGATTTGGCTGGCTCAGGGCAGTGAGATAGGTTGCTGGCTTCGCCAGTGAACCGATCGAACGACGCGCCTGCATAGCACGGTTGTAACCTGCAAACTGCGGCTCAGCCCCGCCCACCATCGCACGGACTTCACCCGTGTTACGGTCAACCACCACCATCGCGGTTTCCAGATCGCTCAGCTTACGCTGTTTCTTCAGCGCCGGAATGCCCTCAACGGCCGCTTTTTCTGCCGCATCCTGCGCCACGGAGTCAAAGGTGGTAAAGATCTTCACGCCGGAGAGATCTTTCACTTTATCACCGAGCTTGCTCTGCAGCTCCTGACGCACCAGCTGCATAAACGCAGGCTGAGGCGAAATCACACCGCCGCGCGGCTGCACGCCAAGCGGACGTGCGCTCAGCATGTCGTACAGCTCCTGGTCAATCACCTGCTGTTGTTGCAGCAGACGCAACACGAGGTTACGACGCTCCAGCGCCAGTTTCGGATTACGCCACGGGTTATAGATGGACGCCCCTTTCACCATGCCCACCAGCAGGGCCTGCTGGTCCAGGCTCAGCTCTTCCACCGGACGGCCAAAGTAGTACAGGCTCGCCAGCGGGAAACCGCGGATTTCGTTATCACCGCTCTGACCGAGATAGACCTCGTTCATATACAGCTCAAGGATACGATCCTTGCTGTAACGCGCATCCATCAGCACGGCCATGTACGCTTCGTTGGCTTTACGCCAGTAAGAGCGCTCGCTGGAGAGGAACAGGTTCTTCACCAGCTGCTGGGTAAGCGTACTTGCCCCCTGTACCGTACGGCCCGCCGTCAGGTTGGCCAGCACCGCACGACCAATGGAGTAGAGGCTGATACCATCGTGCTCATAGAAGTGACGGTCTTCGGTTGCCAGCAGCGTGTCCACCAGCAGGTCCGGGAAACCGTTACGGGCGACGAACAGACGCTGTTCACCATTCGCCGAAGAGAGCATGGTGATAAGACGCGGATCGAGACGGAAGAAACCGAACTGGCGGTTGTTATCCATGTTCTCGATGGTTTCCAGACGATCGCCGTCAAAAGTCAGACGCGCACGCACCTGCCCCTCTTTGCTGTCCGGGAAATCGAACGGACGACGGATCATCTCAATGCTTTTCGCCTGCACGGTAAATTCGCCAGGACGCGTCATTTTCGACACCTGACGATACTGGGTGGCCTCCAGCAGTTTCACCATCTCGTTCTTACTGATCGACATGTCAGGCTCAAGGTTTACCATGCGGCCATACACTGCCGCCGGCAATTGCCAGACTTTTCCGTCGATACGGCTGCGGATCTTCTGATCCAGATAAACGCCGTAGATCGCCATCAGTACAACAAAAACAATGAACAGCTTCAGCAGCAGCCAGAACCAGCCGCGTTTACCCCGAGGCTTACGCCCTTTGCCTTTTCCTTTACGCGGCATCGGTTCTTCATCCTCATAATCGTCTTCATAGTCATCGTCATAATCCTCATCTCTGAGGCGACGACGGCTCACCTTTTCTTTGGCCGGACGCGTTGGTTTTCCCTTACGCCCAATTGGCTCGCGGTCATTCCCCGCCATGCTTTTTCTCCGCAACGTTCAGGCGCAAAGGCCCGATTCTCATTTCTTCCACTGACCTGTGAAAGAAGAAATCTCTCAAAATTGCTTTTCTCCCTCTCCCTGTGGGAGAGGGTCGGGGTGAGGGCATCAGGCCGCACTCCCCTTTACGAATATTTCTTCGTCCGCCGTGTCGGTGCCGTATTCGCCGGATCGTCCGGCCAGACATGTTTGGGATAGCGCCCTTTCATCTCTTTTTGCACTTCACGGTAGCTCCCCGCCCAGAATGCGCCCAGATCGCGGGTAATCTGCAGCGGGCGATGCGCAGGTGACAACAACTCAAGCACCACGGGCACGCGCCCTTCGGCAATGGATGGCGTGGTCGCCTCGCCAAACATCTCCTGCATCCGTACCGCCAGCGCCGGTGGATTATCCTCGTGATAACGAATGGCAATCCGGCTGCCGGTCGGCACAGTGTAATGCCCTGGCAGTTCACTATCCAGACGTTGACGTAACGACCAGTCGAGTAAATTCTGTAACGCGACCTTAACATCAAGCGCTTTTAACGCCCGCAGCGAGTGTACACCGCTCATTTGCGGCAGGAGCCAGGTTTCCAGCGACGCAAGTAACGTGTCATCATCCACCGCCGACCAGGCATACTCGGGCAACCAGCGCGCGGCGCAGTGCAGACGAATACGGTACTGCTCGGCCTCCGGGGTCCAGTTCAGAACACCTAGTCCTTTTTCCCGGATACCGTTCAGCATTGCCTGGTGCAACTCCTCTTCCGATGGCTTTGCCAGCGGCTTCGTCCCCAGGGTCAGTTTACCTATCTGGCTACGACGAAATGCCTTCAGAGTGCCCTGCGCATCATCCCACTCGACGATGTCGGACTGCTGAAGCAGCTGCGGACAGGCGCGCGTGAGGGCATCGATATCCACAGCCACGGCCTGCAAAATTCGGGCATCGGGCGAGTGGCTACCCTGCAGTAAGAGCGGCGCAATCAGCCATTCATGGCGCGTCAGGGCGTCATCGCTGTCCAGCATCGCACCCATGCCGTTTGCCAGCTGGTAGCGTCCATCCAGCCCGCGACGACGCGCGATCCTGTCGGCAAATGCCTGCGCCAGGAGAGGCGCAATGCTGTCAGCGTCCGGCGTACCACCACGGCTGTTAAGCCGTTTACAGAGCTGCTGCGCGCGCTGCTGCCAGTTCCCCTGATTACGTGAAAAAGCCTGCGCCAGATCGCAATTTGCACCACGAGGCGGCTCCTCAAGGATAGCCGCCAGTTTCGCCGCCGTGGCAATTTCATCATCCCCCTGCGCGGCCACCAGCATCGCCGCCAGCCGGGGATCGTTACCCAGCGCGGCCATTTTCTGCCCACGTGATGATAGCCTTTCGCCGTCCAGCGCCCCTAGCTGGGTCAGCAACGCGCGCGCCGCCGCCAGGTTTACCGCGGGAGGCGCATTGAGCCAGGTTAACTGCGCGGGATCGGGGCAACCCCACTGCAACAGTTCCATGATCAGCCCCGAAAGATCGCTTTGTAAAATTTCCGGCGTGCTCTGCACAGCCGCGCGTTCGGCCTGTTTTGCACTGATGAGATGCAAACAGATGCCTGGCTCAAGGCGCCCGGCACGGCCAGCTCGCTGAACCATCGATGCCTGGCTGATGCGTTGCGTCAGCAGCTTTGTCAGCCCGGTGCGCGGGTCAAAACTGGCTACCCTCTCCTGGGCGCTGTCCACCACCAGGCGAATGCCTTCAATGGTCAGACTGGTTTCGGCAATATTGGTGGCCAGTACTACTTTACGCTGCCCCGTCGGCGCGGGAAGGATGGCCTTGCGCTGGTCACTCAACGACAGTGCGCCGTAGAGCGGGCAGAGTATTACGTCGCTGCCCACTCGGGCGGCAAGCTGCTCCTGCACCCGCTGGATTTCGCCAACGCCCGGCAAAAACAGCAGCAGCGAACCGGATTCCTGACGAAGCAAGTCAGCCGTGGCGATCGCCACCGCTTCATCGAAACGCTGATGGGCAGGAAGCGGCTGATAGCGGCGCTCAACCGGAAACGCGCGCCCTTCGGAGGTGATGACCGGCGCATCCGGTAACGTCTGCTGTAGCCGCTCGTTATCCAGCGTGGCCGACATGATGAGTAGTCGGAGATCGTCCCGTAACCCCTGCTGGACGTCCAGCAACAGCGCCAGCGCCAGATCCGCCTGCAGACTGCGCTCGTGGAACTCATCCAGAATCACCAGCCCGATGCCGGACAGTTCCGGATCGTTTTGCAGCATACGGGTGAGGATCCCTTCGGTCACCACTTCAAGCCGCGTGGACGGGCCGACGCAGGTTTCGGCGCGCATACGGTAGCCTACCGTCTCGCCCGGTTTTTCATTCAGCAGTTCCGCCAGGCGCTGCGCCACGTTGCGCGCAGCCAGCCTGCGCGGCTCCAGCAGGATAATCTTCCCGCTGATAATGCCTGCGTTGAGAATGTGCAGCGGTAGCCAGGTGGATTTACCGGCACCCGTAGGGGCGTTAAGTAAAACCTGCGGGGCATCCTGCAAGGCAGCGAGCAGTTCAGGAAGGACGACGGCGACCGGCAATGAGGACACTAACAGCTCCAGAGGGTTAACATTAGTCGGCGTACATTGTAGCATCGGCGCATATCATTACCGAGTCCCCTGTATGTCTGAGTCGAAACGACTGTTTTTCGCCATTGAGCTGCCCGCGCCGATCCAACGGCAAATTGTTCGCTGGCGCGCCGAACACTTCCCGCCCGAAGCGGGCCGCCCGGTTGCTGCGGCAAACCTCCACCTGACGCTGGCTTTTCTGGGCGACGTCAGCGGCGAGAAACAGCGCGCCCTGGCGGCGATGGCCGGTCGGATTTCCCAGCCGGGATTTACGCTGACCCTTGACGATGCGGGGCAGTGGCTCCGCTCCCGCGTCGTCTGGCTGGGCACGCGCCAGCCGCCGCGCGGATTATTACAGCTTGCGAATATGCTGCGCGCCCAGGCGGCACGTAGCGGCTGTTACCAGAGCCCGCAGCCGTTTCATCCTCACATTACGCTACTGCGCGATGCCGGTCAGGCCGTTGCTATCCCGGCACTGGGCTTTCACTGGGCCTTTCCGGTGACCTCTTTCGCGCTGTACGAGTCTGTTTTTTCACAAGGACGCACCCGCTATACGCCGCTCCAGCGCTGGACGCTGGGCGATACCCTAAGGAATTCTGATGAAGTTTAGTCCTGCACTGCAACACGCCACGCTTATTCAACGCTACAAGCGTTTTCTCGCTGATGTCGTCACCCCAGAGGGAGAGCCGTTAACGCTGCACTGCCCCAACACCGGGGCAATGACGGGATGTGCGACACCGGGTGACACGGTCTGGTATTCCACTTCAGAAAATACTAAACGCAAATATCCTCACACCTGGGAAATGACGCAAACCCAACAAGGGGCTTTTATTTGCGTTAACACCCTGCGCGCAAATCAATTAGTTAAGGAGGCTCTGACGAACGGAACCCTTCCCGAACTGGTGGGTTATGGCACCCATAAATCTGAAGTGAAATATGGCGATGAAGGCAGCAGAATTGACTTTATGTTACAGGCGGAAGACCGTCCCGAGTGCTATATTGAAGTCAAATCAGTCACGTTAGCGGATCAGGAAAATGGCTATTTCCCGGATGCAGTCACGCTACGGGGACAAAAGCATCTGCGGGAGCTGATGAGTGTTGCGGCGGCGGGCAAACGCGCCGTACTGCTGTTTGCGGTTTTGCACTCAGCCATTGAACGGTTTTCTCCAGCCCGCCATATTGATCTCAAATACGCGCAATTGTTGAATGAGGCACAAAAGCAGGGGGTAGAGGTTTTGGCTTATAAAGCGGAACTTTCTGCCGATAATATGACTCTGAGATCCTCTCTTCCCATTGTCTTATAAGGGAATAGACGATTGATGAATAAGTGTTCTGGCCGCGTGCGCAAATACGCTTTTCCTCACAGGCTTGTCAAGTGTTACGTTT
>OKVX01000827.1_pt1 | contig 14307 bp, 8 predicted proteins | sample 1606941 | NCBI WGS metagenome assembly OKVX01 (sample SAMN03281016, study PRJEB24777) | human gut metagenome | isolation source: fecal sample PR161 from 1 month old female Malay infant, caesarean... | reverse complement strand
GCCTGACAACCTGCGTCGTCCGGGCTAAGGGAAGGACGGCGAATAAGCTGCTGAGTCAGCTCAATGACCGGGCATGACATAAACTACACCTCAACGAAAAAAGTCGGAATAAAGGGTTTCACTGAAACCCAGCAGCATAGGCTGCCCGGGCGCGCAGAGCAATGGGCGTTTGATGATTGCTGGCATTTCAAGCATCAGATTTGCTGCGCTGTTGGCATCCTTGATGCTGGCACGCAGTGATTCGTCCAGCTTGCGCCAGGTCGTGCCGCGGGTGTTCAGCAGCGCGTCCCACCCCAGTTCGTTAATGGCGGTATGCAGAAATTCTGCATCAAGCCCATCGGCACGGTAATCGTGGAAGCGGTACTCGACGTTGTTAGCTTCGAGCCAGCGACGGGCTTTTTTGATCGTGTCACAATTTTTAATGCCGTACATGACAACCATGTTGAATCCTTTTGTTCTTATGACCATTAAATGTTCAGTAAATTCGAAGATATATCCTTAAACGGAATATAACACATTCAGAAACGCTCTGGATTAACACCTCTCTTTAATTCAACTCACACCTGTACGCTGAATATTCTTTCATCATTTAAGCATAGATGTCCATCAGGTATAAATTGCCTGTAAACTCAGCGGGTAAAATAAAACTCACCCGTGCGTAGGGTTATTTCAAAATATTGCTGGCCGTCACACAAAATTTAAGGTTCTCCGTTCATATTTATCATAAATCCAGCGCGCAGACGGGGTACAATCACAGCAATCGGTTAAATTGTCTTCACAATGATGATACGTTTTCGTAGAATGCGCATAATAATAAGAGAGGTTGTTATGATTGAACGTGAACTGGGGAACTGGAAAGATTTTATCGAAGGCATGCTTCGTAAATGACATTCAGTAAGAATTGCAAGAGCACTTAAATAAGTAAAATAACCATAGTGTGAATTAATCGCACAGTAAAAAGGCGGCCTACTGAGCCGCCTTTTTTATTTTCACTATCTTATTCAGGCCGTTCCTTGAGCGGGAAGCGGCGACGCACCAGCACGAAGAACAGCGGCACAAAATAAATGGCCAGGATCGTGGCTGAAATCATTCCTCCCATGACGCCTGTACCTACCGCATGCTGGCTGCTGGAGCCTGCGCCTGAGCTGGTTGCCATCGGTAACACCCCGAAGACAAACGCCAGCGAGGTCATCAGGATTGGACGTAAGCGCTGACGGCAGGCATGCAGCGTGGAAGCCATCAGCTCATGGCCTTTCGCATTCATCTCATTGGCAAACTCAACAATCAGGATGGCGTTTTTTGCCGACAACCCAATCACGGTGAGCAACCCCACCTGGAAGTAAACGTCGTTCTCCAGACCGCGCATCCAGGTGGCGAGCAGCGCGCCGATCACGCCAAGCGGCACCACCAGCATGACCGAGAACGGGACTGACCAGCTTTCATACAGCGCCGCAAGACAGAGGAAGACCACCAGCAGCGAAAGCGCGTAAAGCGCGGGAGCCTGGGCCCCGGAGAGCCGCTCCTGATAAGACATGGCCGTCCACTGCAGACCAAAGCCAGCGGGCAGCTGTTGCACCAGCTTTTCCATGGTGTCCATCGCCGTACCGGTGCTGACGCCCGGCGCGGCTTCACCGACGATCTCAACGGCGGAATAGCCGTTATAGCGCTCCAGACGCGGAGAACCGCTCTCCCAGTGCGAGGAGGCGAAGGCGGAGAACGGCACCATGCCGCCCGCATTGTTGCGGACATACCAGCGGTTAATATCGTCCGGCAGCATGCGGTATGGCGCGGCGGATTGCACATACACTTTTTTAACGCGACCGCGATCCATAAAGTCATTCACATAGCTTGAACCCCACGCCGTTTGTAGGGTGTCGTTAATATCGTCGATGGAAACGCCCAGCGCCTGCGCCTTACGTTGATCAATATCCACCTGCAGCTGCGGGCTATCATCCAGACCGTTGTGACGGACGCGGGTCAGACCCGGATCTTTACCGGCCAGCTCTAACAGCTTGTCGCGCGCCGCCATCAGCGCCGTGTGGCCCGCACCGGCATGGTCCTGCAACTCCATGTCAAACCCGGCAGAACTGCCGAGACCGCTGATGGCCGGTGGGCTGCTGGCAAAAACGCGAGCCTCTTTGATACGAGAGAAGGCTTTAGTCGCGCGTTCGATAATGGCAAACGAGGTACCCGTTGTCGTATCGCGTGCGTCCCAGTCTTTCAGGCGCACAAACATACGCGCAACGTTCTGCCCGTTCCCGCCCGGGCCTGAGCCGACGGTGGAGAAGACCGACACCACGTTATCTTTCTCTTTGGTAAAGAAGTACTGCTCCACCTTCTGAACTACCTTCAGCGTTTGCTGCTGCGTTGATCCGCTCGGGAGCTGCACCGAAGTGATGAACATCCCCCGGTCTTCCTGCGGCAGGAACGAAGTCGGCAGATGCAGGAACAGCCACACCATACCGCCCAGCAGCACAACATAAATCATCATCCAGCGCAGGCTGCGGTGCAGCACCTTGCCGACGGCGGTTTCATAACGCGCGGCACTGCGGTTGAACATGCGGTTAAACCAGCCAAAGAAGCCCTTCTGACCGTGCTGTTCCCCTTTATGTAGCGGCTTGAGGAGGGTGGCGCAGAGGGCAGGCGTGAGGATCAACGCCACCAGCACCGAGAGCACCATTGCGGAGACGATGGTGATTGAAAACTGACGATAAATGGCGCCGGTTGTGCCGCCGAAAAACGCCATCGGGATAAAGACCGCCGAGAGCACCATCGCGATGCCAACTAACGCCCCCTGAATTTGTCCCATCGATTTACGCGTGGCCTGACGCGGGGAAAGCCCTTCCTCGCTCATGATGCGCTCGACGTTTTCGACCACCACGATGGCATCGTCCACCAGCAGGCCAATCGCCAGCACCATTGCAAACATCGTCAGGGTGTTAATGCTGTAACCAAACGCGTAAAGCACGGCGAAGGTACCCAGCAGCACCACCGGAACGGCAATGGTCGGGATCAGCGTTGCGCGGAAGTTTTGCAGGAACAGGTACATGACCAGGAAGACCAGCGCGATCGCTTCCAGCAGCGTTTTCACCACATCTTCAATAGAGGCTTTAACGAAGGAGGTGGTTTCGTAGGCGACTTTATATTCCAGCCCGTGGGGAAAATAGTGCGACAGCTCATCCAGACGATCCAGCACCAGCTGCGCGGTGGTCATTTCATTGGCCCCGGAGGCCAGTTTTACCCCCAGACCGGAGGCCGGGTTACCGTTAAAGCGGCTGAGATAATCATATTTCTCTGCCCCCATTTCTACCGTGGCGACATCGCCCAGGCGGACCTCTGAACCATCCTGATTTACGCGCAGGGTAATGTTGCGAAACTGCTCCGGGGTCTGAAGCAGCGACTGTGAGTTAATGGTGGCATTCAACGCTTGTTTATCGACGGAGGGCGTTCCCCCCAGTTGTCCCACCGCAATCTGGGCGTTCTGGGATTTAATGGCATCCGTCACGTCGGTTGCCGTCATCTGGAAGCTGTTCAGCTTATTCGGATCAAGCCAGATACGCATTGAATACTGAGAGCCGTAAGCATCGATATCACCGACGCCGTTAATACGGCTGAGGGGATCCTGAATATTACTGGCGACGTAGTCCGCAATGTCCTGCTTATCCATGGAGCCGTCGGTAGAGACAAACGCAATAGTCAGGATGTTGGTGTCACCGGTTTTGCGCACGGTAACCCCCTGATTCTGCACCGCCTGAGGCAGTTTACGCATCGCCGACTGCAGCTGGTTTTGCACCTGCTGTACGGCTTCGTCCGGATCCGTACCGGCGGTAAAGCTCAGGGTGACGGTCGCCTGGCCCGTGGCGCTACTCTGCGAGGACATGTACATCAGGTTATCCAGACCCGTCATGTTCTGCTCGATAACCTGCGTGACGGTATTTTCCAGCGTTTGTGCTGAAGCTCCGGGGTAGTTTGCCGTGACGCGCACGTTTGGTGGTGCCAGGTCGGGATATTGCTCAACAGGAAGTGAAGTAATGGCCAGGACACCTGTCAGACACAACAGAATGGCAAGTACCCAGGCAAAAATGGGGCGATCGATAAAAAAATTCGCCATGAAAATGAGACCTCGTTTTGCTGCACGTCATTATTGTTTATTGCCCGCATCACTTTAGCGGCAAGACGAAGACCAAACGTGGAGAAATAAAGGAGATAGTGTAAATTATCATGCGCTTTTCTCTGCGCTTCACCTTTTACCGTTATTTACCTCCCGGCCCCGTTTGTCGGGAAGATCACGCTCACCAGCGTCCCCCCGTTTTGCGGCTGGGAAAAGTGCAGCGTTCCGCCAAGGCGCGCCGCCCGTTCGCGCATAATATTCAGCCCGTAATGCCCCGGCGGCTCGCTGGCTTCGCCAATCCCGATACCGTTATCGCGAATGCTGACGCTGTGGGTGCCGTCAGCAGACGTCACGCAGCTGACGGTAATCTCGCTGGCCTGGGCGTGCTTCATCGCATTCAACACCGCTTCACGCACGATCTGCAGCAAATGCACCTGTTTCTGGGCATCCAGCGCCAGCGAGGAGAGGCGGCAGTCGAGGTGCAGCTTTGCCTGCGTCTGGCTCTGTAACCCGTCCAGTGACTCCTGTAGGGCCGCGGGCAGATTGGCGTGGTTAAGCGTCAGGCGGAAGGTGGTAAGCAGTTCCCGCAATTGATGCCAGGCGTTGTTAAGCTCGCGGGAAAAGTCGGTGATAATGGTCTGCGCCGGGGCATTTTCCTGCGGGATAGCGCGTTTCAGCAGTGCCAGCTGAATACGTAAATACGACAGTACCTGCGCCAGGGAATCGTGCAGCTCGCGGGCGATCGTCGCGCGTTCTTCCATCAGCAGCAACTGCTGGTAGTGCTTTTGCGCCTGGTTGAAATACAGTCCGCGTCCGAGCATTGTCGCCACGCTTTCCATCAGCGGCAGAGGAACGTGGCCCGTCTCGCTTTGCCAGCGTAATTCCCCGTACAGGGTATCCTGCATCAGCACGGGCAGCGTTTGGACAGGGCTCCCGTTTGATTCGATACCCTCACTGAGCCGCCAGTCGTCGCTGGTGCGCAACTCCAGGTAGTTCATCTGCGTGTACTCATGCACTATCTGCAAAATATGCCGGAAACAGTGGCTGTCTATCTGGCCGGTATTCAGTGCCTGAGAGCATTTAAACAGCATCTCGAGTTGCTGATGCGCCTCATTCAGATGCTGCGTTTTTTCCGCTACGGAGTGTTCAAGCGAGCGATACAGCGTATGCAGCTCGGCAGACATGTGGTTGAACGCCCGGGAAAGTTGGCCCAGTTCGTTTGGCAGCGCGGTATCCGGTGCAGGCGTATCGAATTGCCCCCGCTCAATGCGCTCGCTGGCCGCCACCAGATTATTCAGCGGTAACACCACCTGGCGGCGGATGCGTCGCAGGGTAAAGATCGTCAGGATCAGGATGCCCATCCCGCCCGCCAGGGAGATCAGAATCACCGCCCGGATTTTATGTTCGGTGTAGTGCTGAAGGGCGAGCACAAAGGCGTCAATCTGGCCGACAAAGTCTTCAATGTGGGCCTGATACCACCCGATATCGCCGCGAGCGATGTGGTTGTCCATCTCCTGCCATGCCAGATGCAGTTGCTGATAGCGCGCCTTAACATCGTCCGGCACGTACCAGCGGCTCAGCTTCTGTAGCGCAGGGGCGCTCAGCGTCTGCTGCCAGCTCTCGCGATGCGCCGCCAGGGCGTCGCTGTTGCGTTGCATCTCATAGCCCAGACGGTAGCTCTGCATTCGCAGGGAACCGGCAATATTGATGGCTTCTGCATCCCGCTGGCTGCTGGCAAGCGTGAACAGTGCGACGGTGCTGGTCAGAACGGACAGCACGATAATGGAAATGAAAGCCCGGGCCAGGCTTCCGGAAACGGGTCGTTTAACGGTCACAGAACAGCTTCCTGAAAAAAATTGATCTGCCACAGGTTCACTGGAGATAGTTCGGCTTCCTGGGCATTTGTACATTGCCTGATAGCGCCGCCGTGGGTAAATACAATATTCCTATAAAGAATAAGGTTATTGAACCAAAAACAGGTGTCGTTATGAATCGTTTTATTATGGCCAACAGCCAGCAGTGTATAGGGTGCCGTGCCTGCGAAGTGGCCTGCGTGATGGCGCACAACGATGAACAACACGTGCTGAGCGAACGCCATTTTCATCCCCGCATCACTATCCTGAAATCTGGCGCGAAGAGCACGCCTGTAACCTGCCACCATTGCGAAAATGCGCCCTGCGCGCAGAGCTGCCCTAACGGGGCCATCAGCAAATGCGATGACAGCGTACAGGTGAATCAACAAAAATGCATTGGCTGTAAAGCCTGCGTGGTTGCCTGTCCGTTCGGCACGATGGAGATCGTTGTTACGCCTCTCGACAAGGGCAACGTAAAAGCCTCGGCGCATAAATGCGATCTTTGCCACACGCGCCCACAGGGCCCGGCCTGCATCGAAAATTGTCCGGCGCAGGTGCTTACCCTGGCGACGCCCGCCGTACTGAATAACCTGGCGAAAACCCGCCGCCAGCGCACCGCCCGTCAGGAGGCGCAGCCCTGGCACGGCGAGGCGGTAAGGCCAGACCTGCCGCACACCCGCCTTGAGCAGATGAGAAACACACCGCGACGCGGGGAGCCGGATAAACTCGCCGCGAGTGCACGCGTCAGCCATTTTCAGGAGATCTACCTGCCGTTTCGGGCAGAGCAGGCCGCGCGTGAGGCATCGCGCTGCCTGAAGTGCGGCGAACACAGCATTTGTGAATGGACCTGTCCGCTGCACAACCATATCCCCCAGTGGATTGAACGCGTTAAAGCGGGGGATATCGCCGGGGCGGTTGAGCTTTCACACCAGACCAACTGTTTACCTGAAATTACCGGCCGCGTCTGCCCGCAGGACCGATTATGTGAAGGCGCCTGCACCGTGCGTGATATCTCAGGCGCGGTGACCATTGGCAACATCGAGCGCTATATCTCTGACCAGGCGCTGGCGATGGGCTGGAAGCCGGATCTGAGCGGCGTGACGCCGGTTGATAAACGTGTGGCGGTGATCGGCGCGGGGCCTGCGGGGCTTGCCTGTGCCGACGTGCTGGCGCGCAGCGGTGTCAGCGTCACGGTCTATGACCGGCACCCGGAGATTGGCGGCTTGCTGACGTTTGGTATCCCGGCCTTTAAGCTCGATAAATCGCTGCTCGCACGGCGCAGGGAGATATTCACGGCCATGGGGATCCAGTTCGTTCTGAACTGCGACGTCGGACAGGATGTGCCGCTGTCACAGCTGCAACGCGAATACGATGCACTGTTTATTGGTGTGGGAACCTATCGTTCCATGAAAGCGGGTATCGCACATGAAGATGCGCCCGGCGTCTATGACGCGTTGCCTTTCCTGGTGGCAAACACCCGCCACGTGATGGGGCTTGAGGCAACAATCAAAGAGCCATTTATCGATACCCGGGGGCTGAACGTGGTGGTGCTCGGCGGGGGCGATACCGCCATGGACTGTGTCCGCACCGCGTTACGTCACGGTGCGGCGAAGGTAACCTGCGCCTACCGCCGGGATGAAGCCAATATGCCGGGCTCGAAAAAAGAGGTGAAGAATGCGAAGGAAGAGGGCGCCGCGTTTGAGTTTAACGTTCAGCCCGTGGAGTTAACTCTGGCACCTGACGGACAGGTCAACGGCATTCGCATGCTGCGTACCGAACTCGGCGAACCGGATGTTCAGGGCCGTCGTCGGCCGGTACCGATAGCGGGGAGCGAATTTGTGATGCCTGCGGATGCGGTGATCATGGCATTTGGTTTCAATCCGCATGAGATGCCGTGGCTGCAGGCGCAGGGCGTGGAGACGGATAGCTGGGGACGAATTATCGCCTCGGTGGAGAGCCGCTATCGCTATCAGACCTCTAACCCGCAAATTTTCGCAGGCGGTGACGCCGTACGCGGCGCAGATTTAGTGGTCACCGCCATGGCGGAAGGGCGACATGCTGCGCAGGGTATCCTCGACTGGCTGGGCGTCAGCGCGTTAAAAACGCATTAAATCGGGTGGGCGACAAAGCGGGGTTCACGGCGTAATATAGGCAGACTCATTGTGTCGTGGAGCCCGTATGACCCTGAAAATTGACGTTATCAAAGACAAAATCCTTTCTGATAATTACTTTGTCCTGCGTAACATCACCTATGATTTAACGCGTAATAACGGGGACGTGATCCGCCACAAACGTGAGGTTTACGACCGCGGCAATGGGGCAACCATTCTGCTTTATAACCGTGAAAAGCAGAGCGTGGTGCTGATCCGCCAGTTCAGGGTGGCGACGTGGGTCAATGGCAATCCGGACGGACGGCTGATTGAAACCTGCGCAGGTCTGCTGGATGACGATGAGCCGGAAGTGTGTATCCGCAAAGAAGCCATCGAGGAGACAGGCTTTGAAGTGGGTGAGGTTAAAAAAGTTTTCGAACTGTTTATGTCACCCGGCGGCGTGACGGAAATCGTCCATTTCTTTATTGCCGAATACAGCGATGCGCATCGTATCCATCAGGGCGGTGGCGTGGAAGATGAAGATATCGAGGTGCTGGAGATACCGTTTGTCCAGGCGCTGGCGATGATCCGTTCCGGGGAAATTAAAGATGGTAAAGCTGTAATATTACTGCAGTATTTACAAACAACCGGGCTGATGGATCCCTCTTTCGAACGGATGTAGTTTGTTTTTCGGATAAATCTATCCGATAAATCCGATTGAGCAACCCCGGCGGGAACACGAAGATACTGCCCAGTTAAGCGTTTTCGTTCCGGGATTGTGCCATTCATGCGCTACTGCGTTTTTATTTTTTTCCTGATTTGTGTGCTCCCCGCACCGCGGGTGTGGGCTGCGCCTGCACAGCAATCATTCTCAGACTGGCAGGTGACCTGCAATAACCAGAATTTTTGCCTGGCACGCAACACCGGTAAACACCGTGGTCTGGTGATGACGCTTAGCCGCAGCGCTGGCGCGAAAACCGATGCCTCGTTACGTATCGATCTCGGCGGTCTTTCAGACCCGTCCGTCAAAGAGCCTGCAATTGCGCCGCGCCTGCTGCTTGATGGGGTGCCCGTGACGCTGGAGCGTCAGCACTGGCAGTTAACGCCATGGCATCTGAAAACGGACGATGCTGCGACCATCACTGCATTTCTTAAGCATATCCAGGAAGGGAAAGCGCTAACCCTGCGTGATGGCAAGCAGGCGATCTCCCTCAGTGGCCTGAAAGCGGCGCTGTTGTTTATCGATGCGCAGCAAAAGCGCGTCGGCAGTGAAACCGCCTGGATTAAAAAAGGTGACGATCCGCCGTTAAGCGTGCCGCCCGCACCGGCCCTGAAAAAGGTGGCGGTTGTGAATCCCACCCCGACACCGCTCTCCCACAGCGAACTGAACGATCTGCTGGATTATGGTACCTGGCGGATGAATAACAGCCAGTGCTCGCTCGACCCCAACCGTCGGGAAGTGCGCGTCACTGCGCTTACCGATGACAAAGCGCTGCTGATCGTCAGTTGCGAAGCGGGGGCCTATAACACCGTCGATCTGGCCTGGCTGGTATCACGTAAAAAACCGTTTTCTTCCCGTAGCGTCAGGCTGCGTCTGCCGTTTACGCCGTCCAGCGGCAGCAGTGAAATGGAGTTAATGAACGCTCGCTTTGATGAGAAAACGCGTGAGTTGACCACCCTGGCGTTAGGGCGGGGGATTGCCGACTGCGGTATCCAGACGCGCTGGCGCTTTGACGGCCAGCGCTTCCGTCTGGTGCGTTATGCCGAGGAGCCCAGCTGCGATAACTGGAATGGGCCAGATGCCTGGCCCACGTTGTGGATCACACGCTAGTTTTGCCCGGTAAGCGTAGCGTCACCGGGCACGCAGGCCGCACTAAAGCACGCTTAACGCCTTCTCAACGACGTTCTCAACGGTAAAACCGAAATACGGGAACAGCTTGTCGGCCGGCGCCGATTCACCGTATCCCCGCATGCCGACAATGGCCCCTTTCAGCCCGACATATTTGTACCAGTAGTCGGCAATACCCGCCTCAACCGCCACGCGGGCCGTCACGCTGGATGGCAGGACCGATTCACGATACGCCTCATCCTGTGCGTCAAAGATGTCGGTTGAAGGCAGGGAAACCACGCGTACCGCGTGACCTTCGGCAGTCAGCTTCTCCGCCGCTTTGACAGTGATCTCCACCTCGGAACCGGTGGCAATCAGGATCACATCCGGCTTGCCGCCGCTGTCCTTCAGAATGTAACCGCCGCGGGCAATGTCTTTCACCTGCTCCGGTGTGCGTTCAATCTGCGCCAGGTTCTGACGTGACAGGATCAGCGCCGTCGGTCCATTATGGCGCTCTACTGCCAGCTTCCAGCCCACCGCGGCCTCGACCTGATCGCACGGACGCCAGGTGCTGAAGTTTGGCGTCAGGCGCAGGCTCGCCAGTTGTTCAACGGCCTGGTGGGTTGGCCCGTCTTCCCCAAGCCCGATGGAGTCATGGGTGTAAACCATAATCTGCCGCGCTTTCATCAGAGCCGCCATGCGTGCGGCGTTACGGGCGTATTCCACAAACATCAGGAAGGTGGCGGTGTAGGGGACAAATCCCCCGTGATGAGCGATACCGTTGGCAATGGCGGTCATGCCGAACTCGCGTACGCCATAGTGAATATAGTTTCCGGCGATATCCTCTTTCAGCGATGTCGAGCCAGACCAGATGGTCAGGTTGCTGGGGGCCAGATCCGCCGAGCCGCCCAGCAGTTCAGGCAGGATTGGGCCAATCGCATTCAGGGTGTTTTGCGATGCCTTACGGGTGGCGATTTTGGCCGGGTTAGATTGCAGGTTTTCAATCAGCGCCTGCGTTTTCTCTTCCCAGTCCTCCGGTAGACCTCCGCTCATGCGGCGGGTGAATTCGGCCGCCAGCTCCGGGTATGCCTTTTTGTAGGCGGCAAATTTCTCGTTCCAGGCGTGCTGGGCCTTTTCACCCTCTTCACGGGCATCCCATGCGCGGTAAATCTCTTTCGGAATTTCGAACGGCGGATATTTCCATCCCAGTTTCTGCCGGGTCAGCGCCACTTCCTCATCACCCAGCGCCGCACCGTGCGCCTCTTCTTTACCTGCTTTGTTCGGCGAACCAAAGCCGATAACCGTGCGGCAGATAATCAGCGACGGTTTGTCCTTCACGCTTTGCGCTTCCTGAATTGCTTTTTTCACCGCCTCGGGATCGTGGCCGTCAATTTCATGCACCACATGCCAGTGGTAGGCCTCAAACCGTTTTGCCGTGTCGTCGGTAAACCAGCCCTCGGTTTCCCCGTCTATGGAGATGCCGTTGTGGTCATAGAAGCCAATCAGCTTGCCCAGCCCCAGCGTGCCCGCGAGCGAACAGACCTCATGGGAGATCCCCTCCATCAGACAGCCGTCACCCATAAAGACGTACGTGTAGTGATCGACGATGTCATGCCCCGGCTGGTTAAACTGCGCACCCAGCGTGCGTTCCGCGATGGCCAGCCCAACGGCGTTGGCTAAACCCTGTCCCAGCGGCCCGGTGGTGGTTTCCACCCCTGGCGTATAACCAATCTCCGGGTGGCCGGGGGTTTTAGAGTGCAGCTGGCGGAAGTTTTTCAGCTCTTCGAGCGGCAGATCGTAGCCGGACAAATGCAGCAGGCTGTAGAGCAGCATCGACGCGTGGCCGTTAGAGAGAATAAAACGGTCGCGATCGTACCAGGTGGGGTCGTTAGGGTTGTGCTTCAGGAAGTCATTCCACAACACTTCGGCAATATCTGCCATGCCCATTGGTGCGCCAGGGTGGCCGGAATTGGCTTTTTGCACGGCATCCATGCTGAGGGCGCGAATGGCATTGGCTAACTCTTTACGGGACATAGTTCACTCCGTGGCAAGGTTAAAGTTTGGCGGCGAGAAGATCTTCAAGTTTGCGCTGGTCGACGGCGAACTGGCGGATGCCGTCCGCCAGTTTTTCCACGGCCATTGGGTCCTGATTGTGCTCCCAGCGGAATTCCGCTTCGGTCATGGCTTTCGGTTTGGGCAGTACGGTGGAGGTCGGCACCAGTTTACGGATCACCGTCTCTTCTTTGTCCTGCAGCTTTTTCAGCAGGTCAGGGGAGATGGTCAGGCGGTCACACCCTGCCAGCGCCAGGATCTGCTCGGTGCGGCGGAAGCTGGCCCCCATTACGATGGTCTCGTAGCGGTGCTGCTTGTAATAGTCGTAGATATTACGTACCGACTTCACGCCCGGGTCTTCCTCCACCACGTACGGATCCATCGGCTGTTTTGCCTGATACCAGTCGTAGATGCGCCCGACGAATGGTGAGATCAGGAATACGCCCGCTTCGGCACAGGCGCGCGCCTGTGCAAACGAGAACAGCAGCGTCAGGTTGCAGTGGATCCCCTCTTTTTCCAGCACTTCCGCCGCGCGGATGCCTTCCCAGGTGGAGGCGAGCTTAATCAGAATGCGTGATTTGTCGATCCCCTGCTCCTGGTAGAGTTCGACGAGGCGGCGGGCTTTATTGATGCTCTTCTCTTTATCGAAGGAGAGGCGGGCGTCGACTTCGGTGGAGACGCGCCCCGGGATGCTTTTCAGAATTTCCGCACCGAAATTAACCGCCAGCTTGTCACTGGCTTCGGCAACCTGTTGTTCCTGGGTTTTGCCGCGCTGTTTGCCATAGGCAATGGCGTCATCAATCAGATGACTAAAATGGGAAAGCCCTGCCGCTTTGAGCAGCAGCGACGGGTTGGTGGTTGCGTCTTCAGGCTGGTAATGCCGAATCGACTCGATATCGCCGCTGTCTGCAACCACGGTAGTGAATTGTTTGATGCCGTCAAGTTGGTTCATAAGTCATGACTCCTTGAAAATAAAAGCGTTAGACGAGTGCGTTAGTTCACACTTCTGGAAAAATCATGATGGACTTAACAAAAAAGCATAGCAGACGGGGGAGGCATTGCTTTTGAGACGGGTAACATGGCTGTTATAAATTGATAACAATTTTTAATGTGTGATGGTGAGAGTTTGGCAGCCTTCAAAGTTTATGCGCTGCTCAGCGGCGATACTATCTGACCGATACGTAAAAGGAATAACAAGATGGACGATCAGTTAAAACAGAGTGCCCTCGATTTTCACGAGTTTCCTGTCCCGGGTAAAATTCAGGTCTCCCCGACAAAACCGCTGGCAACCCAGCGCGACCTGGCGCTGGCCTACTCGCCGGGCGTGGCGGCACCGTGTCTCGAAATTGAAAAAGATCCGCTGGCCGCTTACAAATATACCGCGCGCGGCAACCTGGTCGCCGTGATCTCTAACGGTACGGCGGTGCTGGGCCTGGGCAACATTGGTGCGCTGGCCGGTAAGCCTGTGATGGAAGGGAAGGGCGTTCTGTTCAAGAAATTCGCCGGTATCGACGTGTTTGATATCGAAGTGGACGAACACGATCCCGATAAATTCATCAACGTCGTGGCGGCGCTGGAGCCGACCTTTGGCGGTATTAACCTCGAAGACATCAAAGCGCCGGAATGTTTCTACATTGAGCAGAAACTGCGTGAACGTATGAACATTCCCGTGTTCCATGATGACCAGCACGGGACGGCGATTATCAGCACCGCCGCCATTCTTAACGGCCTGCGCGTGGTGGAGAAAAATCTTTCTGACGTGCGCATGGTAGTTTCCGGCGCGGGTGCGGCGGCCATTGCCTGTATGAACCTGCTGGTGGCGCTCGGGATGCAGAAACACAACATTGTGGTCTGCGACTCCAAAGGCGTGATCTACAAAGACCGCGAACCGAACATGGCGGAAACCAAAGCAGCCTACGCGGTGGACGACGACGGCAAGCGTACGCTTGAGGATGTCATTGACGGCGCGGATATCTTCCTGGGCTGTTCAGGCCCGAAAGTGCTGACCCAGGAGATGGTGAAGAAGATGGCGCGTGCGCCAATGATTCTGGCGCTGGCGAACCCCGAGCCGGAAATCCTGCCGCCGCTGGCGAAAGCGGTGCGTGAAGATGCCATCATCTGTACCGGTCGCTCCGACTACCCGAACCAGGTGAACAACGTGCTCTGCTTCCCGTTCATCTTCCGTGGGGCGCTGGACGTAGGTGCGACGGCCATTAACGAAGAGATGAAGCTCGCGGCGGTGCACGCCATTGCGGAACTGGCACACGCCGAGCAGAGCGAAGTGGTTGCTTCAGCCTATGGCGATCAGGATCTGAGCTTTGGCCCGGACTACATCATTCCAAAACCGTTCGACCCGCGTCTGATTGTCAAAAT
>OKVX01000824.1_pt1 | contig 14326 bp, 11 predicted proteins | sample 1606941 | NCBI WGS metagenome assembly OKVX01 (sample SAMN03281016, study PRJEB24777) | human gut metagenome | isolation source: fecal sample PR161 from 1 month old female Malay infant, caesarean... | reverse complement strand
ATTTATAGGGATATCCTTGAGTTTTATAAATATATAATGAAGTTAAATACAATAAACTTTAGTAAAAGGTAATATAAATGGAAAATATGAATTATTATGTAAACGTTATAGAACTATAATAAATATTTGTATAATTATCCTAAACAACGCTACTTTACAAAGTTTAACTATAATAAGGGGGATTTAAAAATGAAGAAATTTAAAACTGTTTCACTAACATTAGTGACAACAATAATTTGTAATGCATTAATAGGATGTAAGATTAATTTAAATGATAAAATACATAAATTAAAAGATGCATCGCCTATAACGTTGACACTATTTATTTCAGAAGATTTAGGAGAAGCCAAATTTGATGATGCAGTTGCAGATAAAATTAAGGAACTTACGTGTGTTAATTTAGAGATAATATGTGCAGATAGTAGCTTTAGTAAACCAATAGATCTTATGATTGCAAAAGAGGATTATCCAGATTTGATTTATGCAAAAGGAGATACTTCAAAATTAATTGATGCAAGAGCAATTATAAAGCTAGATGATTATTTTGAAGAAAAAGGAGAAAATCTAAAAAATTTATATGGAGATCAAATAAAAAGATTAAGGTATAGTTTAGAGGATCAATCAATATATACAGTTGGAGCAAGTGGTGTTAGCTCTGCTCAATGGAATCCTAATGGAACAATGCAATTACAACACAGAGTATTAAAAGAATTAGGTTATCCTAAGATAAATACAATTTATGATTATGAGGAAGCTCTTAAACGTTATATAGAAAAATACCCTGAGACGAATGGAGAAAAAACAATTGGATTATCACTTATGGCAAGTGATTGGAGATGGCTTATTACAGTTGGGAATATTGCATCATCAGCAGCTGGAATACCCGATGATGGACAATTTAAAATAGATGATGAAAGTCAAAAAGCAACATATAAATTTCAATTGCCAGAAGTTAAAGAGTATATCAAATGGCTGAATCATTTAAATGCAGAAGGATTGTTAGATCCAGAATCATTTACTCAAGATGATAGTACATACAGAGGTAAATTAGATAGAGGAGTAGTACTTGGGATTTCTGATGCTAAATGGGGCTATGAATCATCCATGAAAAATTTAATTAACAATGGAAATGAAGAAGCTACTTTTGCACCATTGCCTGTAACTATTAATGAAATTTACAAAGATCAGTCTTTAAAGGATTATGGATTTAGTGGTGGTAATGGTATAGGAATCAGCAAGTCGTGTGAGAATAAAGAAAGAGCATTTGAATTTTTGGATTGGCTAGCATCGGATGAAGCTCAAGTTTTATTAAACTGGGGAATTGAAGGGGTTCATTATAAAATAGAAAATGGTAAAAGGATATTTTTACCTGAGATTGAGAAACAGAAAAATACTGATAATAGTTTTGCTTTTAATACAGGAGTAGGAAAATATAATAATTACTTTCCTCAAAGAGGAGATGGGGCATTAGATTCCACAGGAAATTATTATACTACAAATAGTATTGAAAATTATGAGAATGCCTATAATAGTGCAGAGAAAGAAACATTAAAGGCTTATGGTGTTAATTCTTGGGTTGATTTATTCCCTGAGGCAGAGGAATTAGGAGTATCAAAACACGGTCAGCAATGGCAGTATATTATTCCTACAGACAGCGATATGGCAATAATTCAAAATAGATTAGATGAATATACTCAAAAATCTATAACAGAGGTTATATTAGGGCCAGAATCCCAGTTTGATGATTCGTGGAATAAAATACAAGAAGAAATGAAAAAAATGGGGGTAGAACAATTAAATGATGATATGAGCAAAATGACAGTAGAAAAAATAAAACTATGGAATGAGTAAAGGGGAAGTGTAATGGAGGAGAAAATTAAAAAAGAAAAAATTTTAGATAAAATAAGAAAAATAATAAAAAAAGAAAAGAAAGATAAACATATGCATCTTAATGTAAAAAATAAGATAGTAGAAAAGAAAATCTACAATATAATTGTGAACTTATTTAAACTGGATAAATTTTTAGATAATATAACAATTAGAAATAAAATTAAAAAATCATTCATTTTAGTTTTGATTATTGCCAATGTTTCCAGCATCCTTGGTGTAGTACTATTATTGAAAACAAACTATGATTATAGATATACATTGGACAAGTATGGCTTTGTTCAAGGAGACATTGGAAAGGTTGGAAAGGAAATAGAGAAAACTCTTTATATTATAAGAGATATTACTGGAATTGAGGATGATGAGGAACTTGTAATTGAAACAGCCAGGTTAGATAGAAGATTTGAAATAATAGATCAATATATGCCTAGGATTGAAGAACGATGTAGAGAAGAAAAGGAAATAGAGATTTATACACAAATATCAGAAAACTTAAATAAATATAAAAGCGTAGTAGATAATGTTATAGGTCTAAAAAAGAGTGGAGATTCAGAAGAAGCTGCAGAAATATTTAAAATAAAAGGAAGTGTTCTTGAAAACAAATTATCATTGGATTTTGAAGAGCTTATGGATATTAAGGTTCAAAATGGCGAAAAGGTAATGGGCAAATTGTTAGTAGTACAGATTGTCTCAATAGTATTAACAATATTATTTATTGTAATTGGTATTATATGTGCACTATTTATATCATTATATATTTCAAATAAGATAGCTAATCCCATAAAAGATATTGTTGATATATCAAAAAAAATAGCAGAAGGAGATTTAAATGTTTCTATTAATGTTGATTCACAGGATGAAATAGGAGAATTGGCATTAACATTTGAGTATATGAGTAAAAACCTTCAAAATTATATTTCGGATTTAAAAAGGGTACTAAGCAGCATTGATAACGGAGAATTGAATATTGAAACTGGTTATTTATATAAGGGTGACTTTATTGAAATGAAGAAATCACTAGATAATATATTACAAGCTTTAAATGGAACTTTTATAGATATACTAGAAGCATCAAATACTGTAAATACTGGAGCGGGACAAGTGTCTCAAACTGCGCAGCTTTTATCAAATGCATCAATGCATCAAGCTGAATCAATAGAAGAGATATTAAAGAGTATTCATGAAATAAGTGAGCAGGTTACTAAGAATTCAGATAATACAAATACTGCAGATAAATTAGCAAAGGTTTGTGTAGAAAAAGTAGAAAATAGTAACAAGCAGATGAGTGATATGCTATGTTCTATGTCTGAGATAGCACAATTCTCAAAAGAAATAAGAACAATTATAGAAGATATTGATGAAATTGCATCACAGACAGATCTTCTTGCATTGAATGCAGCAATTGAAGCTGCTAGAGCAGGTGAGGCTGGCAGAGGCTTTGCAGTAGTAGCAGATGAAGTAAGAGACCTGGCTAATAAGAGTACATTATCTGCACAAAAAACAGCTAAATTAATACAAGATACTATAAAGGCAATTGAAGATGGAATGAATATGGCAAAAGAATGTGCAGAAAATTTATCTGAAGTTGTTAAAAATGTTAATGATACAACAGAGGTTATCGGTGAGATAGCTGTTTCATCAGAAAATCAGTCTAATTCAATACATCAAATAACAAAAGAAATAGAACAGATAACAGATGTAGTTCAGTCAAATTCTGCAACTTCCGAGGAAAGTGCAGCAGCAAGTGAAGAGTTGATTGCACAGGCTGAAATATTAAACGAAATGTTAAAAAGATTCAAATTAAAAAATAAATAAAAAAATATAATAAGGTTTGAAAAAGAAAGAGTATAAATGTACAATCTATACAAGATATTTTTAAGAGTTCTTAAAATTTTATCATTAAAAATGCAAATTTAAAGTTAAAATAGAAGTGAGAGTAAATATGAAAAATAGTGAGTACTTAGAACATAATTTAAAGTTGAAATTTAATATGGAAACAGAACAATTAATTGATAGAGAAACGTTAATTAAAACTTGTTATATAAGTATATTATGAATATAATATACTTATATAAGCTAGAACGTATTATTATTTTTGGTTCATATGCTAAGTGGATAGCTAAAAAAAGATAGTAGTATAGATTTGTGTGTTATTTTTGATTATGTAGATAAGAGAAATGCATTAATGATGTGCTTATAAAAAATAAATTAGATTATTTAGAAAAAGAACAGTTTTGTCAGGAGTATGTAAATGGTAAGAGAAATAGTAAAAGACAATGATAAATTAACACAAAAAGCAGTAGAAGCGACAAAAAAGGATTTATATATTATTGATGATATGATAGATACTGCAAAGGCAAATAGAGATATATGTGTGGGACTTGCATCTAATCAGATTGGTGAGAATGTGCGTATTATTGTAGCCTTAATGGGAGATGAGTTTATTCCTTTAGTTAATCCAAAGATAATAACACATAGTGTAGCTACTTATGAAGATGAAGAAGCATGTTTATCACATGAAGGAACAAAGAAGGCAACACGATATTCTTCTATTGAAGTAGAATATCGTGACAGAAATTTTAAAAAGAGAAAGAATATTTTCAAAGGATTTGTTGCACAGATTATTCAACATGAAATGGATCACTGTGAAGGAATTTTAATTTAGAAGAAAATTATAAGTATCTAAAAAGGCTTTTCCCATATTGTTGGGAAAAGCCTTTTTAGATATTTAATTGATGGCATTTAGAATTAAAAAAATACATCAGATTATTAACTGATAAATATTGAAAGTTGATAAATTGTAAGCATATTGGAATTTTAGTGTATTATTTACAAAATATCTATAAAATTCAGTGATAGATGTTATAATAATATTTAAGAATCCTTGAAAAGGGTGAGTTTTATTTAAGTGAGAATTGTAATAGCAGAATGATTTTAAGGGTTACTAATCTAGAGAATTTTATATGCTGTATTCTTATAGAAAATATATATTATAAATTGATAGATCATTAAAGAAAAAACTAAATCAACTAAGATATGGGGAAGAGTTATGGAAAGCATAATATTGGAATTAAAAGATTTAAAAAAGAATTTTGGATCAAAACAAGTATTAAAAGGTGTTAATTTACAAGTTAAGAGAGGAGAAATTATTGGATATATAGGATCTAATGGTGCAGGAAAAAGCACAACAATAAAAATTATCCTTGGTACAGTAGATGGATATGAAGGAGAGGCGAGAATTTTTGGAGAAAACATTAAAGATACAAAAGGTGAGTATAAAAGGAAAATAGGATATGTGCCAGAAGTATCAGATTTATATGAAAGTCTTACTGCAAAAGAATATTTGAATTTTATTGGAGAATTATACGATTTAGATGTAGAGAATTCAACGAGAAAAGCTAAAGAACTTATGAGTCAGTTTGGAATAGAAAATTACTTGAATACTAGAATTTCTGCTTTTTCAAAGGGAATGAGGCAGAAACTGATACTTATTTCTGCCATTATTCATAATCCAGAAATATTATTTTTAGATGAGCCGTTAAGTGGACTAGATGCTAATTCTGTTATGATTGTAAAAGAGCTTCTGGAAATTTTAGCAAGGGAAGGTAAGACTATCTTTTATTCATCACATATTATGGATGTTGTTGAAAAAATAAGTCACAGGATAGTTCTTCTCAATGATGGAAAAATAGTTGCTGATGGAAGCTTTAAAGAGCTTAAGGAAAATTGCAATGAAGGATCTCTAGAAGAAATATTTAACGATATAACAGGATTTAATAATCATAAAGAAATAGCACAAGAAATTGCAAGGATAATTAAATAGGTGCATGTATGAGAGAATATAAATTATTAAAATTTTTAGATAAATTTAAGGGTCTGTACACTAGGGTTGGCGTAGATTATGAAAAGATGAGAATAATATTAAAGATTAAACTAACTCTTGATAGAAGAAGGACATCAACTATTATGGGAAGCTCCAATAAAAAGGATGAAGAAAGTGAAAATTCATTTGTTTATGCATTAATTATGTATGGTATAATTGGAGCTTTTATTGGAATAATCATACTAAGTTCTTCTAATGCGATGTTTTCATTTTCCATAGCCTTTGGTATGTTTATGTTTTTTGTATTAACTTCGTTTATATCAGATTTTTCAAATGTTCTTTTAGATGTAAGAGATAAAAATGTAATAGGAACCAAAGGTGTTAACAATAAAACAATAGCAGCAGCTAAAGTAACACATATATGTTATTATATTTTTCTTATTTCATTAGCACTGTCATGGCTTTCAATAATAGGAATGTTTAGATTTGGCATATTAACAGGGATACTTTTTCTAGGGGAATTAATAGTAGTAGATATATTGATGATTGTAATAACAGCGCTTATATATCTTTTTATATTAAGGTTTTTTAATGGTGAAAAAGTTAAAGATATTATTAATTTTGTACAAATAGCATTAACAATAGTAATGACTATAGGTTATCAATTTTTAGGGAGAATGTTTAATGTTTTTGATTTAAATATAGTCTATAAAAGCCGCATATGGAATTTACTATTACCACCAATGTGGTTTGCAGCACCGTTATATGCAGTTAATGGAGGGGAAATTAATAAAATAATAATTATGCTTATTACATTAGCATTTATTGTTCCAATTATAGCAATTATATTATATTTAAAAAATATTTCTAAATTCGAAGATTCCTTATCAAAATTAAATAGTGTAAGAAATAATGAAAAGGAAAAGAGTAAAGGAGTATTCTATAGGTTTGGAAGGTGGACATGTAGGAATAATGAGGAAAAGGCAGCTTATAATCTTTCAGTTTCTGTAATGAAAAGAGAAAGAGAGTTTAAACTTAAGGCATATCCTAATTTAGGTTTTATTATTATCTTTCCTATACTATTCATCTTTATATTTACGAATAATTATGAAGGGATAGAGAGTATTCCTTTAAGTATGTCATTAAATATTTATTGGTTTATACTTATGATTCCATCAATTTTAATGACTCTTCAATATTCAAATGATTATAAAGCAGCATGGATTTATGAATCTGTATTTATAAAAGATACAGCTAATATATATAGAGGTGCTTATAAAGCCTTGATAGTTAATTTATTATTACCATTGTACTTAGTTGAAAGTGTGATTTTTACAGTGATTTTTGGTATACAAGTGCTGGGAATTTTAATTATTGTTTTTATATTCTTATTAATATTCATAGTTGCTGAACATATAATTGGAAAATTAAGCTTACCATTTACTACAAAAGCTGGTGTAGTTAATAATGGAAGTAATTTACTAAACATCTTACTAGGTATGATTCTTGTTGGTATTGCAGCAACAATAAATTATTTTCTATTATCGAATATAATTGCATTGATAGTTTATGGCATAGCCCTTGTGATAGTAGCACTTTTTATGTGGAGGAAATGTATTAAAACTTATCTGTAAGTGTGACAAGTATAGGAATACATGATTATTACCATAGAGAAATAGTAAAGATATACTAAATTAGCTTAGAGGATTTGTTTTAAATATTATTTAACAGGAAATGGAGCACTGTGAAGGTGATATAATTTGGAATGAAATTATAAATATTTGACAAATTTATATTGAAGTGATATTTTTTATGTATAGGTTATACAACTGACGGAAGTGGAATAAACCACATGAAGTATAACAAGTAATAAGCCGACCGTCTGGGCAAAAGTCCGGATAGGTGGGCTTTTTATTTTGTTTAAAAAGGAGTGTAATATTAACATGAAAGAATTAAAATTAAAGTATGGGTGTAATCCAAATCAAAAACCATCTAAAATATTTATGAAAGATGGTGAACTTCCTATAACAATAATCAATGGAAATCCTGGATATATTAATCTATTAGATGCATTAAATGGCTGGCAGCTTGTAAAAGAATTAAAGAATGCTACTGGACTTCCATCAGCAGCTTCATTTAAGCATGTTAGTCCTTCAGGAGTTGGTATAGCAATAAAATTAAGTGAAGTATTAAAAAAAGCATATTTTATTGATGATGTGGATTTATCTGACATTGCAACTGCTTATTTAAGAGCAAGAGGTGCTGACAGAATGTCATCTTATGGAGATTTTGTAGCTTTATCACATGAGTGTGATGAGCAGACCGCAAAATTTTTATCAAGGGAAGTTTCTGATGGAATAATAGCACCATCATATTCAAAGGCTGCATTAGACATACTAAAAACTAAGCGTAAAGGCAAATATTTAATAATACAAATAGATGAAAATTATATTCCAAAGCAAATGGAAACAAAAGAGGTTTATGGGATAACATTTGAACAAAAGCGAAATGATATTAAAATATCAGAAGATTTATTAACAGATTTACCTACTAAAAATAAAAATTTACCTGACAATGTAAAAAGAGACTTGATTATATCTTTAATAGTATTAAAATATACACAATCTAATTCTGTATGTTATGTAAAAGATGGACAGGCAATTGGTATTGGGGCTGGACAGCAGTCGAGAATTCATTGTACAAGGCTTGCAGGTAATAAGGCTGATGCATGGTTTCTAAGGCAAAGTCCTAAGGTTATAAATCTCCAATTTAAACAAGGATTAAAAAGAGCAGATAGAGATAATGCAATAGACATATATATTTCAGATGATTATATGGATATATTATCTGAAGGGGTATGGGAATATATATTTACTGAAAAGCCAAATCCATTTACTAAGGAAGAAAAGAAAGACTGGTTAAAAAATTTGAAAGATGTATCATTAGGATCAGATGCATTTTTCCCATTTGGAGATAATATAGAACGTGCAAAAAAGAGTGGAGTATCATATATAGCACAGCCCGGAGGCTCAATACGAGATGATAATGTAATAAAAATATGCGATAAATATAATATAGCTATGGTATTTACTAATGTACGTTTATTTCATCATTAAATAAATGTACATTGTTAAGTGAGAGTAAAGTAAGGATATAACTTAATAATTTTGTGTATTCTTATTTTAGAATGCATAAAATTATTGACTTATATTTCCTAACAACCTATAGCCATTAGGAAATATAAGTTCAATTTTATATAAGGTTTTAAAGTGTTTATTTTGATTATTCCTTGGAAAGAACTATTCTTATTTGTTTAATACAAATTTTTTCTATCTATATTACATGGTCTCAGATAAAAGTTCCTTATAAAGTTGGTTTGCTTCTTTGTATTTTCTATGATTTTCAAGGTATTCAATAAATTTAAGCTTCACATCTCTTACAATATCAAGTCTTTTTATACTTTCAAAATAAGGAAGGAGATTATTTTTAATTTCGTTATAGAAAAGTTCATCATCAAAATGGTGGACTACTAGATATAGGAAATATAATATTGAATAGCTGAACTTATTTTGAATATCTTCATTTAGGTATTTTTCAAACATTATATCACAGCTATCATACTGCTTTAAATTTATGTTAGCTAAAATATAATTATAAACACATATATTATGACGGCATGTGTAGTTCATACCAATAAGGCTCCATTCTATACATTTTTCATAATCACCTTTATTTAAATACAAATCAGATATGCTTGTATAAATGTGAGACAATAGATCATCAAATTGAAAATGTTTTGCAGAAGTAAGAGCAGCATTAAAGTGTTTTTCTGCGCTTTTATATAGTTTCAAATTTGAATAGCATACTCCAAGATAATTATGACACCATATTGCATTTAAATAAAGTCCACTGTTTTCATAATTTACAAGGGCTTTTTCTAGATAATAAGTTCCTTTACTTGAACTATTAGAAAAACAACAGGCCCTCCCTAATGTATAATTTATCCACGTTGTTTCTTTGATTTTTCTTGATGTTTGGAGTCTTTCTAAACCTTGCTCATTCAGTTCAGTATTTATCATGAGCTTTCCTGAAACAAGAAAATAAATTGATTTTAGTTCATTACTTAATGAATCAGCAATTTTATCGAGCATTTCAACATTATTTCTTAAGTCATCATACTTATCATTTATTACAAATGTATTATAAATAAGTGTATAGATTTGAAATTCTATGTAATAAGGTGAGGTTGAAAGTATTTGTTCAATTGCAATAAGTTCATCATATATTTTTTTAGCTCCTTTATGATCAAAAGTCTCAATATAAGAAGTCATTGTGTTAAATTTTTGTCGGATATGCCCTATGTTTGTTAAATTATCATTCAGATTTAGAGAGAGTCTTTGTAAAAGTAATTGTATTATTTCAGGACGAAGTGGCTTTTTGCCATTTTCAAAATAACTTAAATGACTTATTGAACATATTCCATGGCATAAAGCCTCTTGGCTATAATGCTTTTTTATTCTTGTATACTTAATCCATGCAGCTAGAAAATTCATGTCATAAATTTTTTCATTTATCACAGTTGTATGATCCATATTATTCTCCTTAATTTAAAAGTAGTAATTTCACTAAAATTAATGAAATTATATGTTAATTATATACTTAAAAGTAAAATATATAAAAGATTTATTCAATGTAAAACATTTGAAAATGATTTATGCTTAAAGTAAAATTTAATATGAATTAAAGGGGGCTTTAAGTTATGAAGAATATTATAAAAACTTATAGGGGGTTATCTAAACATGTGTATATTTTATGCATGTCAACATTAATAAATAGGTTAGGAGATTTTGTAGTTCCATTTTTAGCACTATTTCTTACTATTAAGTTAAACATGTCTATAGTTTTAAGTGGAGTTATTGTAACATGTGCATCACTTATAAGCATACCTTCATCTCTAATTGGAGGAAAACTATCAGATTCATTTGGAAGGAAAAAAGTATATTTATTTGGACAAGGAATTTCCGCATTGTTTCTTATTTGTTGTGGTTTTTTTACAAATGAATATTTGATTATTATTCTAATTTTTCTCAGCACATTTTTCAATGGAATAGTAAGACCTGCATTCAGTGCATTGCTTATAGATTATCTTCCAAGAGAGAAAAGACAAGAAGGAATGTCACTTAATTATTTATGTATAAATATTGGAGTATCCATAGGGCCAATTATTGCAGGATTTTTATTTAATAAATTTTTACCGCTTTTGTTTATAGGCGATGGAATAACTTCTCTTATTTCTGTAGTTCTAGTACTTATAAATATAGAAGAGAAATATGATGATGAATTAAATAATGAGATTCCAAACATAAATGAAGCTAAGGAGAACGGGAGCATATTACAGATTTTATTACGACGACCACAGCTTTGTATGTTTTTTGTATTACTTCTCATTTATCAATTTGTTTATTCACAGCATAGATTCACATTGCCTCTTACTGTAAATGCTGTATTAAATAATAATGGTGCAAAAATATTTGGATATATGATGAGTATAAATGCATTAACTGTTGTATTTTTTACTATCTTTATAACTTCAGGATTAAAGAAATATCATAATCTCATATGCATGGTATTAAGTGGAATAGCATTTGCTATTGGATTTGGAATGCTTTCATTTACTAGAAGTATAGGGGGATTTTTTATCTCAACATTTATATGGACTCTTGGTGAAATTATGAATTCTATAAGCATAGGAGTATTTGTTGCAGATAATAGTCCTGTAAATTATAGAGCCAGAATAAGTGCAGTTCAAAATATAGTTTATTTTGTAGGTTCATCATTGAGTACCTCTCTTGGAGGAGTCCTTATGAATAATTTAGGACTTAATTTAATATGGTGTGGAATATTCATAATTTCACTTGTTGCCTCAGTACTTATGTATTTTTTAAAGATATATTGTGTCAAATATGTGAATATATAAGATATTTTTAATTAGTGATTATTTTTGATTGTAATTATAAATTGAAGGGAGAATGTAAAATGGAAATAGAATATGGGTATGATTATTCTGAAGAAATAAAAAAGCTGTTTTTAGAATATACGGATGTGCTTGTAGAAAATGATTCTAATTTTGCAGAGTATTTAGAAGTACAAAGTTATGATTCAGAGCTTCAGCATTTAGAACATAAATACGGATTACCATATGGCAGGCTATATATAGCAAAAGTAGATAACTTAAAGCTAAGATTTTATGATACAAAGCTTTTCCCATGTTGCTGGGAAAAGCTTTTTTAGTGATATCATATAAAGTATACACAAAAGAATATATTTTTTATAAAATTATGCTGTTGTCTTTAGAATAATACAATTCCTATACAAATCAAGCTTTCCTTGCTTTAAGTGCAGGAATAAATGTGCGGAATAGGAATAAAGCTAGACATACTGCTGCAAAAATTAGTCCTATTGGATAGGCTATTGATGTTGATAGATGGAATCCTTCTTCAGCATATAGTATATAAGTGCAGCTTACAGCAGACATAAATGTTGCAGGAAGTGCTGCAATTAATGATGAAATAGGCTTGTTTAACTTAGCATATTTAGCAAGATATACAGAACCAGCCCAAAGTACCATCATTGCTAATGTCTGATTTGACCAAGAAAAATATCTCCATACAACTTGGTAATCAACAAGTGATATTAAATAACCAATTCCAAGAAGTGGGACAGCTAAATAAAGTCTGTTAGGAATTTTAGTTTGATCAATTTTAAACCAGTCTGCAATTGTAAGTCTTGCACTTCTGAAGGCTGTATCTCCTGAAGTAATAGGGCATGCAATTACACCAATTATAGCAAGTACACCACCAACATTACCTAGAAGTCCCATTGACATATCATATACTGTTGTAGAATTACCACCATTTGCTGCAAATAATCCACCAGTTCCTTTATAAAATGCTATTCCAGCAGAAGCCCATATAAGAGCTATAATTCCTTCAGCAACCATTGCACCATAAAATACATGTCTTCCATTTTTTTCATTTTGAATACATCTTGAAATAATAGGTGATTGTGTAGCATGGAATCCAGAAATTGCACCACATGCTACTGTAATAAACATTAATGGCCAGATAGGAGATCCTTTTGGATGTAGATTTTCAAAAGTGATTTCCATCATTGGATTTGTTCCACTATTATAAATAGTTGCACCTGCAATACCTACAGCCATAACAATTAGGCATATTCCAAAGATAGGATAAAGTCTACCGATTATTTTATCTATTGGTAATAATGTAGCAAGAAAATAATAGATTAAAACAACGATTGTCCAAAATGTGATATTCATAAAGTTAGGTGTGAGTTTTGCAAGCAGACCAGCAGGTCCAACCATGAATACAACACCAACCATAACAAGAAGAATTACAGAGAATACTCTCATTACATTTTTCATTATATTACCTAAGTAAAGTCCTACGATTTCAGATATACTTGCACCATCATTTCTAACTGAAAGCATTCCACTTAGAAAATCATATACACCACCAGCTAGAATTGTACCAAATACAATCCATAAATATACAGAAGGCCCCCATATAGCACCTGAAAGAGCACCAAATATAGGTCCGAGTCCAGCTATATTAAGAAGCTGTACAAGGAATGCCCTCCATGTTTTCATTGGAACATAATCTACACCATCTGGATGGGATATTGCTGGTGTTTCTTTGTCAAATTCAGGCCCGAAAACCTTTTCTACAAATTTACCATAAATGCAGTATCCTATAACTAATAAAGCTAACGATACGAAGAAACTAATCATTATTATTCCCCCCTTTTAGAATTTAGAAAAATTATAAATAACATCAGATATAAATTGATTCTTCATTAAATTATATACAATTAGTTTGTATAATATTAACTAATATCAAATATATTTGTATAATTTTTATTATCATGATTGTATTAGTATAAAAGAACTGTTGATTTTACGCTGATAAGAAATTTTATAGTTATTTAAAGTAATAATAGATAAAGGAAGGACACAAAATATAAAAAACCATCTATTAAAATTTATGCAAAAGTAATTTTAACAGATGGTTTTATAATTCATAAAGTTAGTTTCTAGCTTTACATTCATTAAGATAAAAATTTGTTATTTTATCTAAAGTAAGATAATTTTCTATATAAGATTTATTCCACAATCCTAATTTTTTACGATTTTCTGTGGAATTAATTAAAAGATTTATATATTCAGTTAATTTATTTATTATTAATTCATCATTAAATTTCTCAGGATTAAATGAATGGTCTCCAAAATTTGAATCAACTAAGGTTTCAATATTACTATTATCAACAATATTTACATGTCCATTTGAACCAAAAGAAATAACTGGTTTTCCTAAACTCATAGCTTCAATTGCAACTCTTCCAGTTCCAATAATTAAATCACTTTCAAAGTAGTAAGATAAGATATTAAATTTATTCCCTAAGAAAAAAACTTTGTTATTATCATTAAATTCTTTATTTATATTTTGGCATAAATTTTTAATAGATAATGCATAATTTCCATTTCCAGCAATTATAGCAAAAACATTTTTGTTTTTTTTGATTACTTTTTTAAAGCTT
>OKVX01000823.1_pt1 | contig 14333 bp, 13 predicted proteins | sample 1606941 | NCBI WGS metagenome assembly OKVX01 (sample SAMN03281016, study PRJEB24777) | human gut metagenome | isolation source: fecal sample PR161 from 1 month old female Malay infant, caesarean... | reverse complement strand
ATTCAGGGCCGTGTTGCTCAGATCCGTAAGCAAATTGAAGAAGCAACGTCTGATTACGACCGTGAAAAACTGCAGGAGCGCGTAGCGAAACTGGCAGGCGGTGTTGCGGTAATCAAAGTCGGTGCGGCAACTGAAGTTGAAATGAAAGAAAAACGCGCCCGTGTTGACGATGCTCTGCACGCAACCCGCGCAGCCGTTGAAGAAGGTGTGGTTGCCGGCGGCGGTACTGCATTAGTCCGCGTTGCGGCTGCTCTGACTGCCCTGACCGGTGATAACGAAGATCAGAACGTGGGTATCCGTGTTGCGCTGCGCGCAATGGAAGCACCTATGCGTCAGATCGTTGAAAACGCAGGTGAAGAACCATCTGTTGTTGTTAACACCGTGAAAGGCGGTAAAGGTAACTATGGTTACAACGCAGCCACCGAAGAATACGGCGACATGATCGCAATGGGTATCCTGGATCCGACTAAAGTAACCCGTTCTGCTCTGCAGTTCGCCGGTTCTATCGCGGGTCTGATGATCACCACTGAAGCGATGATCACTGAACTGCCTAAAGACGACAAAATGGATTTAGGTGCAGCCGGTGGTATGGGCGGCATGGGCGGTATGGGCGGCATGATGTAATCATGTAGTCTGACTGCAATTGTTTGCTGAAAAAGCCCGTAACCTGATTGGTTACGGGCTTTTTTTTGTGTGTCCGGTTTGTATTTTATAATATCCCACTGTTTATCATCATTATGAGGTATTATTGAGAGATACCGCTGCTGAAATGGGGGAGTGCCGGATATGCTGGATTTTCTGAAGAATTACGACAACTTAACCGTCAGTGAGAAGAAAGTATTAAAATATCTTACGGAAAATATTGCCGATATCCCCTGGTTAAATATTAATGAATTAGTCGCCAAAACGTTTGTGTCCAAAACGGTGATTATCAATTTATCCCAGAAATTAGGTTTCAGCGGGTTTAAAGAACTTAAATTTCAGATTAACAATCATATCCTCTCACAAAATAAAGCAGAGAAAAAAGCACCTGCATCCTATAAAAAACAGCTCGAGAATAATATTCATAAGACCTTCACACTGATTAATGAAGATCAGATCCGGGATTGTGCAAAAACATTGCGCGGTTCACGGAATATCTTTCTGGTGGCACGGGGAACCAGCAAGGCAGTCGGTTACTATCTGGAGCATTTATTATTTTCGCTGGGACTGCACTGCTTTTTTATTAATGATTATAACCTTTCTGACTCCTTTACCCGCCTTGTCAGCAAAGATGACACCGTGATTTTTATCTCCCTCTCCGGCGGAACCAAAAAGATCATTGAAACCGCCAAAATCGTCCAGCTGAAAGATGCCCATATCATCAGTATGACCGCCTTCCACACGAATGAACTGACCATATACGCAAATAACACACTCTTTTGCTTCTCTGACAGTTATGACACCAAACGGGATGACTCAAAGTCCAGAACAGGATTTTTTATCCTGGTGGATTTATTAATTAATGAGCTGGAAAGTTTACTGTAAATAAATAAACTCATTATTTAGCTTAAGTTGAATTGAATGCTTTTTGTTCAATAATTCCTGCTTTTTTTAAAATAATCGTTTATTCAGAAAATCATTAACAGAATGCCTTAAAAATTATTATCATCCTGATTTTTAAATCATTATCGCCTTAGAATGACCCGGGTCATAATTTAAGACCTGAGATAATATTTAAAACCGTACCATCATTTCATTTCAAAAACGCAGTGCTAGTATTCCGGGTAATATCAATATTCTTCGTCGCAGGGAAAATAATATGGCTAAAAGAAAATTCGGAGAGTCGATCCAGCGCTTTGGCCGGACACTGCTCCTGCCAATCGGGGTTTTGGCTCCGATAGGTATGATTCTGGGGATCAGTGGTGCATTAGTGCAGACCTACATGATCGCCCGGTTCCCTTTCCTCGGAAATGAAACGGTTAACGCACTGCTTGTCAGCATTCGCTCTATTGCCGGTGTTATTTTTGACAACATTCCGCTGCTCTTTGCCATGGGGGTTGCCTACGGGATGAGCCAGCGTGATAAGGGGATCGCGGTCTTTGCCTCTGTGGTGGGGTATTTGTCGCTGATTATCACCATGAATATCTGGCTGGTACTCACCGGTAAACTGGCGGATCCGGCCATTATGGGGCAGGTGGGGCAAATTAAGGTTCTGGGGATCCAGACCTTAAATATCAGTGCCGCCGGGGGGATCATTACCGGTCTGATTGCCGCCTGGGCAACGGACAAGTTTTACAACCTTGAACTGCCGACTGCCTTTGCCTTTTTCTCAGGTAAAAAATCCGTTTCCATCATCATGGTCGGCCTGATGATTATGGTCGGCGCGACATTACCGTTTATCTGGGAAGTGCTGGTTCAGGGGCTGATGAAGCTCTCTGCTGTCTTCCTGAGTCCTGTCGGTCCGTTCTTTACGGCGGGCGGTGAGCGTCTGTTTATTCCGTTCGGTCTGCACCACGTCTGGAACGTGCTGTTCAGATTTACCGAAGCCGGTGGTACTTATGTCATCGACGGGCAAACCTATGTCGGTGTTGTTCCGGCGCTGACCGAAGTGTTATTCAAACAGGGACCGGGAACCGAATACTGGGCGATGATGCCAAGCCTGACGCGCTTTATGGCGCAGCAGCAAATGCTGGTGACGCTGTTCCTGTTCCCGGCAATTGCATTAGCTATCTATAAAACATCGAAGAAAGAGAACCGCGTGGAAGTGAAATCCATGCTGGTGACGATGGTTCTGACCGCCATGCTCGGTAACGTCACGGAACCGCTCGAATTTACCTTCGTGTTTATCGCACCGCTGCTGTATTTAATTTATGCCATCATCGTGGGTATTGGTGCGGTATTGCTGTCATTCGCCGGTGTCGCGATTGGTTATATCCGCGGAACCATCTTCGATTTCACGATTTTCGGCCTGCTGTACGAACGTACTAACTGGATATTCCTGGTGCTTATCGGTACCGGTCTGGCGGTGGTGACGTTCTTTATCTTCCGCTGGGCTATCCTCCGGTTTGATATTAAAACGCCGGGCCGTGAAGAATCCAGCAATCTGAAAAACACGTTAATTAAAGAAAAACGTTATGGTGAAATTGCGGAAATTCTTATCGAGGCGTTAGGCGGAAAACAAAATATCCGTAACGTTGATAACTGTATTACCCGTATGCGTATCGATATCGCAGAAGTGAATAAGATTGATAAAGAGTTAATGTCGGAATCAGGATGTACTGCATTCTTCTTTCCATCGGCAAACCACGTCCATGTTGTTTACGGACCGAAGGTTGAATTTGTCCGCAACGCTGTTGATGAAGCAATGAAGAAATAAAAGGATATATGATGAGAGCTTTATATGATTCTAAAAGTAAAACCATCGATGACCGCGGCATAAAAGCGCTGCTGTCAGATGAGGCCAAATACAATACCTGGCTGATGTTTGAATCAGTGCTAGCTCAGGCACAGGCAGAACTGGGGTTTATTCCCCGGTCTGCTGCCGGTGAAATTAAAGAAAAGGCGGTTATTGAGAATATCGATTTTGAAGAGATGAGCCGTATCTATCAGAAAATCGGTCATGGCTTCGTACCGTTTTTAAAGGTATTAGTGAATGCCTGCTCTGAAGAGAGTGGTAAATATATCCATTACGGTATTACCACCCAGAATATTCAGCAAAGTTCGCAACTGTATATGATGAAGACAGTGCATAATAAATTTATGCTGCTGTTAAGCGAGATCCTGGAAAATTTATCGCGTCTCGCAGAAAAAACCAAACACATGGTGATGCCGGGCAGAACACACGGTCGTCACGCTATTCCTATCACTTACGGCTACAAAGTGGCGGTGTGGATCAGCGATTTTATTGATTGCAGCCAGCGCATGAAAGAGTGTGAAAAGCGTGTATTCACTATCATGATGGGGGGCGCGGTCGGGGCATTTAACACCATGCCGGGCATCGGGCTGGAAGTCCAGAAGCGGGTTGCTGAACTGACCGGCATGTATGCGATGGAAGTGCCGTCCCGCAACCTGAGCACCCATAAACTGGAGTATATGGCGAACCTGGCGCTGATGGCGAATATCTGCCACAAAATCGGCGAGGAAGTTTACAGCACCACGCTGGAAGAGATCGCGGAAGTTTCCGAGGGCTTTACCAAGGGTACCGTGGGCAGCAGCACCATGCCGCACAAAATTAACCCGAAACTGGCCAAAGGTATTATCGCGAACTCCCAGAAACTGTACTCACTGCCGGGTGTCGGCATGTACTCCGCCGTCAGACCGTATGAGGGCGACAGCAGCTCTTATATGTTATTTGACGGACTGATCGAGGAAGCACTCGAACTGACCACCGAAGTGCTGCTGAGAACAGAAGAGCTCACCAGAACTATCGTGCCTCATGAAGAGAGAATGCTGCACAACGTCATGAGAAACAAAGGGCTGGATAACACTGAATACGTGATGATGAAAATGGCGGAGAAGCTGGGCAAGGATAAGGCGCATTCATTATTGTATGAGGAAGCGATTAAAACCGCTGCGGATGGTGAGGATTTCTACACAAACCTGACGAAAAACGACACCATTACTGCCGCCTTCAGTAATGAAGAAATCAAAGCAATGTTAGATCCGCGTGCGTATATTGGTCTGTCTGTCGAAATCGCCGAAAAAGAAGCGAAACGCGGTTCAGATGCCGCTCAGAAAATTAAAAAAGACTATCAGTAAATTACCGGGCTGACACAGGAAAAACCAAACCGGTACTTTGAGGAAACTCAGGTGCCGGTTTTTTTATGCATAATTTGCGGCTGATTGCGATCAGCGGGTGGTTTTCAGCGATTAGTTTTTGAAGTCGCTGCCACAAAGTGGTTAAATTAGCTGTATAAATTTTTTCCAACCGTGAATGAGGAAAACTATGCGGATTAAAATGTTACCCGGTGCTCTGGCACTGTTATTACTGGCAGGCTGTACGACCACGAACGAACTGAGCTCCGCCGGATCACAGGTCCGCTTTTCCGAAGAGCAGCCACCGGCAGAATGTCAGAAATTAGGTGAGGTTACCGGTGTACAGAGCAACTGGATGACCGGTGTCGGTAACGAAAGCAGCTCCATGCGCGGTGCGGCAAATGACCTGCGTAACAAAGCCGCTGCAATGGGCGGTAACGTGATTTATGGTCTCGGCAGCCCGGCAGAGTCAGCGATTGTGTCCAGCCTGATCCCGGTGGATAGCAAGCTGACGGGTCAGGTATTTAAGTGCCCGTAATTTCGCGTCATCCTTCCGTCCATAGCGGCGTTGGCTGCGCTCAGCGGCCCGGGTCACATACTGATGCTCCCCGGATGTCCTCACTTTGCCGCCTTGCTGCAGATTGAATGATTTAGCGAAATTGTCTGTATCAGATACAAAAAAACCACCGTCGATATAAACGGTGGTTTTTTTATTCAGATGTGAAAAGCGCGGGCGGCGGGTAAAGAAAACAGAAAGCATGCGGGCCATGGATGACGCGCCTGAGCGTATACGCGTCATCCTTTCGCCCATAGCCGCGTTGGCCGCACTCAGTGTCCCGGGTCACATACTGGTGTATGCTCCCCGTGCCCCTTCACTTGCCGCCTTGCTCTGAGCGAAATGATTTAGCGTATAACAGGGATGTGTTTACCGCGTCTTTCTGTTTTTGCCTGTTACCGGTGCAGATACCGTAATCACAGTCTTAAAGTATTCACAGCGACTTTCTGCTTTTACCGGTTATCAGCATGGCACCGTAATCACGGTTTGTTGTATCTGTATTTACAAAAACGCATGAAAAATCAGCCAATCTTCACTGCCGCAGTCGCAATAAATGTCGGCAGATAATTATCGATAACAAAACGCGGGTTCGGTTGCCAGTCCTCATAAAAATCGGTCAGATGAAAACCGGCTTTCAGCTGTCCGCCGATCAAATCTGTCAGGGAATGGCCAAACACAAAAGCTTCCTGCCGTGCCTGCTTCTCTGCCACCTGCTCCGGTGTTAATGCTGTCAGTTCAGAAAACGGCATTTTATATGCTGGTTTTATAATGCCTTCTTCGCGGTATTTCGCATCACGATCGCCGACAAAGACCACTGAATTAAAGAAACTGGCCAATAGTGTGCCGCCGGTTTTCAGTACGCGGTGGCATTCACGCCATACCGGATTCACATCCGGGATATACAGATTGGAAATCGGATGGAACACGCAGTCAAAAGTACCATCCGCAAATGCGCTGAGATCCCGCATATCGCCCTGTACCGCCTGCAGTGTCAGCCCGTCGCGCCGGGCAACCTGACGATCGTGCTCAAGCTGTTTATCTGATAAATCAAACACTGTCACATCCGCACCGGCGGCAGCCAGTACCGGGGCCTGCTGACCACCGGCAGAGGCCAGACAGAGAATGCGTTTACCTTTTACATCCCCCAGCCAGTCTTTCGGCAGCGGCTGCGGGGTGAGATGCACATCCCAGTTTCCTTGTTTGGCAGCCGCAATCAGCTCTGCGCTGACCGGTGTTGACCACGCCTGTTGTTGTTCCGCCTGTTTATCCCACGCGGCCTGGTTTGAGGTTAAAAAATCCGTCATAATTTTGTACTCCATAATACATAATGTACGCAATTTAACCTGTCTGAAGTTACCTGTAAAATACTATTTCTTCAGATGACCGTGTTTACGTGGTAATACTCAGCTCTGACGCAGACGGAGATCGATCGGTGTTTTACTCGGCTCACCACCGATTTCCCGGGTCAGACGTGGCACCAGATACCCGGAAATACGCGGCAGAAGATCATGCATGATGCGGCGTGCTTCATCATCACTGATCAGAAAATGTCCCGCACCCTGTACTTTATCCAGCACATGCAGGTAATAAGGCAGAATACCGGCGTCAAACAGCGCATTACTGAGCTGTGCCAGCACCTCTGCATTGTCATTCACATCACGCAGAAGAACGCTCTGATTGAGCAGGGTAACGCGGCTTTCACGCAGCTGATTCATTTTTTCTTTCAATGTATCGTCGATTTCATTCGCGTGATTGATATGTGTGACTAAAATTATCTGTAGCCGTGAATCGCGGAAACGCGCGGTCAGTCCCGGCGTAATGCGTTCAGGGATCACGACAGGCAGACGGCTGTGAATGCGCAGCCGCTGAATATGGGGAATCGCTTCCAGTTGCGTCAGCAGCCAGTCCAGTTCATGGTCTTTTGCCATCAGCGGATCACCGCCGGAGAAAATGATTTCATTGAGTTCAGGATGGTTAGCGATATAATCGAGCGCCTGCTGCCAGTTATGTCTGGTGCCTTTATTGTCCTCATACGGGAAGTGACGGCGGAAACAGTAGCGGCAGTTGACCGCGCACCCGCCTTTCACTAACAGCAATGCCCGGTTGTGATATTTATGCAGTAGTCCCGGAACAACACTGTGTTGTTCATCCAGCGGATCGTCAGAGAACCCCGGGGTCAGGTCAAATTCAGCCCTGTGTGTCATGGTCTGAAGTAATAACGGATCGCGCGGATTGCCTTTTTCCATTTTGGCGATAAAAGGACGGGGGACACGCAGAGCAAACAACCGGCGGGCATCAGTACCGGCACGCCAGTTTTCGTCCTGTTCCAGACCTAATATTGCCAGCAGTTCTGTTGGGTTAGTGACAGAATCAGTGAGTTGATGCAGCCAGACTTCTCGGGCGGGTTGTTTTTGGGTTACAATATCGACCATTTTTTTGGCTATGCCATTTATTTAAAATTAGAGGATTTCCATGGCTACTTATAGTACCAACGAATTTCGCCAAGGTCTTAAAATTATGTTAGACGGCGAACCTTGCGTGGTTGTTGAAAGTGAGTTTGTTAAACCGGGTAAAGGTCAGGCATTCGCCCGTGTGCGTCTGCGTAAACTGATCTCCAACAAACTGCTGGAGAAAACCTTCAAATCAACAGACTCTGCGGAAGGCGCTGATGTCATGGATCTGAACCTGACTTACCTGTACAACGACGGTGAGTTCTGGCACTTCATGAACAACGAAACGTTCGAGCAGCTGGCTGCGGATGAGAAAGCTATCGGTGATAACGCCAAATGGCTGATCGACCAGGCTGAATGTATCGTTACCCTGTGGGACGGCCGTCCTATCGCGGTTACCCCGCCAAACTTTGTTGAGCTGGAAATCACGGAAACCGATCCGGGCCTGAAAGGTGATACTGCCGGTACCGGCGGTAAACCAGCGACCCTGAGCACCGGTGCAGTGGTTAAAGTACCTCTGTTCGTGCAGATTGGTGAAGTGATCAAAGTTGACACCCGTTCAGGTGAATACGTTTCCCGCGTGAAATAAGATTACGTGATGAATTACAAAACCGCCGCTGAATCAGCGGCGGTTTTTTTATATTCAGTAATATTCATAACGGTAACGCTGAATGGTTTGTAAGACCGGCTCCGGATTGTCATCCGCAGAATAGCCGTAATAATCGGCGATATAATTTTTTTGCAGCAGACAGTTACCGTGATGATCCCATTGTTCACAACGTTCGGTGAGTACATTCAGCAGTTCGCTGCCGCTGTAAATAGAGATCAAAGTGACTGATGGCCACGGCTGAGCAGTGTAAGTAAAGCGGGTCTCTGAGGAACCGGAGCCACGGGAAACGTGTGACAGGCGGCCTTGTGAATCATAGCGGTAAAAGAGACTTTCTGATTTTTCTCCGTCCGTTTTCACCTCATCCATACTGTGGAGCCGGCTGTTTTCCCAATTGATACGGGCAGTAACGGCATCCTCCTGTTCATCGTCACCGGTATTTTTATTCAGTAAGGTATAGCCGGCAATCTGTCCTTTATCATTTATCGTCCGGGTGATGTCTGTCTGTGAATTAATGTGTTTACCGTGAAATTTGTATTCTGCTGTGCCGGTCAGGTGAAGCGGATTATCCGTATCTGTTTTGTACTGTTCTTTCCGGTAAACGTCCGGGCTTATCAGATAGTACATCTGCTGCTCATACTGCGTCACGGCACCGCACGGTGACAATGTAATGGTGGTTTCGCTGCTGCCGTAAGATTTTTGTTTGTTATTGCGTGTGGTAACAACGGATTTGACCGGCCCGTTCAGATACAGGCCGGTGATAACATAGGTATTTTCCCGGTTCAGCTGACGCTGTGCGTCCGTACAACTGCTGTCGTCTGCCATTGCTGCGGACAGCGGCAGGCAGAGCGCCAGCAGGGTAACTGTTTTTCTCATCCTGAATTCTCTCTCTGTATCAGCGGATGAGATTACTGTATCACCGATAGCAGAGATTATTTTTATTATTAATCCCGCCGTCGGATGATGTCACACCGGAACAGCCGAGAATGGTATCGAATAATTCATGATGGAAAAATGTCCGCGTCCGGCTGTTTTCTTTCAGGTTATCAAACAGAGACGGGTTATTTTTTATGTAGTTATCTGACATCCAGACAATAAACGGCACACGGAACTGCTCCGGCGGGGCAATATGCCGTGGCGTACCGTGCAGGCGCATCCCGTTATTTTCGCCCAGGGATTCCCCGTGATCGGAGGTATAAAAGACAATCGCATTTTTATCTTTTAATTTTTCGGTCAGATCATGCAGAAAATGATCGGTGTATAAGATCGAATTATCATAAGCATTGATCTCTTCCTGTATGCTGCATTTGGTTCCTTCCTCTGTGCATTCCGGCATATATTTGCGGAATTCAGGCGGATAACGCTTGGAATAAAGATGATGTGAGCCTTTGGTATGTAAAATAATCAGGTTCTGCCCCTGTTTTTTACGGGCGAGCATATCATCAACTTCGTCCATCAGTAATTCATCACGAATAGCTTTGCCCGGCGTTCTGTTCTGAGCGGTGATCATCTCACGGATCAGATAATTATCCAGGTCGAGCCGGTTATAGAACCAGACTTCACTTTGCATGGAAAACAGCTCGGAATAAAAGCCGTTCTGTTTCATCACAGAGAAAACATTATTTTCGGTAACTGTCCGCTGTTCGTTATCTTTTACGCCGCCTTCACGCACAAACATGCAGCGCAGCGATAATTTGGTGGAGGTATCACAGGACTGACCTTTAAAGGCGATAACGTTTTTATCGGCAGATAATAATGGCGTTGTTTCCCGTTCATAACCGAGTAATTGCATATGATCCCAGCGGGCGGTTTCGCCTATCACGAAAACCACATATAAATCGTCATTCTGCGGCGCCGGAGTGTAAGTAAATTCATCAGCCGGGTCGAATAAATCAATCTCATTAAAGGTATCGTCATATTTGACCACCGCATACTGCACCAGCGGCACAATCCAGTTGGTCGGTAAATAGGAGTAACTCAGTTCTCCGCCATAACTCGATACATCAATACTGCCGTTCATTTCAATTTTTTTCTGGTTGGCATCCGCCAGTTTTAAATAACCGAAAATCAGAACCGGAATAACAATAAATGTAAACAGAGCGAGTGCCCGGCGGCGTGATGCCGTTTGTATGCTTGTTTTTTTTGCCGACCAGATCAGAAATAAAGCCGGAACGGAAAGCAGTGAGAACCAGAGATAAAAATGCCCGCCGACCGCTTCCTGTGACAGTTCAACACTGTCCGTGGCCAGCGTGGAGACTAAAATACCATAACCGATAATCACGTCATAAAACATCACGTAGTAACTGACAGCGATACTGACCAGAATAATAAAGCTGCTCAAAATCTTAAAACTCAGTAATCCGGTTTGGGCAATGAGCCGGAACAAGAAGAAGCTGAACAGAACATTGGCAAAAATTTCAGCAATCAGATAAAGGGAACCATAGTCTCCGGCCAGTAATAACTGGTTCTGAGCACGGGAAAAATACACGGTGTAGTTGAGAAAAAAGCCCAGAAACAGGGCAAGAACAGCAGAAACAACAAATTCATTTCTTAGTGTGTTTAATAACGGACGTATTGGCATCGGGTACATCACTTCATCGCTAAAGAGAGTTAGAGAAACGATCGGTTACTTGGTTCAATATTTATTCATTAATCATCTGCATCATAACTGATGACAGCAGACCGCATGACATTTTTGTCGTCATTAGTGTCGAACCGACAGTTATCCGCCCCTGAAAATTACGACAATATACTGATAAATATCCATTTTTACACATGGCATGAAAAATGCTTAGCAAGGGTATCAAACTATATGACTCGTCTGATTTTTCTGGAGGGTGGGGCGAATGAATCGCTTTGTTATTGCCGACCCGCATCTTTGTATCGGATGTAATACCTGTATGGCGGCCTGTTCTGAGACGCATAAACAGCAGGGATTACAAACACATCCGAGATTGAATGTGGTGAAAATCGGGGAACTGACCGCGCCGATGCTTTGTCGTCAGTGTGATGATGCTCCGTGTGCCCGTGTGTGTCCGGTGAATGCCATTACACACGAAAATGACATGATCGTGCTGAATGAAAGCCTGTGTATCGGCTGTAAACTGTGCGGTCTGGTCTGTCCGTTCGGGGCTATCACCCCGTCAGGCAGTAAACCTGTCGATATGCCGGATTTCTTTGAGCAGTATGTGCCGAAAGAGATGCTGCTGGATGTGCCGGACAGTCTGCCGACCATGAACCCGTTCCTGGCATGGAATGCCGGTATCCGTAATATCGCGGTGAAATGCGATTTGTGTGATTTCAGTGAAGAAGGACCGGCGTGTGTGAAAGTGTGCCCGACCGATGCCCTCCATCTCGTTGAAGAGAATCAGCTGGAAAACGAAAGTGCGAAACGTCGTACCGCGTCTGTCGATGCGATGCCGCCGGAGTTCGACATTTTCGTCTCAGGACAGGAGAGCAGAAAATGACATCTCTTGAATTACTCTTATGGTCCGTTGCCCTGTATACCGCCGGCGGTTTTATTTCGCTGCTGTTTAAACAGCAGGAAAAAATGGCAGTGTATGTTGCCGGGATCACGGCGATTGCCGGCGGGATCCTCGGTTTATTCAGCGCCGTTCCGGTGCTGATGAGCGGCGAAACACTGACGTTCTTCGCTCAGGGTCCTTTCCCGTTCGCCCATTTTGTCGTCCGTCTCGACAGCCTCGCCGCCTTTATGGTGATGGTGATTTCGCTGCTGGTGACCGTCAGCGCTCTGTATTCCCTGAACTATGTGCAGGAATATCTGGGACGCGGCGCGTGGAGCATGGGTTTCTTCCTGAACCTGTTTATCGCCTCTATGGTTGCCCTGGTGGTGATGGACAACGCCTTCTGGTTCATCATTCTGTTTGAAATGATGTCGCTGGCCTCCTGGTTCCTGGTGATCGCGGATCAGGATGACAAATCCATCCGCGCCGGTCTGCTCTACTTCTTTATTGCCCACGCCGGTTCTGTGCTGATTATGATCGCTTTCTTCCTGATGTGGCGCGAAAGCGGCAGTCTGGATTTCGATTCCTTCCGTCAGCTCTCACTGTCTCCGGCGATGGCCTCTGTGGTCTTCCTGCTGGGTTTCTTCGGCTTCGGTGCCAAAGCGGGTATGTTACCGCTGCACAGCTGGCTGCCGCAGGCTCACCCGGCGGCACCGTCTCATGCTTCCGCACTGATGTCCGGTGTGATGGTGAAAATCGGTATCTTCGGGATCATTAAAGTCGGTATCGACCTGCTGGGTGCAACCCAGGGTTGGTGGGGTATCGTGGTTCTGGGCTTCGGCGCGGTCTCTTCCGTTCTCGGCGTTATGTATGCGCTGGCGGAGCACGATATCAAACGTCTGCTGGCGTGGCACACCGTGGAAAACATCGGGATTATCCTGATGGGTGTCGGTGTGGCAATGGTTGGTATGGCGAATGATATGCCGGTGCTGGCAACGATTGGTCTGCTCGGCGCGATTTACCACCTGCTCAACCATGCGGTGTTTAAAGGTCTGCTGTTCCTCGGTGCCGGTGCGGTGATTTACCGTATCCACACCCGTGATATGGAAAAAATGGGCGGCCTCGCCAAACTGATGCCGCTGACTGCAACCGCGTTCTTAATCGGTTGTATGGCGATTTCCGCGTTACCGCCGCTCAACGGCTTTGTCAGTGAGTGGTACACCTATCAGTCACTGTTCTCAATGAGCCATGACGGCACATTCATCATGAAAATCAGTGGTCCGATCGCCATTGTGATGCTGGCGATTACCGGGGCTCTGGCGGCGATGTGTTTCGTGAAAGTGTACGGTGTCAGCTTCTGCGGCGGTCCGCGCAGTGAAGCCGCCACTCATGCCCGCGAAGTGCCGTGGACAATGACTGCCGCAATGCTGATTCTGGCCGTGGTGTGTGTGCTGCTGGGTGTCGGTGCGAGTGTGATTGCACCGGTTCTGGCGAAAGTAGCGATGACCCTGACCGCAGGCACTGATGTGACAGTGGCACAGGGCGCGATGCTGGTACCGGATTCCGCTGCTCAGGCCATGATTTCACCGGCCATGACATTCCTGTTACTGCTGGCACTGCCGCTGATCCCGTTCATCATCTATCTGGTCTTCAAAGGCAAACAGATGAACTTCCGCCGCAAAGGCGACGCCTGGGCGTGCGGTTATGCCTGGGAACGCGATATGTCCGTATCTGCCGGTGGCTTTACCCAGCCGCTGCGCTCAATGTTTGCACCGTTGTACCGCATGCGCAAACAACTTGATCCGTCAGCGCGTCTGGCTCATGCCTTAGACGTGACCAAAGCCGGGGCCGGAAAAGTCGAGCCATTCTGGGATGAACGCATTATTTATCCGCTGGTGCGCGGGATTAACCGTTTCGCCAAACGCATTCAGTGCCTTCAGGGCGGGGATTTCAGACTTTACTGTCTGTATGTCGTGGCCGCGCTGGTTGTTCTGCTTGTTGTGATTGCGGCGTAAGGAGAGAAACCATGTCGATTCAGGATACACCTACATTGATGACGGGGCTCTTCGCAGTGGTTCAGGCGATTTTCCTGCTGCTGCTGACGCCGCTGTTTACCGGCATCTCCCGTCAGATCCGCGCAAAAATGCACTCCCGTCAGGGGCCGGGCATTATGCAGGATTACCGTGATATTACCAAACTGCTGAAACGCCAGTCCGTGGCACCGACTGGCGTTTCAGCAGTTTGGTAATATCACGGTAATCCTGCATAATGCCCGGCCCCTGACGGGATTACCGTGATATTACCAAACTGCTGAAACGCCAGTCCGTGGCACCGCGTGATTCCGGGTTTATTTTCCGGGTGATGCCGTATGTGCTGCTCGGCAGCATGCTGCTGCTGGCGATGGCGCTGCCGGTTGTTACCACAACGTCACTGTTCAGCGGGGCAGGCGACCTCATCATCATTTTATATATTTTCGCGCTGTTCCGCTTTTTCTTCTCCCTGTCCGGTCTGGATACCGG
>OKVX01000818.1_pt1 | contig 14437 bp, 12 predicted proteins | sample 1606941 | NCBI WGS metagenome assembly OKVX01 (sample SAMN03281016, study PRJEB24777) | human gut metagenome | isolation source: fecal sample PR161 from 1 month old female Malay infant, caesarean... | reverse complement strand
CTATGAGATCAGAGGATTGTCTAGGAAATTCATCTGCCACTAAAACTTTTATCCGATTCTTTAGTTGTCCAATATTCCCCTCAAAGCCGATTTTTGATAATTCATCAATTAGCGTTTGAGTAACATTTACTTGCTTCTCCACTTTATTTGCTTCTTGTTGGAAAAACAACTCGATTAATCGGATACGTTCATTTAACGGACGTGATGAAAATTGCGGCAATATAACCTCGTAAGGAATCCTTCTACGAAAAGTCGTCAACAACGTCGATTGCGTATTTTCTGTTGTAGCCATAATTAAACGAACGTTAGTCTTACGCCATTTCTCGTTCTCACCTAAACGTCGAAATTGACCAGAATCGATCAATAGAAATAGTTTCTCCTGATTTTCCGCAGTAAGATTATGCACTTCATCTAGAAAAAGATATCCTCCATCAGCTTCATCGAGCAAGCCTTTTTTCTCTTGATTCGCCCCAGTGAAGGCTCCTGATACATAGCCAAAAAGAACGGATGAAAGTAATTCAGGATTGTTTCCATAGTCGGCACAATTCAGAACTACGAAGGGGGCATCCGGTTCAATCTGGGCTTTTTCTTTCGCATACTCATAGATCAGTCGTGCAATAAAACTTTTTCCTGTCCCGCTAGCACCATTCAAAATCAGAGGCAGCCCATTAGGATACATGACCGTTGATTTGAACTGCTGAACCATTGGGCGTAAAGAACCATCATAACCAATCAAGCTTTCAAAGGGATCTAGCTCCTGAGAAATTGTTTCAAAAACAAAAGTCGTTGGTTTACTTTTTATCTTTCTTAAATGTCCTTCTTCTGCCAAACGATTCAAGTAATGACTAACAGTATTTCTACTAAGACCTTTATTTTCTGCAATCAGTGATGCTGTTACAGGTTCGTTTACAAAATTCTCTTGAATATAAAATAATAACTCTTCCTGAACTGACATTTTTCATCACTTCTCCTTTTACGTGAAGCCTTATCGTTTGATTTCTCCGCTTGTATTTAAAAAGTCCTGTACTTCTTTTTCCGTAAATGAATTACAGTCGCCAGAGACAGTATGTTTCAGTGTCGATGCTGCTGTCGCAAAATCGATCGTCTTTTGAGGATCATTATACTTGACTAACCCATGTAGAATTCCAGCCGTAAATGCATCCCCTCCACCAACTCGATCTACAATATGATTGATATCATACATTTTCGACTGATATAGCTTACCATTCTGATAGAAATTTCCCTGTAATTGATTATGCTGAGCATCAAAAACTTTCCGTTTAGTAGAATAAAATACTTTAATATTCGGGTAGCTTTCAGCTATAGCTTGATAATAGTAATCTAAACCCGCATCTTCCTTTTCAGAAATTTTAAAAAAATTCAGCGCATCTAATTTCGCAGCGGAACAATAATCAATATAGCGAGCAATCTTACGAATAAACGCACCACATTCTTCAACAGACCAAAGCTTTCCTCGATAATTGATATCTAAACTTATTTTTACATCGTACTCTCTCGCCTTTTTTATTAATTGTACCATCAAGTTTTGCCATTTCATGCTTAATGCAGGAGTTATCCCAGAAATGTGTAATAAGTTAACACCTTCAAATAACTCGATGCTATCCCATTCCAACTCTTGCATTTCCGCAAAACTAGAGTAGGCACGATCATAAATGACATTTGCTCCTCGAAGCCCAGCTCCTTTTTCCAAGTAATAGGTTCCAAGTCGCCCACCACCAAATAATAAGTTAGAGGTATCAACACCATATTTATTCAAGTGTTTCTTTACTGCATACCCCAATGGATTATCAGGAACTTTTGATGCAAATCCTACGTGATGATCAAAATTTGCTAAGGATACCGCTACATTTGCTTCTCCTCCACCATAATGAGTCCTAAATTCAGTACTTTCATCTAGTCTTGTGCTTTCAATGGTGGATAGACGAAGCATAATTTCCCCAAAAGTCAATATTTTCTCCATTATCAGGCACCTTCTTTTATACGTTTAAATTCTTTCACATAGCTTTCAGCCATTTCGGTGACCTTTTTATAGTTCCCCGTATCTGCTGGTTTCAATAAATTCCCCCCTACACCAATCGTAACCACGCCCGCTTCAAACTAACACCGCCTGTAGGCATGATATTTACTTGAGGCATAGGTGCTTTAAAGGCAGAAATGATCCCTGGACCGTATGCTGAGCCTGGGAAAAGTTTAACGATATCTACTCCAGTCTTCATCGCTTCCTTGATTTCTGTGATAGTCATACAGCCTGGAAGATAGGGTATTTGGTACAGGTTACAAATTTCTGCGGTTGCTTGATCAAATGTTGGGCTGACAATAAACTCAGCACCAGCCATGATTGCTAGACGGGCCGTTACTGCATCAAGTACCGTTCCAGCACCAATGATTACTTCATCATCACTAATTTCAGATTTCAACTCAGCAATGACTTGATCAGCCTGCGGTAGAGTCCATGTGACTTCCAGTCCTTTAATCCCACCTTTAAGCAAAGCATCGCAGGATTTTTTCCCTTGTTCGGCCGAATTTCCACGTATAACAGCAATCACACCAGCATTTTCTATTTTTTTTAAGATATCCATTTTTTTCATTTTTTCGCCTCTTTTGTATGATTTTCTAAATAATTAAAATAATTGAAATCAGCAAACGAGCGATGGCGATCAAAATCCTGTGCACATATTCCTATCATCGCACCTGTAAATGCCAATTTTCCGTTTGTCTTGATATAGTCATCACTCAGATGATCTGCTTCTAGGATCTCGCCAATTGGTTGTATTTCGCCATTTCCGATTCCATAAAAGAATTGGGCTTGGTCTCGATCGACCTTAACCTCTAATCGAATGGGTCTGTCTGATGGAATAGCAATTCGCTCTGAGCGGTAAGTGAATTGATGAATCCTAGCTGTCTCTACTTGGATAACTTTTGACTGTAGCCTTTCATCATATGAAACCTGCAGATAGTGCCAATTATCCGTGTCATAAAATAGAACTAAACCAGCCATTTGTTGAAAATTCTCTGGTTCGAATTCCATTTCGGTTTCCACTTTGAAGCAAAAGTGCTGCCATCTTCGAGCAATCAATGTCTGACGGTGCAGACTGGTAATACTTTGTTCACCATATAAGCGCAAATAACCGGGACGCTCTGACAGAGAAACTTTTTGGCTTATTTCTGAAAGTGGTTGTCTTAATGTTTTAAAGTAATCTGGAAGTTCTGGCTCTGTGAAATCACATTGCGTACTAAAATCAAGCTGCTGGTCACTGTTTTGAGCAATACTAGGAACTTCAACCTCCAAATCTGGAAACACTGTTCCATTGCTGAGCCGTGGCCAATCATCAATCCAGTCAATTTTCTGTAGTGCCGTCTCACGACCCAAGGTACAGTTCCCACGTTCAGTAAGCGGACGAGAGCAAATATGCACGATATACCATTCCTTTGACGAAACTTCGATAAATGACGCATGGCCGCTTTTTTGTAACGGATTTTCCGGTGCTGGCTTGGAGGTCAAAAACGGATGATAGGGTGAAAGCTCATAGGGTCCCATAATATTTTTTGATCGGCAGACTGTCGCGGCGTGACTGTAGCCTGTTCCACCTGCTGCGCATAATAAATAATACCAGCCATCTTTTTTTAGCAGCTGCGGTCCTTCACAAACCCCTAAATCGGTCCCCGTGTAAAAGTGCTCGCGTTCACCGATCAATTGCATGCTTTCAGTATCGAACTCCTGAATGACTAAGCCAGTAAAATTCGGCTGCTCCAAGCGGTGGTCAAACAGCATACTCATAATGTAATGACGACCGTCATCATCATGGAAAAAGGCTGGATCAAAGCCACTAGCCGTCACGAAGTTTGGCGTTCCCCAATCACCTGTGATTGTTTCAGAAGAAAAAACATAGTTCAACGTATCCTTAAAAGCACTCCCTGTCTTTACATCTGTAATCAACAGCCAGAAGCGTCCCTCTGCATAGCTTAGATGCGGTGCCCAAATACTGCCTGAATTATAGTTTCCAATTAATGATGCCTGAAAGCTATTCTGAAGGGGATTGGCGATCAATTGCCAATTTACCAAGTCCCGTGAATGATAGATTTCCACTCCAGGCATCCATTCAAATGTTGATGTTGCCAAATAATAATCGGCTCCAACTTTTACGACACTCGCATCTGGATGAAATCCGCGTAGAATTGGATTGACGATCTTATTCATGTCAATTGGCCCCCCTTCTATGCAGTTCGTGTCCATAAACCTCTAATTCTGTGAGTGCTGGAAATGTGGAGTCATCTTGGTGTTTCATCAGTTTCTTTAACGTTACAGTAGTCGTTCTTTTTGATTCAAAGGAAAAATATTGGCGATCAAGAGCATTCGTCGTTTTTAATTCTAGCTGCTCTCCATCTGAAAATTCTAAAGTGACTGCTTCCCAATAACTATCATGTGGATAATCCCCTCGCAAAACAAACGCGATCTTATCCGTAACTATTTCACGTCCAAAATCAATCGTGATCTGGGCATTTGCCTGCTGATTGATCCCCCAGGATTGATAAGGAAATGAGCCATGGCTTTCATTTGCAATCATGCCATCGATGGCATTTCGTGCAAAAAAGGTTGAGTCATTGCGTGTTTCTACATTGGCGAATGCATGAGGATAGGCACCTGAATCGTTCTTTTGATCGTGAGCATTCAAGGCCAAATTACGATAATTTTCTACCTCATAGGCTTTCGGTAAAAATGCGCGAATATAATGTCTCTCTCCAGCAAATAGTTTGGGGGAGTATGCCCTTCTTAATTCAGCATCCGTGATAATAGGAAATTCCCATTGATTGGTGGTTAAGTAGATTAAACTTGCCGGCAGTGCTTCGTCTACCTGTACCCAAACAAAGCACTCGGTTTCACTAGACTCCAAGATAATTTTTTCTCCGGCTGCGTATTCTCGTGTTTTATAGGCAAGATATGTTTCTTCTTCGTGGGATCGCTCTCCAACAATAGCTCCTGCAGAATCAACCAATTTCAATGTCAACATGATCACTGTCCTCCATTTTTTCAATCTTCCATTTTGTCGCGTAAAAATCATTTACTGGTCGGTCAATCATTAGACCAACCTTCATCAATTCCTGACCACTATGCACCTCTTTATTAACCAGGTAACGAGCGGTGGCCTCCAAGCTCTTCAACCTTAATCTCTTAGGAACGGTATTGGGTCTAGCTAAAATAGTTACATGCGTGACGATCAGCTCACCGGTTTGCTCATTTTCCTTTTGCCAAGCAAACTCATTTACTGGATCATAGACTGCTAAGCGGGTATGTTTACCAAATTGCAAGGTTGCTCGTTCTTTTTTATATTCTTGAATCTGTTTTTTTACTTGTTGTCTTTCAAAAGCTGTCAGCTTCAAAATATCCAGTTCGTAACCGTAATTTCCCTGTTGTGCTACGAGTGCTCTTGTTTTGAGTGGAGTACTTCTACCGACCTGATGATTGGGCACTGCGGACACATGACAGCCCATCGTTACCGGAGGATAAACAAGTGCCGTTCCTTCTTGAATTGCCAATCGAGCGATCGCATCCGTATCATCACTAATCCATGTTTGCGGCATGTAATACAGCATTCCAGCATCGCACCGTCCCCCACCGCCTGCGCAGCTTTCAAAGAGAATCTTCGGATTGTGAGAGGTGATTGCTGCTAAAATACGATACAGTCCCAAAATATAGCGATGGGAAAATTCTGCTTGTTGATCGGGTGCAAGACTGGCTGAATAACTGTCGGTTAAATTGCGGTTCATATCCCATTTGACATAATCAATTTGATTTTCGGCAAACAGTTGATTCAGCGTTTGGATCAAGTAGTCCTGAACTTCTCTTCGCGTAAGATCTAACACATACTGATTTCGAACCATTTGCGGGGTACGATTGGGTACTTGAACGAGCCAATCAGGATGCTTTTCATACAGTTGACTAGATAAGGAAATCATTTCCGGCTCTACCCATATCCCAAATTTCAATCCACGCTGATGGACCTCCTCGACTAAAGAGGAAAGACTTCCGCCTAACTTTTCTTCATTTTCAAACCAGTCTCCCAGAGAGGTCGTATCATCATTTCTCTTCCCAAACCAGCCGTCATCTAACACAAACAATTCAATCCCTAGATCGCAGGCCTGATCAACCATTTCAATAATTTTTGAGCGGGTGAAATCAAAATAGGTGGCCTCCCAATTGTTGAGTAAAATTGGGCGTTCCTTTGTGCGGTGCGAACTCTGAATCAGACACTCTTGGAAAAAACGATGGAAACGATGGCTCATATCAGTTAATCCAGCCTCAGTCGTTAAAAAAACTGCTTCTGGTGTCTGAAAGGCTTCTCCACAGTTTAATTTCCAGCCGAATTCAAAGGGATTGATTCCAAGCTGCAATCGGCAATTTTGATGCATGTCTACTTCTACTTTTCCAGAGAAATTTCCACTGTAGATCAGATTGGCGGCAATCACTTGTCCCGAATCTTCGGTGGTTTCAGGAGCTATCAGCGTCATAAAGGGATTTTGACCATGACCGCTAGCTCCTCGTTTACTATCAATACCTTGAAATCCTTGACGAATTGGCCGTCTGGATAACTGATTTTCTCTGCCCCATGCGCCGCTTAGTGTCAGTAAATCAAACTTATCTGTGAGAAAATCGATGTTGAGCGACATCAATGAATGAAGAAAGATCGGTTCCTTCAAATTATTCGTATACTTCACTGATTGGGTAAATACATCCTGCTTCATGAAAGCGGTAATTTGAAGCAGCAGTTCATTTTTCGTTAATTCATCTTGCAAAACAATCCTCAAGACCTGCTGCTCTTTGTGCTGAGCGAAGGGCAATCCCTCAAGCGGCTCCTTCTCGATTGAAAATTCATGATGATGATAGCGAAAATCTGCTAAACGGGAGCCATCTGGATAGCTTTCCTGATGGGCAGGCATTCGCATATCGGGATTCCCAAAAGCAGGATACACTAGCGGAATTTGTTCTAGTTTAAAATCTTTTATCCCATCTGTATCAGCTAAATAGCTGGCTCTTTTGATTTCAGTAATGACGTAGGTTAAATCTGTGTCAGGCAAGCGTTCGCCAAAATAGGCTAATGCTAAATGACTACTTTCTAATACGACAAAACTAATCTGAGTACACTCTGTGGCTAGAGTGATGGTTTTCAATCCTTGTATATTCATTTATTTCCTCATCCTTTGCGGAAAAAGACTTAAGGACCCCCTTAAGTCTTTATTTTTTACCAAATTAGAAAATCTTTATCCAATAGACGTAAAATGGCCTCAACAAAATAATAGTCCGCATAAATAATCGGCACCTCGGTCCATTTTTCTTCATGGTAACTACCCGTAGAAAAATCAATCAGTCCATCTTTTTCTGTATCCCAAATGGCATATTTTTCTTCTGTAGCTTGCAGGATGTTTATTGCGGCATCAATATACAACGCTTTTTCGTACTCATCCACATGCTTAGCGATCTCCAAAAGGCCGCAGGCAGCACACATTCCCGCTGACGTATCAATCATCACTGGATCCTGCGGTGCTCTAAAGTCAACTACTGGAATCCAATCAGTTTTCGCGACTTCTGAAATGAAATAATGGGCCACTTTTTTTGCAGTTTCCAAATAGTCTGTTTTCCCCGTGTGAAGATAGCTTAATGCAAAACCGTAAATCGCCCACGCTTGTCCGCGTGACCAAGAAGAACCTGAGGCATAGCCCTGACCAGCTGGCGTCTCGATTAATTCACCGTTTGTTGGATCGAAAACACCGATATGATTGACTGACCCGTCCGGTCTTACAATCTGATTCATCACCTTATCTGCATGATCTTCAGCGATATAACGAAAACGCGGATCACCGATCTCCTTTTCTGCCCAATAAAGCATTGGAATGTTCAACATTGAATCAATGATTATCCAACCAGCACGGTCCCGATTCCAAGAACGGATATATTTTCCTCTAGGATTGTAGCGCCCTGCTAATAGATGAGCCGCATGAAGGCCGCGGGCTTTGGAACGTTCATTTCCTGTTAGACGAAAATTTGCTATAGCCGTATGCAGCCACATAAAACCCACATCGTGATGCAGACCTGTATAAATCTCAAAGGCCTTATCTAAAGCTGCTTCATTTAGTTCAGCAGTTTTTTTATAAAGTTCTTTTTCGGTGGCATGATACATTTGCCACATCATGCCTGACCAAAAACCGTTAGTCCACCAAACAGGATTAGATGTCCCTAGGTCTTCTTCATAAAGTCCCGTTTCTGCACTAGGAATATAAGGAATTTTCCCTCCTAGACGCTTTGCTTCGACCGTTAATTTTTCGTCGATTTTTTTGAAAATCTTCTTTGCCCATGGTGTCGTTTCTTCATTAATCATATCCATCGCTCCTTTTTGATTATGTATTCTTGATCATTGGTTAAAATTTGAAATTCAGCTGCCGTTTCAAAAAGTTGCAGCTTGGGAAGTGCTACTTTTTTAGGCCCTCCAGCTATGAGTGCCGCAAATGTGACCTTTCCTTTTGATCGTTCTGTTTTCAAAACCGGAATACCATTTTTTTCTGATGAGTAAATATTGGTGTTAGGACCCTGACTGACAAGATCTGCTTGACGGTTACCCTTTATATCCTTGATTAAGCTAAAGCCAAAGCGATTTTCTAAACAACTGCTAGTTGAAGTGAAGGTTGGTTGATTATATTTGGGATTCCAATCAAATAATGGGAACCCTCCTTCGAAAACTTCAACAGGATACGGTGTGTCAATCACATGAATTCTCACATGCGAATGACCATCAATAGGAACAAGATAGCTTTGTATCTTAAGCTCCTCCCAAACTGACCAGCTGCTCCAGCTATAGGTTGGAAAAATTTTTGAAGCTAAAATTCGCTGGCGTGTTTGGTATTGATTGTGCCCCTTCAGAGAAAAGGCTAACGTAGAATCAATCGCAAATGATTCAATGTTTTGATTGTCACGGGTCAAGTTAAAGCCAAAATAAGTTGAATACGCAAATTTCGTATATTTTTCACTTTGATGATACAGTTTCTGATTACTGCAATACTGTAAATTACTCAAAGCGATAGTTTGCTCCTTATTTTGAGTAATATGAAAGCCAGCGTGTGCTTGGACACTAAGCGCTTGGATCGGCAGAGCCGCTTCATCAAGCGTCCAAAATGGTGCGTCAGCTGGTAGTTCCAATAAAATAAATGCTTTAAACGCCCACATCGGAGACGCTGGTGCGTTATAATCTTCCGACAAGATCAATTGATTGTAGGCGTAGCCAATCGACAGATTCTTTTCCTTTGGCAACTGAATCGGACACTTCTGCCAAAATCGTAAATTCCGGGCAATTATCCCTTTAATTTCAGCTAAACTTAAATTCGTCTTTTGATACACCCCACTAACGACCAATGCACTCCAAAAGCTGATATGCGCAAAGCGATACGTTAAGCTTCGTCCATATGGCAATGAACGTCCCGCAGGATCAAACCAATGCTTAAACTCATTGGCAAACAGAACTGCACGCTCGACATACACTTGCCCCTGCGTATCCCTAGAAAAACGACTGTAAAGCAGTCCGTAAAAATGAAAGGCAAAAGCAACGTAATAATCTCGCTGCTGATTCTTCCCGTCAGAATACCAGCCATCACCTAAATAAAACGACTCGATTCCGGCTTTTGCAAAAGCGAGACGTTCCTCCGAATACGGTAATCCCTGCTCCTTCAACGCACCATTGATTAGAATTAAGAAAAAATACCAATTGCCTGCCGGAAACTCAATCTGATTCAACTGATTGAGCCATTGAATCAAATAGACCTGACCTTCTTGACTAAACAATTGTAAAAAGTCTGTGCCGAATTGACCGATAGCGTAACCCAGCACACCTGCTTCTACCGCAATTTGACGATTTGCAGTAGAGATAGTCGGCAGTTTCTTGTTTTCGACACATTTCTGAAATTTCACGATAGCGTCGAAGCTTTTGAGCTCCTCCAATGAATCGCTGCATCCTGGCAATATTCCCCAAAGCGGGCGCAGTATACTTTCTAACTGACGAATCTCAAATAAATAGGTTCCCCCGCTTTGAGTAAGGTATTCAACATCCTCAGGTAGCAAATCCAACAGGTAATCAAGGACTGTTTTTCTGCTAAGAGTCATGTTAGAAAAAATCCTCGGTGCTTTCTTGACAAGCAGGTTCGAGTGTCAAAATTTTCATTCCTTCTCTGACTGCGGTGATGATCTGTTGGATTACTTCTGGTGATGTCGTTTGTCCTACGATAATTTCCATCGCTAAAGGCAAGTTCGTTCCAGTAACTAACACAACATTTCTTTTGGTGGTTAAGCGCATTGCTGAATTACACACGCTCCCTCCTGCGATATCTCCTAGAATTACAGCCTCTGTATCATCAGTGATAAAGGCTTCAATCCTTTGTATGAGTTCATCAGGATGTCCACCAGGCATCAATCCAAAGGAATACAAGTTTTCCTGCGGTCCTATAATCATTTCCAATGCTTTTTTTAATCCATGGGCAAATTCATTATGAGATATTAGAAAAAATTTCTTTTTCAAATTCATCACTCCTTTGATAGTCTGTTCATTTATAAATAAGCAATTGGCGTGCCAACTATCTGTCGAAGATTAAGAAAGGCTTCACGAACTCGCTCAGCTTTTTGATTATTGCCGAAAAAGCTAGTTCGTGAAGCCAGACATGGATATACTTGCTGTAAAGCGATTTATTCATGTAATAATTTTATAACCTGCTTACAGACAAAAACTCCAAGCAGTTTTTATATAAACTGCTTGGAGTAGATTGCTTATATTTTTAACCTGCAATGCCTAAAATAGTAAATACTACAGCTAAAACAAAGATCGCAACTAATGCACGTACTGGACGATTATGTTTACGCAAATAGGCAAAGCAAATCATGGTGATCGCTAACGGTAATAGTCCTGGCATAATCGAATCAAAAACATTTTGTAGATTGAACGTTGTTCCTGATAGTTTTGCCTCAAAAGTGGTTTTAAATGTGACAAATTGTGCCGTCATTGCTCCAGTCATAATTAAACCTAAGACTGCCGCGCCTTTTGTAATGGCAGCGAAAGTGCCTGACCGCATAGCCTCCGAAATGAAAGTCCCCCCTGCTTTATAGCCAACCACTGTTGTGAACCAGCGAATTAGCATATTGGGTACATTAACGATTAACAGGAACAAAATCGGTCCTAAAATATTTCCCTGCTCACTAAGTCCTAAGGCAACTCCCGTTGCGATTACGCGTAAAACTGAGAGATAGATAGCATCACCGATCCCAGCTAGAGGACCCATCAATGCAGTTTTTAATGCGGGAATCGCTGATGTATCAAAAAATTCTCCACGATCTACCAGCTCTTTGTTTTCTTCTTCCATCGAAAGTGTCAGTGCTGAAATAAAACCGTTCATTGCCGGAGCCGTATTAAAGAAATCAAGGTGCCGCCCCATCGCATCGTAAAATTCCTCTGTATCTTTGCCGTATACTTTTTGTAAGAAAGGCGCCATCAACCAGCCATAGGTAATTCCCTGCTGTTTTGTATAACTGGTACAAAACATTAGATACTGATTTCGCCAAAACATTTTTGATACGATTTTCCGCTCATCTTTATTCAGTTTCAACATGTCATTTTTAGTCATCGAAAAAATCCTCGCTTTCATCGTCAGCATCAACAACCGCATTACTTGCAACTTTTACGTCTTTTTTATTTGCTTTTAATTCAGACATTACAACCAGAGCCGCAATAATAAATCCTACAAAGGCAATTTGAACTAAAGACAAAATGCTGCTGGACTCTGTCGTAATAACGCCATCTTTTACTTCTGTGGCTTTTTGATAAAAGAAAAATGCGCCTAAAGCAAAACCTAAGAAATAGTACGGTGCTAAAGACTTTTGCCAAAGCATTTTTAACAATAACGCCAGACCAATTGCTGGAAGCATCGTTGCCGCAACTGTCATAGAAGTTTGTACCCATGCAGGTAGCCATTCTACAAAAGCTTTCACCGCATCTGCACCAACTAAAATGACAATAAAGCCTAATAAGAAATAACAGAATTCAAATCCCCAGAATTGAAGATGCCACAGCCGATTGAAGGCTTTATAATTGTGTTCACGAATATGTTTTTCAAAACGAGGCACCAATGAGGTGACCACCATCTTCATTGAAGAATAAAGCAAGGTACCCAGCATAGAAATAGGAACTGCCAACGCAATAGCCACATTTAGATCAGAGCCTACGATCATCGCAAAGGCGGCTCCGAAGATTGAGCCCAAGGTAATATCTGAAGGCATCACCCCACCAAGACTAACATTTCCTAAAAAGATCAATTCCAATTGAGCACCCATGATGATTCCTTCAGTTGGATGTCCTAATAAAAGTCCTAATAAGGCCACAATAAAGATTGGACGAGACAGCTGAGTCGAACCCCACCAATCCACAAATTTAGCTAAGGCAACAACAAACCCAACAATCAAAGCATTTACTAACATGTTTTTATCCCCCTATTAACGATTTCAGTGATTGAGGCGCATCGTCTGGTAACGGCTGATAATTGAAATCATAACCAAGAGCAAACACCTGTTTCACTACTTCTTTATCTTCTGGTGATAAATAAACAGTCTCGGTAATCTTTTCCTTGTCTGATAATGAGCCACCAATCCGTCCGTAATTTGCCATATTTAACACGGGCTTTTCTTTTAGCTTAGGCAATAACGCCAACACATATTTTGGTTCATTCGTTACCACTAGGATATTCAACTTTTCTGAACGAGGATCGTTCAGAATACTTACAGCTTTTTCTAACGGGAGCACCGCAACTTTCACTCCTGCCGGGCCTGCCATCTTTAAGGCGCTGATCTGAATTTCGTTTTTTGCGATAGAATCACTTACAACCACGATGCGGTTTACACTTAATTGCTTTGACCACTTCACTGCGACCTGTCCATGAACTAGACGGTCATCAATTCGAATCATAGAAATCATTTTTTGTTCCTCCATTTCTTGTTTTTCATTTCACTTTATTATTAGCAAGTCCCATGCCAAATTTAGTCGAGCAACTTGATTATTTCCAATTTCAACTTCTTTTCTTGGCTTTCAATTAAGCGTTTTCCTTATGTAACAAGGCTTTAGAAGAAAAGACCTTGCATTTATTATTTGCCATTCATTGCCGTTCCTGCAGCTTTTTGACTCATTTATCCTCACAGTTCTTCTGTCGAGAGAGAAAAGAATTTGTGTCGGCACAGAGATACTCTTTCTACTAAAAAACTGAACTCAAGAGGCTTCTTTGAGTTCAGTTCAGTAAGAAAGGCTTCGCGAACTCGTTCAGCTTTTTAACAATAAGACCAAAATATTTCTAAATTGCCCTCTAATTTCGAAATATTTTTGCTTATTGCCGAAAAAGCTAGTTCGTGAAGCCAGACATGGATATACTTGCTATAAAGCGACTTATTCATGCTAAAAATCTCATAATTTTCTTATAGCTTATAAATAGCGCAGCAGCGCCTTTGCTACCCCTGCCTGATCATTGGTTACTGTTACCTGATCCGCCACCGCTTTCACATGCTCTTGCGCATTCCCCATCGCAATTCCCCTGCCGCTCATTTGCAACAGCTCTATATCATTTTCTTGGTCACCGATTGCTAGGGTCTCACTTAACGAGATTCCTAATTTTTCGCATAGAAATTGCAAGGCAGTTCCTTTATTGACTCCTTGAGGAACGTATTCAATATAATGTGTATCTGAGAAAATGGTAGGCAGTCCCGCATTTTCCAGACGTTGCTTTAATCTCAACAGCTTTTTCCGATTTTGATTCGTAAACGCTAGTTTCAAATAGTGATTACTGGAATCATCAATTTTTTTTTGCATTTCCTTCGCTTTGAAGCATCTCAGATCAGTACGCTTCATCAGAAATTCTTGGACAAGCTCTTCTGGGTCATCCATTACAACTCGATCACTACCTAATTGATTGCTGGCGATAAAAGTGATCTTTTCTTCTTGAGCTAAACCAAAAGCTTTTTTTACGTCTGATTGTTCTAGCTGAGAGCTTCGCAGCGTTTTAAAACCTTCACTCGTTTTTTGTGCGATAAATGTGCCATTCAAGGCGAGGATAAAGCCCTCTAATCCCATTTGCTCCAGCATATCAACGGCGGAAACAACACTTCTCCCTGTCGCAAGAACGAGCTGAATACCTTGTGCTTGTGCCTGCCTTAACGCTTGGGTATTTTCTTCTAGTAACTGGTGCTGGCTATTTAATAAAGTTCCATCTAAATCAATTGCGGCTAATTTCATTTAATGCCTCCTACTTGAACTTTTAGCAATCAAAAATAATGTCATACAAATAATTCAACTCATATTCACTGATTTCAATATTGTAGGCGGATTCTAAAATCTCTAATGATTCTGAC
>OKVX01000815.1_pt1 | contig 14485 bp, 12 predicted proteins | sample 1606941 | NCBI WGS metagenome assembly OKVX01 (sample SAMN03281016, study PRJEB24777) | human gut metagenome | isolation source: fecal sample PR161 from 1 month old female Malay infant, caesarean... | reverse complement strand
ATCGTTCAGAGAAATCAAGTAGAAATTTGTTAAATGTAATCAGCTTAAAATTACCCGAGCGATGGATGGTTAAATGGTGTTTGTAGGTGCTGTTAACATTACTCTTGTCATTGTGCTAATTCCAAATTCATTATTGAGTATAAAATAGACAGGATGATTTAAACAGACAATTAAAACCATTAAATTCTATGATGATAGCCTTACATTTGTAGATAAAATCTCACGTGCATTGAGGACAAGTTGATAACGCTGTTGCAGTTCTGGCAATGGAGTCAAATGCGCGGAAAGGCTTGCGTTTTAGTACCGGAAAGATCGAATGTATAGAAACTTCTTGGTAAGGGTATCAGCCCAGCCGGTCATAAGTACATAAGCTAAAAACAAAATTGTAAGGTTTATGGCTCAACGTTAGTACATACAAAAATTTACAAAAAGTAGTATTGACCCTATAGCTATTGCAGGGTTTTTAATGTTCATCAACAGGAAACGAGCATTATGCTCAGATGATGAACATTAACTAAACTAGGATTTATCTATATGAAAAACATCAAATCTATCGCCGCTGCCTCTTTGTTATCCGCTGTGTCCTTCTCTGGCCTGGCACAGAACATTAGTGTTACTGACACAACTCTTGATGGCGCTGAAGCGCAGATTGCGGCTAAGGCAAAAGAGGCAAAAACCTCCTACAAAATCATTTCTGCATATACTGGTAATCGTGTGCACATGACCGCTGTTCTGGGTGAATAGGAAAATAATGGGTTAGGAATTTATCGAGTGTTGATGGATATTTTAATTCCTACCAAGAATAATCAACACGACTAACCGTCAAGGTACATTATATTATTCTAACTTTTTCCTCAGGTAGACATTTAGGGCCAACTGTTTCAGGCCCTTTTTTTTTGCGTTTTTTTAGAAAGTCATTACGGTTTTTGAGTCAATAATACTAATCGGATAGGCATAAACTAAAATGCTGATGGTTCGAAGTGATATTATTTCAGTTCGGAAAGAATGATTTTCTCAACCGCTGTGCGAGCTTTTATCGCAGATTGCAAATCCTGAAGGATATGAGCTCTAACAATTGCACCTTCAAATAGCATATTGATGGTTTCCGAAACCTCAATAACGTCTTTTTCAGAGGGAAGTATTTTAGATACATGATGCTTAATTAATTCGTACATTTCATTTTTATTTTTAGCGCAAATTTTATGAATTAGATTTTCAGGGTTGCTAAATTCGGCACTGACATTGATAAAATAGCAGCCATAGAAAGGGGGAGATGCAATAATTCTTCTATTTATGGAGTCATCAAGATCATTAAACAACTCTAGAATTGTTAGTCGTCCATCTTCTATTTTTTTGATGCGTGATTGTAACCTGGAGAAGTATCGCAGGTCACAATATTCCACTGTGGCTGCAATAAGTTCTTCTTTACTTGGAAAGTAGGTGTAGAGGGTTTTCTTTGCAACCCCAGATTCCGATATCACACGATTGATACCGACAGCATGCACGCCGTACTGATAAAAAAGATTAAAAGCAGTAGATATTATTTTTTCTTTTTTGTCCATTGGAGCTACGCCTGTTCATTGTAAAAGTCGAATATTGACATAAGGAGACAGATCTGTCTACTCTTGTTTGGAGTGGGAGACAAATCTGTCTCCTTTGATATTCATTTAATGAGGCTGTTATGCAAACTATCTCCAATCCTGAACACTTCGAAGTGCTAACTAGCACCTATGACCTGGTTACCATAGGATCCGGCTCTGCCGCTAGGGCAGCCGCAAATGAGGCTCGTAGGCTTGGTAAGTCTGTAGCAATGATCGAGCATGGAACAGCCGGGGGTACCTGTCTTAATGTTGGGTGCGTTCCATCAAAAACACTTTTGGCTGCGGCTGCTACTCGTTTTGCTGCATTGCATCAAAATTTCCCTGGCATTAAAACGTATGCAGAGCCTGCAAATCTGGCATTGTTGGTTAACGATAAAGACCAAATGATTACTCAGTTCCGTGATACATTTCATGTGAAGGGACCCGTTGAAGCTGGGATCAATGTTTTACTTGGTACTGCAGTATTCACTCCTTCTGAAAACCGCGATTGTGTTAGTTTGGTTGTCGAAGGCTCTGAAGACTCGATACAAGTTCAAGCGAAGCATGTAATTATAGCCAGTGGTGCGAGCCCATTTATTCCAGAGATACCCGGTTTGCTCGATGTGGATTTTTTAACCTCTTCTTCCGCAATGTCCCTTAAAAGTGTGCCGGAATCTTTGCTGGTAGTTGGTGGAAACGCTATTGGTTTGGAGCAAGCACAGTTATTTTCCCGTTTGGGTTCAAAAGTCAAAGTAATCGAGGTTGCACCGAGAATCGCTCCCTTTGAAGATCATGCTATCTCTGCCACTTTAAAAGAGTCGCTTACTAAACAGGGTGTTGAGTTTTTGACCGGGGCAGACTTAAAACAAGTTAAGGTGGGTGGTGATTTAGTTATTTGTACGGTTATCGTCGGTGAGGATACTCACGTAATTACGGCAGAGAAAATTCTTATCGCAACAGGGCGCCGCCCTGTGACTGAAAAACTGAATCTGGACGCTGTCAATGTGTCGGTCGGTGCGCGTGGACAGGTCATTGTCGATAAGCATCTAATGACATCGAATCCACGGATCTGGGCTGCAGGTGATGTTACAGGTGAAGCACAATTTGTTTACGTCGCTGTTGAACAAGGAAGATTAGCGGCAAGCAATGCACTTGGGGGCGAGCTCTCCTCTCTGGATTACAATGCCCTCCCTCGGGTTACCTTCACCTCCCCTGAGTTGGCTTCTGTAGGTTTGACTCCATTGCAAGCTGAAGAAAGAGGAATCCCATATGAGATCCGAGAACTCCCTGTAGCTTTTGTTTTACGTGCTATTGTCAGCCGCCATAGCGATGGTTTAATCAGACTGGTTTCTGATAGTCAAACCGGAACGATTTTAGGCGTTCACATGGTCAGTGAATCCGCAGGTGATGTGATAGCAGCTGCGACCTATATTATTTCCGCCAATATGACTGTGCATCAGTTAGCAAACATTTGGTCGCCTGAGTTTACCATGACGGAGTCACTGAAGAATGTTGCAAAAACTTCCCCTATAACTAACTGATGATTGCATTTTAACCATTGCCGGCGTGATTCTGGCAATGGTAATTTCCTCAGGCATTAAACGATTACAGATATATCGGTGTGTTTATATAGAGGAAGGTTAATGAATTTCTAACGTAATCAATTATTTGTAGGGCCAATATTGTTGAGGGGATTTTAGGGAAGGTGCGAATAAGTCCAGGATATGAGGTCATAGCAGGAATGCACATCACACGTACTGAGGTCACATGAGCCAGCAATTAACCTTTGCCGACAGTGAGTTTTCCAGTAAACGTCGCCTGACGAGGAAAGAAATTTTCTTATCCCGGATGGATACTCTGCTGCCGTGGCCTCAACTGCTGGGCAACATTGAACCTGTCTATCCAAAAGCAGGTAATGGCCGCCGACCTTATTCGCTGGAAACAATGTTCCGTATTCACTGCCTGCAACTGTGGTACAGCCTCGGTGATGAAGCGATGGAAGACGCATTGTATGAGATTGCTTCGATGCGCCAATTTGCCTTGCTGTCATTGGATAAAGCTATTCCTGACCGTACTACCATCATGAACTTTCGGCACTTGCTGGAAAAATACAAACTGACTCGCAAAATATTTCAAACCGTCAATCAGTGGCTGTTGGATTGCGGCGTGATGATGACTCAGGGTACCCTGGTTGATGCCACAATTATCGAAGCACCAAGCTCAACCAAGAATAAAAACAAACAGCGTGACCCCGATATGCATCAGACCAAAAAAGGAAATCAGTGGCACTTTGGCATGAAGGCTCATATTGGAGTCGATGCTGAAAGCGGCCTTACTCATACGCTGGTGACCACCGCCGCTAATGAACATGACCTGAACCAATTGAATAATCTTCTGCACGGTGACGAAGAATTTGTCTCCGCCGATGCGGGTTATCGTGGCGCAGAGAAACGGGATGAGCTGAAGGACCGTGATGTGGACTGGTTCATCGCTGAACGTCCAGGGAAAGTCAGGATATTGAAAAAGCACCCCCGCAAAAACAAAGCCGCCATCAAACTCGAATACCTGAAAGCCAGCATCAGGGCAAAGGTGGAGCACCCGTTTAGGGTTATTAAACGTCAGTTTGGTTTTATCAAAGCACGCTACAAGGGGCTGATGAAAAATGACTCACAGTTAGCGATGCTATTCACGCTAGCGAACCTGTTTAAAGTGGATCAGATGATACGACGACAGACTAAATCCGCCTAAAATCTGGTAATAACCCAGCTAAAAGGCTAAATTTGGCCTGAATAGGCAATATATTGCTCAAAACCGGAAAATTAGAGTGTAAAAAATAGACAGACATTGCATAGTATCGATCATGACCTACATTGGGTGACTTGTTCGCACCTTCCCTAGCTTACGCTCCCTTCCCGGAGCGTTTTTTTACTCACCCATTTTTCTTCAACAGTCATGGGACGGTATTTTTCTGACCGTCTTAGGCAAGCAATATCAAATAACTATAAATTAACTGTTTCCTCTGTATATCACCGTATCTGTTAGAACACATGGGGATACTTCTGGAATATAGGGTAAATATATTTAGTATTCTGTTTTGTATATTTAATCTTAAGAAGGACTCAATATGAAATTATTTTTCAGACTTAAGGGGGCTTTATTATCTCCCCTCTGCTAAGGTGAGTCACAACTTCACAATTTCAACTTATCAGAATTTTCTGGGATTATTATTCTGCTATGTGAAATGCCATATCCTGAAGAACATGGCTTACATGCTGATCCATAATGCTATAAAAGATGTACTTGCCCTTTCTCTCTCCTCGAACGAGTCTTGCACCCCGCAACAACCTCAGATGATGACTGACCAGAGATTGTGATAACTGGAGCGACTCAGCAATGTCACCTACAGAGACCGAACCACGCATACAGTAAAGCAGGATTCGTAGTCTTGACTGGTCCCCCAGTAGATGGAAAATCTCGGAAAGTAGCCCAATTTCATTTTGCGAGAGCATTGATAGATCTGGCTCTGTGCCATAATCTGTCGCGGAACAGTTTCGTACGTTGCCGCAATCTGATGTGTTGGACATTATGGTTCTCCCTCCAGAATTGGTAGTGCATTACCACACCTGATTAATGTTAGTGGCCTGGTGTAGAGTGGTCATGCTTTTTTTCGTGTTCGTGTTCGTTACGCGGTTTTGTCGGAGAAAGACTACATGTATTATCGTTTTCATCGTAATTCCAGTCGATGCCCACAGTTGCGTGTTCTATTTTGAAATGCTCATAAAGTTCTTGTTTTACAAGCTTTACTACGTCTTTCACGTCCACATCTTCCTTTGCTCTTACTTCCAGTGTTGCCATTATTCGGCCTGAGGTTATTTGCCAGACATGAATATGACTTACGGCAGCTAAGCCTTGAACAGAATTGATTAGTCTCTGCTCTACCTTGTCTGGGGAAGCATTTTCGGGAGCACCTTCTAACAGGATGTGCAGAGATTTTGCTAATAACTTCCAGGCACTACGTAAAACCAGTGCTGCGACGAGAACGGAGAGTATTGGATCAATTGGTGTCCAGCCCGTATAGTAAATGACAATAGCGGCGACAATAGCGCCAACAGAACCCAGTAGATCCCCCATCACATGTAAAATAGCGCCTTTGACGTTTACATGATCAGTCTCACCACGGGTCATGATCCATAATACCAATACGTTGACCAACAATCCTACAATGGCAACGATCAGCATTGGGCCTGCCAGTATCGCTGGTGGAGCTTGTAACCTCTCCCATGCTTCATATGCAATCCACGCCACAATAGCGAAGAGTGTCAGGGCGTTAAAGAATCCAGCGATGACTTCAAATCGCAAATATCCAAAGGTTCGTTTGCTGTCAGCTTCCCGGCGCCCAAAACGGAATGCTGCATAAGCCAGCGCTAAAGCTACAGCATCAGTAAGCATGTGTCCTGCATCTGCCAGCAATGCTAAAGAGCCAGAAAGTATCCCTCCAACAGCTTCGACCACCATGAATGTGAATATCATGAGGAAGGAAATAAGGACCTTACGCTCGTTTGCGCTGGTCACTGCTGGAGTATGCTCATGCTCATGTTCGTGGTCATGTGATTGTGACATAGGGCCTCAAGGCGTAGGCTGTACACTATGTTTTAAATATAACATATGAACATATGTTCATGTAAAGTGTTTTTATGGCCATCCATTGATATCGATTTGTTAGCCATGCGTTTCACTGTGTCAGCATGTTCAAAATAATGCACTTGACCTTCCCACGATGGTAAGCCTTAAGGTTGTTCTATATCTGAACCCAACGATGAGAAATACATCATGAGGATTCAAAAAAAACAGCATTCTAATGATGCTGAAACTCAGGTTAGCCTGCCTATTGAGGGGATGACCTGTGCAAGCTGTGTTGGACGAGTCGAAGCCGCCTTAACGAAAGTTGAGGGTGTGGAAAGCGTAAGTGTAAATCTTGCAACTGAGCGTGCAGACATTCTCTTGAATACACCTGTTGAACGTATGGCGCTAATCAAAGCAATTGAAAATGTGGGTTATGAGGTTCCCCTAACTTCTGTTGAATTGTCAGTCCAGGGCATGACGTGTGCATCGTGCGTAGGGCGTGTCGAAAAGGCGCTTAGAGCTGTTGAAGGTGTAAAGGATGCAACAGTTAATTTAGCGACTGAGAGGGCCACTATACGTGGAGTAGCCGGAACTGATGACCTGATTGCGGCTATCGAGAAAGTTGGCTACGAAGCCAGCCTGGTTGATACCCGTGGCCAGAATAATGTTGAGGCCGCTGAAAAAAAAGATGCTGAAAAGGCTGCATTGAAGAAAGATTTAGTTCTGGCGACCATACTTGCACTACCAGTCTTTATTATGGAAATGGGATCGCATCTGATACCGGGAATGCACCAATGGATAATGGATACCATTGGGCTCCAGGAAAGCTGGTATCTCCAGTTTGTGTTAACTCTGCTGGTGTTAGTTATTCCGGGACGGCGCTTCTACCTGAAAGGTATTCCGGCGTTAATAAGGCTTGGCCCAGACATGAACTCTCTCGTCTCCGTTGGGACACTTGCTGCATTCGGTTACTCAATGGTTGCGACCTTTGCACCTGGCCTTCTGCCTCAGGGGACCGTCAATGTGTATTACGAAGCTGCAGCGGTAATTGTCGCCCTTATTCTTTTAGGACGATTTATGGAGGCTCGGGCTAAAGGGAGAACGTCCGAGGCTATCAAACGTTTGGTTGGATTACAGGCCAAAGAGGCGCATGTGTTGCGTAATGGCGTTGTTGTCGATATTCCAATTAATGATGTAGTCCTTGATGACATTATCGAAGTTCGACCAGGTGAGCGAGTGCCTGTTGATGGTGAGGTAAGTGAAGGAACAAGTTTTGTAGATGAATCGATGATAACGGGGGAGCCTATCCCAGTGGAGAAAGTGCCTGGTAGCTTAATGGTTGGCGGGACGGTTAACCAGAAAGGTGCATTGAGGTTGCGTGCAACAGCCGTTGGTGGTCAGACGATGCTGTCGCAAATAATCCGAATGGTAGAGCAGGCTCAGGGTTCTAAACTACCAATACAAGCAGTGGTCGATAAAGTAACGCTGTGGTTTGTTCCAGTAGTGATGCTGGCGGCTTTGTTAACATTCCTTGCCTGGTTAACATTTGGGCCATCACCAGCTCTGTCTTTCGCACTGGTTAATGCCGTGGCAGTGCTGATCATTGCCTGCCCATGTGCAATGGGATTAGCTACACCTACTTCTATCATGGTAGGAACTGGCCGTGGCGCTGAAATGGGGATCTTGTTCCGTAAGGGGGAAGCTCTGCAATTGCTCAAAGATGCTAAGGTTGTAGCTGTAGACAAAACTGGCACCTTAACTGAGGGGCGCCCCGTAATGACAGACCTGGAGTTAGCCGAAGGGTTTGAGCTTAACGAAGTTTTAGCAAAAGTTGCGGCTGTTGAATCACGTTCGGAACATCCTATTGCCCGCGCTATCGTTGAATCCGCACTGGAAAAAGGAATATCGCTGCCAATATTGACTGAGTTTGATTCAATTACTGGGATGGGAGTTCGGGCTATCGTTGACGGGGAGCGTATAGAGGTTGGTGCCGATCGCTTTATGCGTGAGTTAGGATTGGATGTAGAGCATTTTTCGCAGACTTCAGTACGTCTTGGGAACGAAGGGAAATCGCCACTTTATGTTGCTATCGGTGGCCGCTTGGCAGCCATCATCGCAGTGGCTGATCCTATTAAATCAAGTACACCAATTGCCATAAATGCATTGCACCAACTGGGGCTCAAAGTCGCAATGATTACCGGTGACAATGCCAATACGGCTCATGCTATTGCAAGACAACTAGGCTTTGATGAAGTGGTTGCTGAAGTGTTGCCTGAAGGAAAAGTTGAAGCGGTTCGTCGGCTGAAGGAATCCTACGGCAAGGTAGCTTATGTTGGTGATGGTATTAATGATGCTCCAGCGCTAGCAGTGGCAGATATTGGGCTTGCAATTGGAACGGGGACCGATATCGCGGTGGAATCTGCTGATGTTGTCTTAATGTCCGGAAATCTGCAGGGCGTCCCTAATGCCATTGGATTGTCGAAGGCAACGATCGGTAACATCAGGCAAAATCTTTTTTGGGCATTTGGTTACAATGCAGCATTGATCCCTGTAGCCGCAGGACTGCTGTATCCTGCCTACGGATTGCTGCTTTCGCCAATTTTTGCTGCAGGTGCGATGGCGCTATCCAGTGTATTTGTTCTGGGCAATGCACTTCGTCTGCGTCGTTTCCAGCCCCCGCTGATGGAAGATGCTGGGAATCATTAAAAGGTGAGTTATGAACATTGGTAAAGCATCAAGCGAATCAGGAATCTCCGCCAAGATGATTCGTTATTACGAGCAAATTGGCTTGATCCCTGCTACTGGTCGTACTGAAGCTGGTTATCGTGACTATGCTCCCAATGATATCCATCGCCTGATTTTTATTCGAAGCGCTCGCGACCTCGGGTTTTCTCTGGAAGAGATAGAGGGTTTGCTTAAGCTATGGAATGATAAATCTCGTCAGAGCTCTGATGTTAAACGGTTGGCGCAGGAACATATTAATGATTTAGATCGGCGTATAGAAAGTATGCGTCAAATGGCAGACACACTCAGAGTGTTAATCCAAAGTTGCGCGGGAGATGAACGAGCTGAATGTCCTATTCTTCATAGATTAACGATTGCTGATGATATAAGTCATTCGGGTAAACGAGAAGGTGCGGTGCAACGTCGTTCTCGTGGAAACAGAGTGTCAAAAGATTAGCTATTTTTCTAGGACCATGATGGCGTAACACTAAAGAGTTGGACTTGTGTTTCGCCATCACTGAGCTTTTTCTATTAATTAACTTTATACGGAAATACTAATGTACGCCTCCCAGATGGTCGGTGGGTACAGTTAGAGGAAGGTCTCTATCTTCATCTTCAGCTGTCAGTTTTTGGACTATCCCACATTCGTCTACGCTACGGTCTGCATTGCAAACATCATTAAGTTCTTGAAGTTGTTTTTCTAGCGCTATTAATTCATTAATACGATGCTGGACATGAGCGAGGTGGGCACTGATTATCGCGTCAATAGGTCCACATTCTTTACCGTTATTATTGATTGCCAGTAGTAATGCGCGGATTTCCTCATGCGTCATATCGAGAGAGCGACAGCGTCGGATAAATAACAATTTTTCCAGATGGTTATTATCATAATGGCGATAATTATTTTCAATATCTCGTAAAGGGGCCTGAAGTAAACCTTCCTTTTCGTAGTAACGAATAGTTTCTACTGGGCAACCGGCCTTACGAGCTAATTCACCAATTTTCATGAATCCCCCTTCATGTGCTTGACCCTGTAGTCAGATCAGGGTCTTTAATCGTCAGTATAGTTAACAGGCGAGGCAATTAAAATGAGTGGTTCCGTAAAAAACAGCAAAACTCAAGTAAGAGAGGAATCTGCTGGTTGTTGTGAAAAAATTAACTTGATAGTAGGGAGCAAAATGCAGCGTTCTGAAGAACCGGCTAAGGCTCATGGTCACGCACATGACCATAAAGATTGCAGCGCTGAGCTCTCTCATAAGGAGCATGGTCATGGAAGTGACAAACATTTACATCGCGAGCAAGGGCATGTGAAAGGTGGGCATGCACATGAAGGATGCAGCCATGAACATAGTCATACTGATGAAGAACATGATCATGGTGAGGAAGAACATAGTCATGGCGATCATCAGCATAAGGGGTGTAACCATGACCACGCTCAGGATGATCAGGCTGATGAACATCATGGACATAGCGGTGACTGCTGCTCAGGTGCGCCAACAAATTTAAGTAATCTAGGTGGTTCTAAAGTTGTAGCTGGTGGGTTACGAACTGAAATACGTATTATGCAGATGGATTGCCCTGTTGAGGAAAATCTCATCAAAAAGAAACTGGGGGCAATGACCTCTGTTAAAGAGCTTGATTTCAACCTGATGCAGCGTGTTCTGACTGTAACCCATACACCTGATTCGCTTGAACCTATCTTGGTTGCAATTCGCTCCTTGGGATTCGTACCCGAAGTTTCGGATAACAATGGTGAAAAGAAAAACATCCAGGAGAAAAAAAAGCCTTGGTGGCCGTTAGCTCTGGCTGGTGTGGCTGCACTTGCGGCTGAAGTTATGCACTGGGCTGATATGCCTGACTGGCTTGAAGCGGGATTAGCCTTGATAGCCGTTCTTTTGAGTGGTTTGACAACCTATAAGAAAGGTTGGATTTCAATTCGCAATGGTAACCTGAATATAAACGCACTGATGAGTATTGCCGTTACCGGGGCTTTGGTTCTTGGGCAGTGGCCAGAAGCAGCGATGGTTATGGTTCTATTTACCATCGCTGAACTGATTGAAGCAAAATCACTCGATAGAGCTCGAAATGCCATTGGTTCACTGATGAGCCTGACCCCTGAAACCGCAATGGTCCAACAAACTGATGGATCATGGCAGGAAGTTGATGCCAGCAGCGTACAACCAGGAAGTATTGTAAGGGTAAAACCAGGCGAACGAATTGGTCTTGACGGTGAGATTGTTAAAGGTCAAACAACGATTAATCAGGCTCCAATTACTGGTGAAAGTTTGCCTGTCGATAAAATGGCGGGTGACTCCGTGTTTGCCGGGACAATAAACCAGTCAGGTTCTTTTGAATATAAAGTCACTGCAGCTGCCAATAACACCACCCTTGCTCGCATCATTCATGCTGTTGAGCAGGCGCAAGGCGCCAAAGCAGCTACACAACGTTTTGTTGACCGCTTTTCCCAGATTTACACGCCAGTCGTTATGGGGATTTCGGTTGCTGTTGCTGTATTGCCACCATTGTTTGGCGCAGGTACATGGCAAGAGTGGATCTATAAAGCTCTAGTCATGCTTGTCATCGCGTGTCCATGTGCGCTGGTTATTTCTACACCAGTAACAATTGTCAGTGGACTTACTGCTGCTGCTCGTAAAGGAATTCTCATTAAAGGCGGTGTTTACCTTGAGCAGGGACGTAAATTAAAAGCTTTGGCGCTTGATAAAACTGGGACGATTACTCATGGGAAGCCAGTACAAACTGATGTCATGGTTTTCAATGGGGAAAGTGAGCTTGAGGTTCGTACAGTTGCAGCAAGTCTTGCTAGCTACTCTGATCATCCTGTCTCACAGGCCGTTGTGAATGCTTCTGTTGATTTGAAAAAACAGAGTGTTGAAAACTTTGAGGCTATTGTAGGTCGAGGTGTGCATGGTGTGATTGCCGGCAAAGACTTTTATCTTGGTAATTTGCGATTGGCAGAAGACCTCCTGAGTTGTCCGTTAGAGGTTAAAGCTACAGTACAAAGTCTGGAAAGCCTAGGTAAAACAGTTATTTTGCTCAATGATGGAAAGCAAGTGCTTGGGTTATTTGCTGTTGCAGATACTGTCAAGAACACGAGTCGCGAAGCGATTCAACAACTCCATCACCTTGGTGTCAAGACAGTTATGTTGACTGGGGATAACCCGCATACAGCCAAAGCAATAGCATCTCAGGTCGGTATTGATGAAGCTCGTGGTAGTCAGTTACCTGAGGACAAACATCAAGTAGTTCAAGAGTATTCACGTATTGGTGTTACTGGAATGGTTGGTGATGGCATCAATGATGCGCCGGCACTGGCTGCGGCAGATATAGGTTTTGCTATGGGGGCAATGGGTACTGATACGGCAATTGAAACTGCAGATGTGGCCTTAATGGATGATGACCTGCGTAAAATCCCTGCCTTTGTAAAATTGTCCCGACAGACGTATAGCTTACTCGTGCAAAATATCAGTCTCGCATTAGGTATTAAAGCTATTTTCCTTGTATTAACGCTCATGGGAATGGGGACTATGTGGATGGCGGTATTTGCTGATGTTGGTGCTAGCCTTCTGGTTGTAGCAAATGGTCTGAGATTGTTACGTAAATAGTATTTCTAGAAAGTTCTTCATGGATGAAGAACTTATATTTTTTTTTAGATAAATGTAGAATTTAGTTATAAGGGGACATATGATCACAAAAACGTATGCGGATAGTGTGGTTAAAGATATCGTCCAATGGGTCGAAAATTCACTGACATCTACTTTACTTGTGGAGGAAATTGCAGAAAAATCTGGCTATTCTCGATGGCATTTTCAACGCATTTTTAAACACGCAACGGGAATTGCGTTAGGTGAATATGTTAGAGCCCGACGATTAACCTGTGCTGCAGTAGAGTTGAAACTAACTACTAAAACAGTTTTGGAAATTGCTCTCCACTATGGTTTTGAATCACAACAAACTTTTACTCGTTCATTCAAAAATAAATTCCATCTTCCACCAGGAAGATACCGTAAACAAATCGCCTGGGATTTGTCTGCACTATGCCCTCCATTACTGTTAGAACATGAGGAGAATTTCACAAATGTTAATTAATGACACTATACTGGTTTCCATGAGCGAAGAAGTTGCCAATAAATATATCAAGATGCAGGATGTTTTACTGGATGATGAACCTTGCGTCGACATCGTACGGGTGATTTATGATTTAGAGCATGCAGTCAAAGAATTTAAAAAAAGAATAATACTTCAGCATATAAATTATTGCCACTCTGGGGAATGTGAAGATCCTGATTTACATATTGCATTAATTGACGATGTGAAAACTATTCTTGATTACTTAGAATGAAGTTAAGGAAACTAGAATCAAAAACAGCACTAACCCATATGAAATATTTTGAGTTTATTTAAAGACATGATCAGATTAACCGATTTTAGCTACCAGATAGAAAATGATGGATCTTATCCCATACATTTGTATCGAGAAACAGCATGTCTCATGCTTAGGGGGCTAAAACACTTGACCCTGAATCAACTATAGGGTTTGTAATGGAGCCAATTCGAGAGTAGTGAGCCGAGATTAGCGAGATAAGAATCATTATCAATTAATTTCTTATCGTGGCATTTGAAGCATCACGAATAGCAAATGAGGTCTCCATGATTAAGCAAAAAACCATCAAAAATATTGTCGAACTAAGTGGTATTGGTTTACATAGCGGCAGCAGCATTCATATGAAAATCATGCCCGCTACCGCTAATAGTGGCATACGGTTCCGTAGAACAGATTTAAATCCTTCAGTTGATATTCAGCTTCGAGCTGAGCAGGTTCATGACACCATGCTGGCTACAAGTCTAATTAATCCTCAAGGTATTAGGGTTTCAACGATCGAACATTTCCTTTCTGCTGTATCCAGTCTGGGGATTGACAATCTCCTGGTAGAACTGGATGCACCTGAGCTCCCCATACTTGATGGAAGCGCAAGAGAATTTATTGATTCTCTTATCAACGCTGGTTCGATAGAACAGTGTGCACTTAAAAAATATCTTCTTATTAAAAAAACTGTGTCAGTTAAAGACGGTGATAAGTGGGCTCTTTTACATCCGGACTCTAAGTTTTCCGTGGATTTCACGATTGATTTCAAGCATCCTTTAATCTCGGCTGATACTAATAAATTAAATATTGAAATGTCGAAAGAAAAATATATAGAAGAAATAGCTGGTGCACGTACTTTTGGATTTGTTCATGATGTAGAAAAACTGCAAAAAATTGGGCTTGTACTAGGGGCTGGTTTGAACAATGCGATAGGTCTCGATGAATATAGCGTCCTCAATCCTGAAGGTCTTCGTTTTAATAATGAACTAGTTCGTCATAAAGTACTTGATGCAATTGGAGACCTCTTTGTTTCTGGGTATAATATCATCGGTGCTTACCATGCATATAAATCTGGCCATGCTTTAAATAATAAACTAATGCTTGCTTTATTAAATGATACCGATGCATGGGAATTCGTTAATTTGCATGATTACAGCAGGGGGAAACTTAAAGT
>OKVX01000808.1_pt1 | contig 14580 bp, 19 predicted proteins | sample 1606941 | NCBI WGS metagenome assembly OKVX01 (sample SAMN03281016, study PRJEB24777) | human gut metagenome | isolation source: fecal sample PR161 from 1 month old female Malay infant, caesarean... | reverse complement strand
TTTTTTTCGTATTTTGGTCTGCTGGCGGATGTTCTCCTTTTTATTGTAAGAAATGTTTCCTCGATACAACTCTGAATCGAGAATATCTCTTATTGCTGTAGTAGAAAAAAGGTTCCCTTTTTTTGTTCTCAACCCCAGATGGTTTAGTTGATTGGCTATAGAACGTAACCCATAACCTCGTTCGTATTGATTGAAGATTCTTTTGATGATCTTTGCTTCATCTTCATTAACAGTCAATACTTTTTCATTATGTTCATTGATTGTATTGTCATATCCTAAAACGCGATTTCCATTGTAATAACCCAACTCAGCACGCTTCTTACTACCTTTTTTACCAAGATCAACAATATTTTCACCCTCATATTCAGCAAGAGAGCCCATTATATGAAGCATCAAGCGACCTTCACTTGTTTCAGTATTCAAGTTCTCTTGAACAACAAATAGCTTTATGCCAAGGTCTTGCAACATCTTCACTATTTCTAAGCTATCCTTCAAAGTCCTACTTAAACGACTAAGCTTAAAGACAATTAATGCATATACTTCATATTTTACAATCATGTCTTTTAAAATGTACATAAGACCATCACGATCATCCATACTTTTTCCACTTTTTGCTTCATCATGAATGATATCAATTAAGTTGAAGCCTTTACTTTTACTGAATTGTCTTATCGCATCGTCCTGTCCAGGTAATGAAAAATTATCAACTTGATTCTGTGAGCTAGTACGGCCATATCCTATAACATTTAACACTTTCTCACCTTGTATTTTAGTCATCGCTATATCCCCTTTCTAAATTTTACTAGATAAGATAAATTGACTATTCGATTTATCCAGCAATGGAATACCATGAGCATAAATTTCACTAACTTCTTTTTCCGTGGTCAGCTCAACTTTATCTACTAAATTGACCCAATCATTCTCTGAAAAATAATTCTGAATATTTTCAGCTAATTCTCTTAAAACTTCTTGCGAACTGCTAAGTTCCATCTGTTTCAAGTTCTCGTTGTGTTCGATGTTTACAATCTCTTTATCAAGCTTTTCTATAGTTAAAGCCAATTCTTCAACAGTAACCTTGTCTTGATAATACTTGGTGTAGATGGCTTCCTTCTGTGATTCCAGATATCTTAGTTTGTTTCTATTTCTAGAATCAAACTCAACAAACTTCTGCTGATAGTCATGCTTCATTTTTGCTAAACGATCCTTCTGGCCGATCCAATCTAGTAAAGCATTCTTGACTTCATTTTCTAAACTAGTTGCATTCACATAATACCGTTCGTGAGCATTAGTTAGTTGTTCAGAACTGCAGTAATAATATCTATTTTCGTTTTTCTGTACTTGTGATAGTCTTCTACCGCAATGAGGACAAATACACGTCAACCCTAAGTAATCAATTTTCTTCCTATAGGTATTACGTTTTGTTTCTCGAATTTTCTTTGCTTTATTGAACATATGATCACTGATAATTGCTTCGTGTTGTCCGTTGAACTCTCCAAATCGATTCACAATTTTACCGACGTACTTTTCATTTTTCAAAATATTACAGATGTGGTATCTTTCAAAGCTTTTCTGTTTTCTATACTGAATGCCCGATTCATTTAGATAACTTGCAATTTTTTGATAGCCCATACCTGCTATGTAGAGCTCAAAGATTTTTCTCACAACCTTTTCCTCTGACTTGACAACCGTCACTTTCCCTTTACTATATGAATATCCATATGGTGCACTGCCATTCAACCACAGTCCTTTTTCAGATTTTACTTTGTTTGCAATTTCTAAATACTCACCAATTGTTTCACGTTGATATTCCCGTACTGCCCCAATCATTTGTATTTGTAAATCTCTCATCATTAGATTTTGTTGATCAAGAGGTTCTTTTACCGTATTCACCAAAACGTTGTTTTCCTTACATACTTCAAAAATGTAAAGTAAGTCTACAAGCTTTCGAGAAATGCGATCCAAAGACATTGACCAAAACTGTGTGTATTTTGACCCTTGAATATCCTCAAGCACCGATCGTAAAACCGGTCGATGCTTGATGTCTTTAGCACTTGCTATTTCTTCAAATACTTCATAGGGTTCGGTAATTCCTTGATTTTTTAATGTTTTTAGTACCTCATCTAGCTGTACCTTTCGAGAAACCTTATTTTCGTTAACATCAAGGCTGGTGCGACAGTAAATGGCAATCATCTTGATCACTCTTGCTTTGGATCGCATTCAATTTAGCAGTCACTAGGAGTTCTGCGTACTCTTCAATCAATTGTGATTCGTGTTCTGGTAAATGATGGTAAACTAGATTTTCCATAATTTTCTTCCTTTCTATGCTACAAACTAGTTGAACTTCTTTCCTGCTAAACTACATACCAAGTCTTTGAAGGTTTTTTCCCTAATCGAAAAGAATAGCCATTAATTCCTGAATTAGTAACGATACCTTCTTTTAACAAAGCATTAAATGCACTATCTATACTAGTCGGTTTTAGCCCAAACATTCCTGCATTTTGTTTAAACTCATTAGGATGAAAGCTATTCCCACTTTTTACTTCGTTGATCATGAAGAGTTTTAACCGTTCTTTTCCTGATAATCCTCCAAATGGACTATATGGTGCCCCGTTTTTTAGTAGGTTTTTGTAATACATTACTAAAATCACTTCCCTCTTTAAAATAGTTCATTATAGAAATTGATAGATCCATCAGCTATCGTCCGCTAATTAGCAAAATGACGACTAGCGAACTTACCTTTTTTAGTGTAAAGAAATATCTATTTGGATGTACTGCGACACTCAAACTAATTTTCACTTAACGAATCCCTTGGTAAATCATCTGAACCTGTAATTTGAGATGTTGAATCTTCACCGACCTCGCCAAGAGCAGAAGATTTCTTCTCCTGCTCCTCTGCAATCCGTTTCTTTGTTGTTTCGTAAGCCTCCCAGAAAAGATTGGTTGTCCACCAAACCCGAATAGGCTTTTTCATTTTTTCGTATTCTTCAGGGGTAAGTTCACGATTATCCAAATAACCGGACTTCTTTTTCGCAAAATAATAGCTGCTGATATCAGAATCTTTTAAGTTATGCTCGCTTTTCAATAGATTATTGATCTCTATTGGTACGAACTCTTGCTCGGGTTTTCCTACGTAGTCAGCTATTGCTTTGTGTACAATCCACGATACGGAATCTGGTTTAAGTGTTCTTATTTTTCTTGTAGCCGGTTTCGCGGCCATAGCTCCTTCCCACCCCCTTATTTTTGAGCCAACTGGTTCCAAACCACTAGAGAGCTGCTTCCCATTTGGTTTATCCTCGATTGGTGTTTCTTTTTTGACAATAGGAATATCACTTACTGTATCCTCGCTGCCTTGAATATTTGCATCACTAAGACTCTTTGCTATATCAGTCTTAAATTCTGGTTGTTTGTCCTCATTGAACATCCCTGGTTTCTTAATGACTACCATTTGCATCAGCCTTCTTTCTTTTATAGTTATTATTGATTTGCACCCTTCTTAGCTAAGCGATCCGCGACTAGATTGAATGGATCATTCGCATGTGCTTTTACTTTCTTAAAATGAACAGTGATTTTTTCTACTTTTTGGCCCATAAGGTATACATATGATTGCGCAATTGCGCTCCTTGCCGCCCATGTACCATCAGCCCATTTTTCTATTCCCTCATAGTCGTAGCAAATGCAGACCTCATCGTATCCTTTGTATTCTGCGTAATTTAAAGCCTGCAATACAGCAACAATCTCTCCACCGATATGAAAACTACTTAAATAATTAGGATTACTCCCAGAACCATATTTGTAGTAGCCTTGCTTACCATCTATAACAGTCACAAAGCTCCATCCATACTGGTTCTTTTTAGGATTATAAGAACCATCCGTATAAAACTTGATATGTGAGTTTTTCTTTTTCTTCATAACAAACTCCCTTCCGTATTCAATATAGAGCTGATCTTGAAAGCTCTGGAATCCGTCATCCAAGATCAGCAATGACTAAAATTAAACACCTCATTGTGGTTCTGTTTCTTCTAGGGAGCTAAAGTTGTCTGGATCATCATAATCAATCATCTAGGGTTACACCCCCTTTTGTTTCGCACGAGTTAAGCCCATATAAGCTTTGCCGCCGAACATAGGATAGATAATCTAAGTACCATTTTGCCAATGGTTGACGTCTCACCTCTGATCGCCTATGAACACTTGATCGAAATTGAATAGTTGTTTTCAAGACATCTGAGATAAACTCCGAAAACCTGTCTGGCTGATCTAATATGGCTGCCACCACTTTTTCACCCCAGAAATTACGGAAACGAAGTTCTACCCGAAACCACCAAGAATCACTGTCAGACTCTAACTGCTTGTCATAGACGATGACATACAGATCACTCGTGCGTTTGCCAAAGTAAATACTATCGCCTGTAACCTCAGCTGTTTTAACGTGATACTCCTTAATCGTTCTGCTTATCCTGAAGCGAGAAGTCACTAGTCGTTTCTTTAGGTAGCTTTCAGCACGAGTAGGAGATAACGTTTCTTTAGTGTAACTATCTATCGCTATATCCATTCGTTTGATCGAATAACGTTCAATAGAAACATGCTTAGCTATCATCGTTAGTTGTTGGAAAAAGTTTCGCCAAGAGTGATCTGCCTGCTCTTCTAAGAAACGACAGCCAGCAGAACGAATTTCCAGTAGCACCACTGGTTTTGTTCCCTTGTTTTCGTAATGAACAAATATCACGCCATTTGTAAGTACACTTTGGAATCCGCACATACTGCTGTCCACTACTTTGAAATCATCAATTAAATGAGCAAACAGATAGCCGCACACATCCGAAACACTTGCACATACAAATGAAATCATGATGTAATCAATAGTCATAAGTAACTCCTCCAGTAAGACTGTCACCCCCGATACTACTAGTATTACTAGTCACTCTCGGGGTAACATTTTTAGAGCGGCTTTCCTTTTCCACTACTAAGAATTGTCAACATTTCCGGCGTCAGGAACATTGATCCAAGGAAACTGCATTACCTGTAAAGGAAACAGATCTCGATACAATGTGTAGACTCGACCGTCTTTTGTGACCTGTTGATGGTAGAAAACGATACAGACAGTCCCTATGAGGTGATCGAGGTCAAAGCTTCTCACCGTATTATTTCCTACGACTTGTCCGAAAGAAGATAAGCATGCACCGACTGCTTCCCCTACTGAATAATTGAAGCCTTGGTTCAAGCCCTTCTTGGATATTTCCATCCGACAATTCCGCCTAATCGTGTTGCCCATGTCATCCAGTTCATCGTATAAGATGAAAAGGGTTCTCCCATCTCTACTGTGGGTGATTTGCTTGATTTTTATTATTCTCGGCAAAACTTCCGTGGTTTGACCGCCAAAAATGTAGTTCGGCATTTTAAATCACTCCTTTTATTGTTGGGAAATGCTACTTTGAAAGCACTCCTGTTTATCCAACCAATCAATCCCCATATAGATGATTGATAAAGTATTCTGATTTATTTTGTTATCTAACAAATTTGTGTCATAAAAAACTTCATGCTTGTCTTGACATAGCATCGGAATGTTTAAAAACTCAAACATATTTAAACAAGTCTGAACAAGCATCCAAAATCTTATCTACGAATGGCATGCTAGCCGAAAACTCTTGTAAACTGCTGATGGTCCAAAAATCTAAGAACTGCGTGTTCTTTTCATTCGAAATTAAAACAGATCCTTTACCTGACGTATTGCACATCAGTAAGGTCAACTCTTCAAAGCTAACTTTCTCCTGTAATTTCTGAAAATCATTCAAAACTAGTTTGTCATTTTCAGACATTGAGTCAATTATCTTTGTCAGTTTTCTATGGAAGAGTTGCTTGTTTGTTTCGCAAATAACCTCCTTCACAAATAAGTTATTTTCATAGCTCATCTTCATCGTTTGATGGTAAAACTCTGGTGGACAGTCAGTCTTGGGAGCCATCACATATACAGTGCCCTGTTTACCTTTTCTTTCACTTTCTAGCATAGGACTTCCAACCTCCAATGGTTGATCTTTTCCAATAATCCACTCACCTTTGATATCACCGATGATTTGGCATAAATCCGTAGGTTTCGATCCGTAGACTTTATAAAAATCTTTGTCAGGATTCAATCGTTTCTCAGGAGGGCAGCTTTTCTTAAGAACCTTTTTTTCTTCGTCATAGGGAATAAAAATATTTGTCACCCCATACTCCTCTGCTGCATAAAGCTCAGCAATTTTTGCCATAGCCCTGATAATTTGCTCTACTGATGTTGGTATAGAATAATTTTCAGTTTGATTTTCAAAATATGCTGTGTAATGTTCTCCTTCAACTACGATCATACTAGGTGCAATATCTGCTTTGATAAACGATTCAAAGAACAGTTTTTGAAGTCTAGAAGAGTTTTTTTCTGTTATTTTACCTTCCATACCAATCGCTTCGACCGGTTCAAGATAGTCGGCTTCTGGATCACTGTTATGCTTACAAAGTTTTTCTAAATTTTCGATCATTGTTTTCTCCTCCTGCTAATCATTTGGAACACAGCAACGTTGAAGCAAGCAAGACTTCAGACGTTTCTACAGCAAAACGTCTGGCTGTAGAAATCCTGCTCATGAAATAAGTAGCCATGATCCAATGTAGTCAAAATTCTTTGTGTTTTTGTTTGGCTACACCCCAATTAAAGCAGGTTTATTAAACATCACCATCTAAATGTTAAAAATAGTTGGTTTTAACACAGACTTGACAACAAAAACCAGTTCAACGTCTATACCTTTAAAGATAGTATTGAATCACGCTACAATCTTGACTACACTTCTATTAAAGCAATTATGACTGTCGTATTCTGTTTTATGTTAAATCTGTATAATTCGAACACGAATTACAAAAAATTGGAGGAAAAGAAATGAATAGAGAAGGAATGGATATGTATTCAAAAGAAGCTTATTTCAATTGGATAACTAGTGAAGCAGATGCTAGTAAAACAAGAAAGAGGGATTGACTCTTCAGAGCATTAAAGATACTATGCGAACTTTAGAGTATCGCTATCATTTTCAAGAAAAGTTGAATGAAAATGATGATGAAAATGTCATCAGTTTGTTTTCAAAAACTTTTGTTGAAATGACCAAGAGGAATACTTTTTTAATAAAAGTCTTTAATGATAAAGAAGATACAGATGACAAATTAATTGCGAGTGTATTCGGTGATGGAAAAACCCTTTTTCTCTTTGAAATAAGAAGAATATTGGAGAAGTTGATCTTAAGCTATACATCTAAAAAAATTGTAAAAAATGAAAATCGGTCTGCGAGATACGGTAAGTTCCCAACATGGAATAATAATTCAAATTCTTTAAACCACAATGTCGAATTTAATCAAAACCTTTTAGAACTTGTAAACGATGATGAACATTTCTATGGTAAATACAGAATTAAGTATTCCCATCCTTATTACGACACTAAATTATTTAATGAAATGTATAAGAAATTCTCTAAGATTAAGGCTTTTAATTTGGATGAACTAAAGGTTCCTGATAATAATAGAGGACAATTTTTATATAATCTTTTTTCTGGCTATGAAAAGCGTGTCTACCAAGGTATATTGACTAAAATTGAACAGCAACAGTTACCTAAAAACTTTAATCCACTGCTTAAAGTATCAAAAAAAGATTCCCTTGAGTTGACAGAAGCTATAGCTACTCAAATTTTTGACGAATATCTAAAGGTTCCTGAAGAACTATATTTTTCTAGCAATGATTATATTTCAGTGTTAAATGAAAAGAAATTGTCTGTATATGATTTTGCGAGTCATCCAGTAGAATTAACTGAAAAAAGAAGACACGTCTTATTCAGAAAAGCAAAATTGATTTCCACCTTCTCTGAAAAGATATCCGCTTCTAAAAGTGCTGAGGATAAATTGAATGCAGTCAATGATTATGTAAATAATTTGATATTTTGCGACAAATTATGTATCAAGAACGGTGTTCAAAACGTAGAACCAACAATACTGGATCGTAGCAACCTATTTGAGGAATTTTTAGCGGATAATCCCTACGTCATAACCAATTTCGTTGAGAGTGGTTTTAGTAATCAAGAACATGAGAAACTTCTTGTCTCTGTAGATGAATTCTTGACAAAGAATATGCCTACTTCTAAGGAATATGAAAAAAAATTGGATATTTCAGATAATTTGAATCTGGATGTTACAAGTAGCCCCATCTCAGCTACTTTAGCGATCGAAAAAAAAGTTTCAAATATTGCTGGCAGTAAAAAACAAGAGTTCGCATTATTACTTTATGATACAAATGCTCGTATAAACAAAGAGAAGATTGAATTGCTCGAAGAAGAAATTCAATCACTAAAAACAGGAATAATCAATCTTGAGCAATACGATAAACTTAATGATAAAGATAAACAGCAAAATGCTAACGAATTTTTGGAAACTATTCTAACAAACGCCGAACTAATAAAACCATTCTTAGAGACAACCGATAAAAATCATTCTCATACCAAAGGAACCGAATTACTTGAATTACTTTTTGGTAAGTAGTTTTTAATATAAACCGTGTAAGCAACCATCACTCCTAAGGCGGGTGGTTGCTTCGCGGATTGTATTCTTAACTCCTACATATAAAATAAAAAGACAGTTTTAAATTTTTCAAAGAAAAATGAGCTTATCCACTACGCTGTAAAAGGTCATTCTATATTCATCTATTTAACTTTAATACTGCAATACTTTCCTTCACCGTGATCATAAGAAATGACATCGGTTTGCCCAGCCTTTAAACTATCACTAGGGATCACATCAAATCCCCATGGTAATTTATCAATGTTGTTAATATGGATTTCAAAACTGCCATCGCTAGCTACTTCAACACTGCCCATGATGGTTCCACTATCATTGATCGCTAGATGTCTAGCACCACCACTGTAAACGCCTTTTAATTTGATTTCACTATTAGTAGCTTGTGCCGTACCAGTTGAATCAACACCTTCAGTGATAGTTAATTCGGGCAACGCATTTGCCTTGTAACCCTCTGTAGCGCTATTAGAAGCTGTTTTTTCCATCTTTTGATCATTATCCAATTTTTCTGTCATTTCTTTGATTAACTTTGCCAGTACTTTAGAGCCATTTTCCAGATCAATTGCTTTTCTAGAATCTTCTCGAACAGATGCGTCTAACCCACTGACGCCTTGTTCTTCGTACTTCTGCAACCATTCAAGTTGTTGAAGCTGTTCTTCGTAATCAGTACCTTTTGCCTTTGCTATTTTCCCTTTTTCATCTGATCCTGGTAAGTCGGCGTAACGGATCTTTTCTTTTGCTTCTGTGAATTTCCCGCTTTCAGCTAAAGACTCTGCTTCTTTTAACATAGCTAGATAGTCTTTAGTGGCTTGCTGACTATTTTTTTCTTGGTCTTCAATGGCTTGAGAAAATTCTTCGTCGGCTTCTTTCGAGCGTTGACGATATTCCGCCTCGTTTTGTTCTTCATTTTGATTAAAGGAGGCTTCATCCATCACTTTCTTTTGGTAAGCACGTTCTTCACCATATGTTTTTTCGTACTTATCTGCTGCTTTTTTATTGACCGACGAATTTCCTCCGCTTTGTGACTTGCAACCGGAAAGAGTAAAAGCTAACAGCACTGCCATAATAAGGATACTATACTTTTTCATCGTCATCACCCTTCTTCAAAGAATCAAAGCTTTTTTCATTCACTGCTTTTTGAATACTTTTCGCATCTGTTTTAAATCCAAAATAATTAGCAGCTCCCAATACTAAGCAAATAATATTACCTATCAGATAAATATACGCACCCGTACCAAAGGAACTTGTTGACGAACCAAAAATACTAATCGCCTCTGCAATTTGTCCCTTCAGAATGAATACAATGACCAATGAAACAATTGGTAATACAAAATCAATCAGTTTTTTTGATTTACTTAGAGCTTCGATTTTTGGCGCAATCAACAATAGGATTGGAATCAGGACTAATAAGAAGCCATACCAAATGCTCGTAAAAATATTATAACCCTTCACTATGTAGCCTCCCGAAAAAGCGCCATTAGCAGCCGAATAAAAATTACCAATAAATAATCCTACGATCATAAGTACTGCACCTATAACACTCAAGTTACTCAATAATTTTGTTTTGAACTCTTCATTCTTCATTCTTTTTCCCCTTTTCCTTTTTAGTTAGATCTACTAAATATGGCAGTGAATGGTCATTTACATGATTTTCGTCAGTTTTTTCCTTGTTGTCCGTTATGATTCTCCGAAGATGTCTTTCACTATAGCCATAATAATGAGCCAATTTTCGTAAATTCTTTCCATTATATTCATTGTTTAGAACATAAGGCAGTGCATCTGGTCGAATCAATCGAACAGGAAAATGAACCTGAGTTCCTTTGAATTCTTGGTAAATCTGGATAGTCGCTTCTGTTCCTATTAGCTGAGCCAATTCTTTATAGATGCTATGCCATGAGTAAATATCTGGTCCCTCTTTTTTACCAATATGAACTACCTCCTTTATCGCTAGTACTTTCATTAATAATAATAAAACTTCTAGTCTGACTTATCTTGTGACAAAGTGAAGGACATTCGGCTTTGAAATGTCCGAGTTAGTCCACTTGGAAAAGCCCATCTATATCACCCAAAATCCATTCTTTTCTTACATTGACGTTAAGAGGATGACTAGGTTTCCCTTGTGCTGATTTAGAACTAATTAGTAGTTTGCACATCTTCTTTTGTTTTGGACTTAGTAGATTGAATATTTTTTTCGCTTGATCCATTGCCAGAGAATTAGTTTCGATAATCGAACCACAAGCAAAAATAATTTGGCTAATCCGTTTCTCTTTAAGTACTGTGGAAATCACCTCTAAGGTATTTTCATCTGATCCCTTTAAAAAGGTCGCTTTGTTTTCCGCATGAATAGATGAAAAAAGATTCACTGCAATAAAACCAGTGAACCCTAATTGACGAATATTCTTTTCGATTAGCATACTTGTCAAATCCTCAACAAATGCAGAATTGCTAGTTGGGCGTATAGTGATCACTACCGCTAACTTTCCAGTTTTATCTTCGTTTACCCCTTCGTACCATTGCTTTCTTAATACGTATCTATGATTTTTATCTTCACTAAACCACGATTCTGATTGCATGGTAATTACTTCTTTCTTAATCATATGATTCTCTCCTCTATTTAAATAATTTGCGCATTAATCAATGTTACAATCACTGCTGTTGCAATCTTCGCGATCAATCTGAACCACTTCATCGTCTTCACCGATCCTTTCATTTTTCTCTAACGCCCACAAGATATCCTGTAAGCATTCAGCTATCGTTTTCCATATTTCAGGGCTAATCATTGGACGCACCATTTAAATCCCATTGAAGCTTTCCTTCTATTAATAACCCACGAGTAAATTCGTGCTCACTGTAAATATCCGTCAGGAAGTACACTACGTAATCCTTGCCTGATTCTTGATCCACGTATACGGACAAATGGGTCATAACCAACGTTGGCAACTCCCTGTTACTTACGTGAATAATTGCTGGGTCTAATTCTTCTCGTTCGGCAGTAACCGATTCGAATCCCCAGTCCTTTTCAGTTGTCTCAATTCCTGTTTGTTCTTTGAGTATGTTGATTGCTTGTTGTAACATTTCGATCCGTCCTCTCTTCAAAAAAGAAAACCCTAATGACCAGTAATCGTCATTAGGGTTACTCTTCATCTTTAATATGTCCTTCAGCTCTCATCGACAGATATTCTCCACCTGAGCCAATGATAATGTGATCTTGTAATTTAATCTGTAATAACTTAGCAGCTTTTTCTAAACGAGCGGTTAGTTGAATGTCTGCGAGTGAAGCGGTAACGTCTCCCGACGGATGATTATGTGCGATGCAAATCGACACGCTATTAGATAACAATGCTGCTTTCAAAATATCTCTTGGATAAGCTAGTGATTGATTGATGGTGCCAATATGAATCGTTTGAATAATGGTAGGTTCAAGCTTTTGAGAAAGCCCCGCCATCACCAAAAACTCTCTATCTTTATGCTCTATAAAGGGAGAAAATAACTGATATAACGCTTGTGGACTATTGCATTTTCTTCCCGCATATAGTACGGATGACTCCTTTATTAACTGCAAAGAGACGATATTTACACGTTTTTTAGGTTCAGATTTCACTTGTTGGTTTGTCATTGTCAAGTCCTTCTTTCTATTATTTTTTGAAATTTCTTACTCTTGTACTTATTATGTGCAATCAATACTCTTCGGGCAACAACATCGTCTGGTGCGTTTGATCGTCAATAACCCACAGCTTTTTAACTTGAAAACTTGCTAAAGCACCCGTTATTCGACATTCATGATAATCAATAAAGAATGGTTCTTCTTGCCGATGGATGATCGTAATGGTCCCTCTTTGGTCATCACGATTGAACTCAAAGATTTGTAGATAATCCAACTGAATCTCAGCTTGTTTCACCTTCTTATCAATCAATTGAAAACCACGTTGCTGTATTTCCTTTGGTACCTGTTCATTCACTCCCCTCGTGATATAGCGATTTTCTTGTGTATCGAACATTGCTTGGTCCTCCTTTAGTCACAAAAATAGCCCAATCACCGATTAAGATGATTAGACTTCATCGTAATAATATATTCTTGTAAATTGAATTAATACTGGAAATAGCTACTTCTACAATTACTGCCACACAAAGACCGTCAAATTAAGTTATTTCTCTAAAAATCTGACTAAAGCTTTATTCCACAACGAAAAATCATGAAATCCTGTTTGCGGATAAAAACTAATCTCAGCATTTGGATCAAGTTTTTTAAATTGAGCGATTACCTTTACCGTTTGTGCATAGAGGGGATCTTCCTCTCCACAGGCAAATTGAATGCCTGGAATTGCTCTTTTCTGATCTAAGAGTTTTTGGTATAGGAATACGCAATCATTTTCACTTTCGTAATCACCTTTTGAAAATACTTTTTGATAGTGTGCTTCTTTTCGCTCCTTCTTGTAAAAAACAAAAGCTGGAGAAAAGGCGCCTATTCGACTATATAATTCTGAGTACCGCAAACCGAGTAAAACTGCACCATATCCTCCCATTGAAAAGCCTGCTATTTGAACATTCTCCCGTTGGAAATTTAAATGATAGAGTGATTTTATTACTTCATAGAATTCTTTTCCGATTGCTTCTCCATAATTTTCGCCATCGGCATGATCCGTATAGAAGCTGTTTTCTCCAGCGGGGCAAAAGAATGCAACGTTATATTTTTTGGAATACTCAACTAACGGTACATTTAGAGCCCATGAGGTTTCATTTGATTCAATTCCATGGAGCAAGAAAACAACTCGAACATCTTTAGTTATTTTATTTGGTAAGACAGCAACATAAGACTTATCTCTTAGCAAGATGGTTGAGTAATATGAAGCCTGAATGTACATGGTTCTTCTCCCCTTTTTTGAAGAAAAGACCATGATCGTCATCATAGTCTTCTCACTTATTACTTTCCAGCAATTCCTAGACCACCAAGTACAACTGAAACGATTAAGATACCAATTAATAGTTTTGTTGTGGATACTTTCTTGCTCCTAATCAACCAAACTACTAGCCATACGAAACCCAGCGGTAATAACCCTGGTAAAATCTGATCTAAAACTTCTTGTAGATTTAACTTTTGTCCAGCCATTTTCAAAACTACTGATAACTTGAAAGGAACATTCATAAACGTCATGGCGCCGATCATCATTAAACCGAGCATACTACAGCCCTTTGTGATGGATCGTAGCAATCCGCTTTCTTGAGCTTCTTGAATATAGCTTGCACCTAGTTTATACCCAACAAGACCTCCGTAATATCGAATAAAATAAAACGGGATATGGTAAATCAGAAGAAAAAGAATTGGTCCTAATAAATTGCCTTTTTGCGCAAGGCTCATTGCCACACCAGCAGCGATTACGCGTAACGTTCCTACGAAAAAGGAGTCCCCAAGACCAGCAAGTGGTCCCATCAACCCTACCTTGATCCCATTTACAGATTCATTGATATTCTCTTGTGGCTTCCTAGCATTTTCCTTTTCCATCGAAAGAACAATTCCTTGAATGAACGGGATGAATGCATAGTTCGTATTGAAATACATCATATTCCGCGCTACTGCATCATAGTAGTCATCGTCGTTCTTATAAATTTTTCTAAGCAATGGCATCATCGCCCAACCAAATCCTGGCCCTTCCAATCGAACATAGGTCATTTCAGACATTCCGGTCATTTGTCTCCAAAACATGCGATTTAAGTCTTTCTTTTCATCCTTCGCCAAATCAAATTTTATCATGATAAGAAGTCCTCCATTTCATCATTTAGACTTGTGTTATCTGTTCCACTTACAGCCACTCGCTGTTTTTTTAATTCATTTAATTCTTGCGACGTTTTTTGGGCCGCGATATTATCGTTCCAAAAATCAGGTTCTGTCATCTTGTTTTCCAAGATGGCAATCTCTTCCTCTAGACCTTCGAGGTCAAAGAGACCCCCTGAAAGAAGCTAATTTTTCACGATTTGCGTCAATTTTCTGACGGATTACTGAAATGTCCATAA
>OKVX01000802.1_pt1 | contig 14713 bp, 9 predicted proteins | sample 1606941 | NCBI WGS metagenome assembly OKVX01 (sample SAMN03281016, study PRJEB24777) | human gut metagenome | isolation source: fecal sample PR161 from 1 month old female Malay infant, caesarean... | reverse complement strand
CCCATCAGACGGGCATTTAACTTATCCTGCATGTAGCCTTTCAGCACACCGTTTTCGATCAGCACGTTGTACTGACCCGGCGTACCTTCATCGTCGATAGAGACGGAACCACGGCGATCGGCAATGGTGCCATCATCCACAACGGTACAAAGTTCCGATGCTACCAGCTCGCCCATGTGACCACTGAATACTGACGTGCCACGGCGGTTAAAGTCGCCTTCCAGACCATGTCCGACCGCTTCGTGCAGCAATACACCCGGCCAGCCGGCCCCCAGAACCACAGGCAGTGTTCCGGCAGGCGCCGCCACGGCAGAAAGATTCACCAGCGCCATGCGCACCGCTTCTTTTGCCCAGGCATCGGCACGTACATCACCGTCGACATCCTTGAGGAACCAGTCATAGCCAAAACGACCACCGCCACCGCTGGAACCGCGCTCACGTTTGCCGTCATCTTCTACCTGCACACTCACCGAGAGGCGAACCAGCGGGCGAACATCCGCCGCCAGCGTACCGTCCGTCGCGGCAACCAGAATTAATTCATACACACCGGTCAGGCTGGCGGACACTTCCTGTACACGCTTATCCGCTGCACGGGCCACTTTGTCGACGCGGCGCAGAATATCCAGCTTCTCTTCCCGGCTCATGCTTTGCAGCGGGTCAATGCTGGCATAGAGTCCCTGATGCTCAACGGCGCCGAGCGTTTGCACACGGCCATCGCCCGCCTCACGCACGATGGTGCGGGCCGCCTGCGCACTCTGCTCAAGTGCCAGCAGACTGATTTGGTCAGCGTAGGCAAACCCGGTTTTTTCGCCGCTTACCGCCCGTACACCAACGCCCTGGTCGATATTGTATGATCCGTCTTTGATGATACTGTCTTCCAGCACCCAGGATTCGTGATAGCTCGACTGAAAATAGAGATCACCGTAGTCGAGTCGGCGCTCGGTCAATTGACCAAGGATGGAAAATAGATCCTGATGATTCAGGCCATTCGCTGCGAGCAATTGTTCACTTACCAGGTTCAGACTCATCGTTTGCTACTCGTCGTTGCCGCCACATCGGGCAATAAAAAAAGTGTGATATAAGGAGCTTGAGGCAATTCGCCGACGCCGTCAAATCATTGCTTTTTATCTGTACGCGGCTGGCGTAAGACTTCATTGATTTGTGGTTTGTCTACCGGACCGGTGATGCGATAACGCAAAATGGAGACTTTATTCCACAGCGGCCCCAAAACTTTACTGGCGGCGAACACCGCCGCACCAACAATAGGGTTGACGGCAAAAGCCGCCGCAACACCTACCGTTGCGGAGATTTCCGGGGCGACAACCGCCTCGACATCTAATTGACGCTGTACCAGATCCACCGACCCTTTCATCGCAATATCAGCTTCCAGGCCGTCCACCAGCGTATCGTCAGTATGCAGAACACCATCTTTGATCCATGCCGCACTGCGGATAGAGTCAAAATAGAACCCTTCACTACTGAACGTGTCGCTGAAATCGAAACGAAGCTTGCGCAGTAACGCATCGACACTAAACAGGCGCAGCAGTTGCCCGGCGTGACCGGTACTGATATCAGTAATATCGCCTTTGCCAAGGCGAGTGCGCAGAATACCGTTAAGCGACTCTTCCTGCGGCTGCCATGGCGCGCTACGCCAGTGTAAATCATAGTTCACATCAAACGGCGCATTGCGCAGTGGTGTTGAAATTCCAAAGAAATTCATCGCCGAATCGATTTTGTCGCCGTGAAGGGTGCCTTTCAGTGAGGTCCGTTCACCGCCGGTTTTATTGACCCACTCGCCATCGGCAGTGAGACGGGCAAAACCACTGTCTATCAGACCATTAGCCAGCGACAGGGTATCTCCGTTGATTGCGAAATCACCCTCGATACGGCCATATTTTTGGCCCCACAGCCAGCACTCAGCACAGCGCAGTTGCAGATCCGGCCAGCCGGTGAAATCCACCTGCATCTTGCCGCGCAGCAACGTCGACGGCGAAGAGATGTCGTTGTCATCCGATGCCGTTGCAGACGGGTTGTAATAAAGATAGCGAATCGCAGCCTGCCACGGTGCGTTATCCTGTAGCGTAAACGTCCCGTTGATTTCACGCCCTTGCACGTCGACAACCGACCCTGAGGGCTGTGGCTGCGAGACAATACTCAGATTGTTCCATTGCTGGCCAGCCAGCGTGAGAGCCGGGGTGCGCAGCGTAACACTGGCCGGGAACGCGGTCGCATTGCTGACATTGTTGGCAACCCCCTGACGCAACAGACCCAGCCACTGCGCGCCATTCATTGGCGGTAGATTCAGCTCAAGGCCGGCCTGTTCAGGCAGTGGTGGCATTGTGCGGCTATCTGAGGTCCAGATTGCCCTGTCGAGGGTGAGTTTCTGGTTAAGTAACCAGCGACTGTTAAAATGGTTGTTATTGCCTGCGCTGCTGGTCAGATCGAAACTGCGCAGATTACCTTCAACATTCACCTTCACCGGCAACGCCTTCCCCGCAGGCTTATCAAGCGGCGGCGGCAGACGACTGGCGATACCCGTCAAGTCACCATCAATACTAACGTTATATTTCGCCCCGGCGCTGTGCGGCAGTTCGATGTCCACTTTGCCTTTCCAGCCCATACTGCCGCTCACCGCATCACTGACTTGTTGCGGCATTACGCCCGTTTTCGCCGGTTGCCAGTTGCCATTCAGATTGACCGCCACCTGATAGGCTTTCGCCCCTTCGGTAGTCGTGAAATCAATGTTCACAGGCTGGTTAAACCACATCGCCTGCAGTGGTTCGCTTTTCAGATTGCCGTTAACAAAGCTGAACGCACCCCGCAGATCCTTCACCGTGCTGTTAAGCGGTTTAATAAACAGGTTATTGTGGTTGAGAACAACATCGCCTTTCGCCGTCGTCATTTCGCCGTCGAGCGGAATATCAAGATGTAAGCGAGCACTCACATCACCATCCAACTGGAGTTCATCAAGAGCTGTAGAAAGCGTATCTTTCAGCGGCGTATCTTTAAAATAGGGTCCAACCGCTTTCCCCGGCCCGTTGATATCGGCATCAATGAGCAATTTCTCTTTGAGGTAATCCGGAATGACAGCCGTCAGGTTTGTGGCTTTGACACCGCCTAATGCCACTTCATCCGTCTTCATCCACAGGCCGTCATTGATGAAATCGAGTTGAATATCGAAATTTTTCAGCGCCGGCCAGTCTGGCTGAAAGGCAAAGGTGGCATTACGTAACGGCACCAGCACCTCGAACTGCCCTTCATTGTGCTTATATGGAAATAGCCGCGGGTTACCGCCATAGACCAGCGTCGCGTTATCCGCCTGCCCGCCCTGAATGGCCGCGCTAAGGTAATCTACCAGCGCTTTACCCATCAGGTTTTCCGGGAAGTAACGCCATGCCTGGCCGCCATCGGTCACATTAATGCCTGCCAGAATACCCAGCCACGGCTCGTCGCCTTCCGGCTGGAGATAGCGGAAATCGCCCCTGGTATGAATTGCATTCGCCTGCACGTCGATATCATGTCCATCAATCTGCAGACCACGTTCATCGTTTTGCCAGGCGAGGGTCGCCACCCCTTTTTCTATTTCCAGCGGCGCACGGAAAACCGTGGCATAAGGCATTTTCGCCTTTGCCATTTCGACAGTAACGCGCCCATTTTCAACGCTGCCGGATAACGTACCGGAAAGGTTCTCAACGCCCGGCAGCAGTTCCCACTGCTTCCAGGAGATGTCTTTCCATCTTGCCTGAAAGCGCGTTTTTTCCGTCGCCTGTAGCGGAATATCCAGCGCCAGGTTTTCCAGCAACCCTTCCGGCGCCATAATCCGCCACACTTTCCCCAGCTCTGGAGAAATTTTTTCGGCAATCGGCAGCATACCGTCAAGAGCATTCAGATCGAGACGACTGGCCCGGACGCGTAATTCATCACTGCGCTGCTCGTTTGCGCCCCCCGTTTCCTGGGCAGGCACCCACGCAAAGGCCAGCGAGCCTTGCGGCCACGGGTTGCCATCCATTGTGATGCGTGTTGTCGGAATATCAAATTGCCAGCCCTGTTGCTGACGCGAGACGTGTGCCGTCAGGTTATCGACCAGGAGATGATGTGTCTCATTGTCGCCCTGCCAACTGGCGCCGCCCTTTTTAAGCCAGACATCGCCACTCTCCACCACACCTTTATTAAGGGTCATCCAGCCTTCAAGGCTAAAACGGGCGCTATCCAGCGCAACGTTGTCCTGCATCCATTTGTTAAGCCAGGGCTTAACGTCGATGTCGTCTGCCTGTAGCCACAGCCGCCCATTATTGAGGATGCCCCTGTCATCGCGCAGATCCATTCTTACCTGCATAACACCGTGTTGTCCGGTCAGGCTGGACAGACTCACCTGGCCTTCTGCGCGGTGCCGGTCATTACTGTTAAGCCAGGTCAATTGCGGGATTGCGAGTTCGGCGCGCTGGCCGGAGAGAGTCAAAAAGCTCAGTCGACTGTCGCGCAGATCGAAGTGATCGAACTGGCGAAGGAACAGGTCGCTGATGCGATCTGTTTCGATCGCATTATCATCATCATTGCGCTGCAACGGGGTATTTGTGCGCACAGCTAACTGATAAAACGTGAGATCGCGGAACTGCCAGCGCATTTGTAGCAGGCTTTGCCACACGTCCAGCGCCAGGGTGACGCGTTTAACGGACAGATCGCCGCCATCTTTGAGGGTGGCTTTAACATCACGAACGTCGAGGATAGGGCCGAAATTTTCCCAACTGGCGTTCAGATGACTCGCATCAACCGCAATCCCTGTTTGTGCCTGAATTTTCGCCAGGATTTCCGGGCGCCAGCTATCCAGATGGGGCAGGACAAGGCGCAGCCCACTTACCAGCAGCGCCACTATCACTACCAGCGTCGCCCCTGTAAGCAGCAATATCCCCGGCAATCGCCTCACGCACCTCTCCTTGTCAACAAACGTCTGGACGTAATCGTCTTTTACATCATCACCACATCAAACTGCTCCTGATTATAGAGCGGCTCAATTTGCACTTTAACTTGCTTACCGACAAAGATTTCGACCTCAGCCAGCGCATGGGACTCTTCCCCTTTCAGGGTTTCCGCCACAGCAGGAGAAGCATAGACCAGGAAACGATCCGAGTCGTAAGCATGGTGTACGCGAACAATCTCGCGCATGATTTCGTAGCAGACGGTTTCCACCGTTTTTACTGTGCCTCGTCCATGGCAGGTTGGGCATTCATTACAGAGAACGTGTTCCACACTTTCACGCGTACGTTTACGGGTCATCTCAACCAGACCGAGTTGAGAGAAACCATTTATACTGGTCTTCACCCGGTCCTTGCTCAACGCTTGTTCCAGTGAATGCAGAACACGGCGACGATGGTCGTCATTATTCATGTCAATGAAATCAATGATGATAATGCCGCCAAGATTACGTAAACGCAGTTGGCGAGCGATAGCCTGTGTGGCTTCAATATTGGTATTGAAAATGGTGTCATCAAGATTACGGTGGCCGACAAACGCCCCGGTGTTGATATCCACCGTCGTCATCGCTTCGGTCTGGTCAATAACCAGATAGCCGCCGGATTTCAGTTCCACTTTTCTTTCCAGCGCGCGCTGAATTTCATTCTCAACGTCATAGAGATCAAATATCGGCTGGCGACCACTGTAGTGTTCAATCATGCTGGTCATTTCCGGCATGTATTCCGCAGTGAACTCCAGCAACATCTCATAGGTCAGACGTGAGTCAACGCGGATCCGGTCGAGTTGAGCATCGGCAAAGTCACGCAGGACACGCTGCGCCAGAGCCAGTTCGCCGTAGAGCTTGCACCGGGTCTGCTGACGCTTTTTACGCTCCATGACCTTCGTCCACACCCGCTTGAGGTAGGCGGCATCGGCGGCGAGATCTTCATTGCACACCCCTTCTGCCGCCGTACGAATAATGAAGCCGCCCTGCTCATCACAATACTCAGAGACGACCTGCTTGAGTCGCTCGCGTTCAGCCTCGCTTTCGATTCGCTGAGAAACCCCGACGTGTGATGCACCTGGCATGAAGACCAGATAACGTGATGGTAAGGTGATGTCTGTGGTCAGGCGAGCGCCTTTGGTTCCCAGCGGATCCTTCACCACCTGAACCATCAGATCTTGCCCCTGACGTACCAGTTCAGAGATATCACGAACGGTGAAATTCTTCTGCTCTTCCCCCGCCACACATTCGGTGTGAGGCATAATGTCCGAGGCGTGAAGAAACGCGGCCTTATCCAGACCAATATCTACAAAAGCCGCCTGCATACCAGGCAGTACGCGACTGACCCGACCCTTGTAGATATTGCCTACAATCCCGCGTCGCGCTTCACGTTCGATGTGAATCTCTTGCAGGATACCGCCATCGATGTAGGCCACGCGTGTTTCCGATGGCGTAATGTTGACTAACAATTCAGCCGTCATGATTGTCTCTTCCCTCGCGCAATGCGTTAAAGTTGCTCAACAGTTCCCAGGTTTCTACCAGCGGTAAACCCACCACAGCGTGATAACTCCCGTTTATTTTCCTGACAAAACAGCCACCCAGCCCCTGAATTCCATACGCGCCTGCTTTGTCCATCGGCTCACCGCTGGCAACATAGGTAGCAATATCATCATCAGAAAGGGTTCGGAACGTCACCTCGGTTGTCACCAGACAATCCAGCAGGTGTTGGCTGTCCGCCAGCGCGACGGCCGTCATCACCTGATGGGTCTGACCAGAGAGCTGTCGCAGCATTTTAGCAGCATGCGAGGAGTCTTTCGGTTTTTCAAGCACTTCACCATTAAATATGACAATGGTGTCTGCCCCCAGCACCGGTAAATCGCGGGAAACCATCGCTACGCCTGCGAGCGCCTTTTCCCTTGCCAGTCGAACAACATAATGTTGGGCGCTTTCTTGCGCCTGACGTTGCTCTTCAATACCGGGAATAATTCGCTCGAAGGTGACGCCCAGTTGAGTGAGCAATTCCTGACGGCGCGGAGAACCAGAGGCAAGCCAAATCGATGTCATAGAAACCTTTATTGCACGGCAAACTGTTGGCGAATTTTACGCATAAGCAGGAAAAGCCACGGCCAAAGCACGCCATTAACGAAGCTACTCCAGAAAATCTCTGGTTTGAAGGAGACATTAATGACCAAAAACTCTGCCCAGAAGACGATGACTTCGGTTGCCAGCGACAAGACCATCACCACCAGCGCCTGTTGCCACAGCGCCAGGTTACGGAACAGTTGAAATTTAAGCGCGACCAGATAAGCGATAATGCTCAGTGACAACGCACGAACGCCAAGTGTGGATCCGCTAATGAGATCCAGTATGGCACCCATAACGAAACCTGTGCCGACATTTACGCGGTGCGGTAGCGCCAGAATCCAGTAAAGCAGGATAAGCAACACCCAGTTTGGCCGGTAGACAAGAATGTCATCCGGCCAGGGCATAATTTGAAGCAGCAATGCGATAAGAAACGAGAGCCAGATAACCCAGCGTCCCTGGCTACGGTAACTTGCCACTATTGGCCTCCCCGGGTACCTTGAGAAGGTGACGGTGGCCCGGCAATACCGGTTGCAGGCGCAGGAATCGGCGCAGGCGGCCCCATTGCATCCGGCGCAGGCAATACTTGCGGCATCATCTGCATCAGGCGTTCATTAGCCACACGGTGTACTTCTTCCGGCGTCATCGGATTTGTGCCGTTACGATCGGCTCCCCACAGCAATAGTAAGTAGCGTAGACGCTGCAAACCTGCGGTAGGACGCGCCTGGATAACGGTATACGCCCGCTGCGTGTCGAGTTTTACGGAGGAGACCACCCCAACAGGATAACCTTCAGGGAAACGCCCACCCAGACCGGAAGTTACCAGCACATCGCCTACCCGAATATCGGTATTTGCTGGCAAATGCTCCAGTTGCAGATCGTCAGTACAGCCATTGCCTGCGGCAATAACGCGAATATCATTACGCAGCACCTGAATCGGTAGCGCATGGGTCGCATCACAAATCAACAACACCCGACTGGTCAGTTTAGCCACCGCGACAACCTGGCCTACCACGCCTTTATCGCTGATGACCGGCTGGCCTTCATAAACACCGTTTACGCTGCCCTTGTCGATAACAACCTGATCGCTATAGGGATCGTTGACCGTTGAGATAACCTGGGTGACCATCTTCTGTTCGTCCTGACGCAGCGGCGAACCCAGCAGCTCGCGCAGACGCGCGTTCTCCTGTTTATATTGCCCTAACATCAGAAGCTCGCTGTTTTTCAACAGCAGTTCCTGACGCAATGCCCGATTTTCAAGCTCAAGTTGATCGCGCGACGAGATCGTTTGTGAAACGCTATCTAATAATTCGCGAGGACCGTTGGAAATAAAGTAGAAAGGACTGACGGCTGTATCCATGTACGTTCGAATTTGACTGAACGTACCGAGGCGGCTGTCGGCAATAATGACTCCGAGCGCCACTACCACCGCCAGGAAAAGGCGAATCTGTAGCGACGGGCCACGGCTAAAAATTGGCTTCATAGGCTTTGCGTATTCTCAGGACTGACAAATCCGGGGCGACATCTTCGCCCCGAATCTGAATCAGACTATTCTTCGCTGAACAAATCGCCGCCGTGCATATCGATCATTTCCAGCGCCTTGCCGCCGCCACGCGCTACGCAAGTCAGTGGATCTTCTGCAACTACGACAGGAATACCTGTCTCTTCCATTAACAGGCGGTCGAGGTTACGCAGCAGCGCACCACCACCGGTCAGAACCATACCGCGCTCAGAGATATCGGACGCCAGTTCAGGTGGGCACTGTTCCAGCGCAACCATCACCGCGCTCACGATACCGGTCAGCGGCTCTTGCAGCGCTTCCAGAATTTCGTTGGAGTTCAGGGTAAAGCCGCGTGGCACACCTTCCGCCAGGTTACGGCCGCGCACTTCGATTTCGCGAACTTCATCACCCGGATAAGCAGAACCGATCTCGTGCTTGATGCGCTCAGCGGTCGCTTCACCGATCAGGGAGCCATAGTTACGGCGCACGTAGTTAATGATCGCTTCGTCGAAACGGTCACCACCGATACGCACGGAAGAGGAGTAAACCACGCCGTTCAGGGAGATAACGGCCACCTCAGTGGTACCACCACCGATATCAACCACCATCGAACCGGTAGCTTCAGAAACAGGCAGGCCTGCACCGATAGCCGCAGCCATTGGCTCTTCAATCAGGAACACTTCACGCGCGCCCGCACCCTGAGCAGATTCGCGAATTGCGCGACGTTCTACCTGGGTCGCACCGACCGGCACACAAACCAGCACACGTGGGCTTGGACGCATGAAGCTGTTGCTGTGAACCTGCTTGATGAAGTGCTGAAGCATTTTTTCAGTCACGAAGAAGTCAGCGATAACGCCGTCTTTCATTGGGCGAATAGCGGCGATGTTGCCAGGGGTACGACCCAGCATCTGCTTCGCGTCATGACCCACTGCGGCCACGCTTTTCGGCGAGCCTGCACGATCCTGACGAATGGCCACAACAGAAGGCTCATTCAATACGATGCCTTGTCCTTTTACATAAATAAGGGTATTCGCGGTACCCAGGTCAATGGACAGGTCATTGGAAAACATGCCACGAAATTTTTTTAACATACTAAGGGATAATCCTGAAAGCTGGGGCGGAAAACAAAATCCGCTTACTTTACCAACCACACGCAGCAGCGACAAGGCGCAAAAATCACCTGCTGCGGTGAAAATTTGTGCAGTACGTTTCCTTCTGTTACAAATTCATCCCCTGACTCCCTCAGGGCTGAGTACACAGTAGCGTTCCTCACTTTCATTTGTAACCCGCTAAAGGTCGTTCACTGGCTTTTTGCTCGTCATACTCAAAGCTACAGGCGCGATATTCTACGTGAAAACAGCGTAAACGGCAGGTCAAACAGAGTATCTTTGCAAATATTTTTTCACATTGGTGTCAAGCGGCTGAGAGGCGGCAAAAAAATCCCCCTGACCGCCCATCACACCACGCTCTGTCAACATCTGCCATTCGCCTCTGGAGCGCACGCCCGTGGCAAATACTTGTGTTCGCGTTCCCTTGCACGCTTCCACCAGACTCTGCACCAGCAGCTGGTTTTCCGTGCGCTTTTCAATATTCCTGACCAGCCCCGGATGTAGCTTTAATAATTCCACATCCAGCTCCTTGATCCAGCTGGTACTGACCAGCGTCAGGCCCGCCTGTGTCACCGCCACACGCGCACCCAGCGCATTGATCAAACGTACCACCGGACGTAACCGGCTGATGTGTTGACCAACATCCGCCTCTGCAAGTTCAAAAATAATGTGTTTGCGTTGCGATTTTTCGCATTGCATTAATGTATCGCGCAGCCAGCGTTGAAAACGCGGGCGAATTAACGACTCGACGGTCACCTGTAATGCCAGACTTTCTTCAGGCCAAAAAGATAAAAACGGAATCAGTCGGCTAATTTGCTGACGGTCATACTCTTCGGAGAGTCCAAATTGCAGGACCATCGGCAGATATTCCGCCGAAATAACCTCTTCCGTGCCGTCGAAAATGCGACACATTAATTCACGGTGGTGAACATGGCCGTTTTTCATCACCGCTGGTTTTTGATAAAGGCGGGGGCCACCACGGCTCAACATTTGTTCAATCAGGGTACGCCAGCGCACATTGCCACGCCCTTTCTCGGGCAGGGAATCGTCATATACCGCCCAACCGTTCGCCCCTTGCAGCACCGCGTTTCGGGTTGCCGCTTCCGCATGCTCCATCACCTGTTCAGTTGACTGCCCGCCGCGCCAGGCGCAGATCCCCATATGCACCATATCATCCCGGTCGAGCATTTTGCTCTGCGGCAGCGCATCCACCGCCTTCAGCAACTGGCTGGCGATGCTCTCCGACTCCTTAAGTGTGCGATGGGGTAACAACACCGCAAAGTCGCTGCGGTGATAGCGCGCCAGCAGCGCGCCGGGATAGCGCATAATAAAAGTCGACAGCAAGTTGATGAGCGTAAAGAGGTTCTCTTCCGCCACGCGGCGTCCCCAGGTATCGCGCAGGAGATCGAAATCCGGCAGACGAACCATCATGACGACCCCGTGCGTTCCTACCTTTTCCGGGTCGTCCAGCAGCGTGGCCAGTTGATTATCAAAGAACAGGCGGTTATTTAGACCGGTTTTGTTATCCTGCGCGGCATAGGAACGGATCAGCGTATCCATGCGGCTGCGTTGATCGCTGGCGAACTGAATTTCTGAAAGCAGCGTGTCCAGCGCGCTGCTGGTGCTGGACGGCCACTCATAGACCGACCCCCGCACCTGCGGGCCGCGTTCCCCGTTGAGTATTCGCACGGAGCGGTTTTCCAGCAGCTCCTGACCGGAGAGCTGACGGCGTAGCCAGCGAACCGCAAGAAAAATCAGCAGGACAATAAAGGCGACGGCAACGGTGAGTGGCGCGGTGGTCATCATCGAGCGGAAATAGCTGGCCATGGGATCGAGGTAGACCAGGCGTATCGTCATCCCCGGATTTTTAAGGGAATGGACATTCACTTCCCGATACTGGCTCACGACGCCCGCAGGCCGATAGCTGCCCTGACGCTGATGGCTTAACACCGGATGCTTTCCCTGCGTGATGTCGACCTGCACAATATCAACCGGTACCATCAATTCATCCAGCTCGCGGGAGAGTTCCGGTAGCGGAGTGGTAATCAGACGCGTATCAATAACTGACGCAACAGACTCAACCCGGTTGACCAGCTTGTCCTGAATGGCGTTATAAAAGCTCAGGGAGCAGCCAAGGAGCGTGACAAAAATGGTTAACCCCGTCAGCAACGTGATAAAAGCTGAGAACTTCGTCGTTAATCGCATCCTTGAGATTACTCCGTGGGTTGATGGGTAGCGAGTAAGCGCTAACTTGCATTTCAAATGCGCCATACTACCAAACCTGGTGTATCTGGCAATTTATTGCGTTAAATCGGCATAGCGTTTCATTGAGCGAGTATAGTCTTCAGAACGAATTTTCCAATCATCAGAATAGTGAGGATCCTGTATGCAGGCTTTGATCTTAGAACAGCAGGACGGCAATACCGTTGCCTCGGTGCAAGCCCTTGATGAGAGCCGTCTGCCCGAAGGCGACGTCACCGTCGACATCGACTGGTCCAGTCTGAATTACAAGGATGCCCTGGCCATCACCGGCAAAGGTAAAATCATCCGAAATTTCCCGATGGTGCCGGGGATTGATTTTGCAGGCCACGTTCATTCCAGCGAAGATCCGCGGTTTCATGCCGGCCAGCAGGTGCTGCTCACCGGCTGGGGTGTCGGCGAAAATCACTGGGGCGGGCTGGCAACGCAGGCGCGGGTGAAAGGCGAGTGGCTGGTGCCCATGCCTGCTGGGCTGGATGGCCGCAAAGCGATGATTATCGGCACCGCAGGCTTTACCGCCATGCTGTGCGTCATGGCCCTTGAAGATGCCGGTATCCGCCCTGAGTCAGGCGAGATAGTCGTGACCGGGGCCAGCGGTGGCGTTGGCAGCACGGCGGTGGCTTTACTGCACAAACTGGGGTATCAGGTCGTCGCGGTCTCAGGCCGTGAAAGCACCCATGACTATCTGCGTCAGCTTGGTGCCAGCCGCATTCTTGGCCGCGACGAATTTGCCGAAACCCGTCCGCTGGAAAAACAGATCTGGGCCGGGGCGGTGGATACCGTCGGAAATAACGTGCTGGCAAAAGTGCTGGCGCAGATGAACTACGGTGGCTGCGTGGCGGCCTGCGGTCTGGCGGGCGGTTTTGCCCTGCCAACCACCGTTATGCCCTTTATCCTGCGTAACGTGCGCCTGCAGGGTGTGGATTCCGTCATGACTCCGGCGGCCCGTCGTGCAGAAGCCTGGGAGCGTCTGGTGCGCGACCTGTCTGAGTCCTTCTTCACGCAGAGTGCAACCGAAATCGCCCTCAGCCAGGCGCCGGAATATGCCGGTAAGATCATGGATAATCAGTTCCATGGCCGCGCGCTGGTGAAAATTGCCTAATCTTCAAATTTTCGTGACATATTCGCGCTAATCCTTCTCCTCCGTCATGCTTAGAAAAACGCATGACGGAGGATGCCATGAAAACCCGAAAACTGACGGAAGCCGACGTAACGTCCGAATCTGTCTTTATGTTACAGCGCCGCCAGATCCTGAAAATGCTTGGCATCAGTGCCACCGCGTTGACGCTCACACCTGCGGCTCACGCTGATTTGCTCGACTGGTTTAAAGGCAACGATCGGCCAAAAGCCCCTTCCGGTGCCCCGCTCACCTTTACGAAACCTGCCGAGTGGCAAAACAAACTGACGCTCACGCCAGAAGATAAAGTCACCGGTTATAACAACTTCTACGAATTCGGGCTTGATAAAGCCGATCCTGCGGCCAATGCAGGCAGCATGAAAACCGATCCGTGGACGTTGAAAATTGACGGCGAAGTGGCAAAACCCTTAACGCTGGATCACCACGATCTCACCACCCGTTTCCCGTTAGAGGAACGCATCTATCGTATGCGCTGCGTGGAAGCCTGGTCGATGGTGGTACCGTGGGTAGGTTTTCCGCTGCATAAGCTGCTGGCAATGGTTGAACCCACCAGCAATGCGAAATATGTCGCATTCCAGACGCGTTACGCCCCGGACGAGATGCCAGGCCAGAAGGACCGGTTCATCGGCGGTGGGCTTGCATATCCTTATGTAGAAGGATTACGCCTTGACGAAGCCATGCATCCTCTTACCCTTCTGACCGTCGGCGTTTACGGTAAAGCGCTCCCGCCGCAGAACGGCGCCCCCATCCGGCTAACGGTACCGTGGAAATATGGCTTCAAGGGCATTAAATCGATCGTCAGTATTAAGCTCACCCGTGAGCGTCCGCCCACAACATGGAATCTCGCCGCGCCGGACGAATACGGTTTCTTCGCCAACGTGAACCCGCATGTCGATCACCCACGCTGGTCGCAGGCGACGGAACGGTTTATCGGTTCTGGCGGTGCGCTGGATGTGAAGCGTCAGCCCACGCTGCTCTTTAACGGCTATGCGGATGAAGTGGCGTCGCTCTACCGTGGCCTCAATTTACGGGAGAACTTCTGAGTGCGTTTAACGGCAAAACAGGTAACCTGGCTGAAAGTGCTGCTGCATTTAGCCGGGTTGCTCCCTTTTATCTGGTTGTTCTGGGCCGCCAGCCAGGGGCTCTTTAGTGCCGATCCGGCTAAAGATATCCAGCACTTTACTGGTCGGATGGCTCTGAAATTTTTACTGGCGACCTTGCTGGTTTCGCCGCTGGCGCGCTACGCTAAACAGCCATTATTGATACGCACACGTCGGCTATTAGGGCTATGGTGTTTTGCCTGGGCCACGTTGCACCTGACCAGCTACGCGCTGCTGGAACTGGGGATTAACAACCTGGCACTGCTGGGCCGCGAACTGGTCACGCGTCCTTATCTGACGCTGGGCATTGTCAGTTGGCTGGTGTTACTGGCATTAGCGCTGACATCCACGCAATATGCGCAGCGAAAACTGGGTAAGCGCTGGCAGCTGCTGCACAACTTCGTCTATCTTGTCGCGATCCTCGCACCCATCCATTATCTGTGGTCCGTGAAGATCCTCTCGCCTCAGCCCATCCTCTACGCGCTGCTGGCTTTGGCGCTTTTAGCATGGCGTTACAAGAAGTTCCGCCAGTGGTTGCGATAGTTCGCGAAACTGTGCGTTTTCCCGCAG
>OKVX01000800.1_pt1 | contig 14761 bp, 13 predicted proteins | sample 1606941 | NCBI WGS metagenome assembly OKVX01 (sample SAMN03281016, study PRJEB24777) | human gut metagenome | isolation source: fecal sample PR161 from 1 month old female Malay infant, caesarean... | reverse complement strand
TCGCTAACCTCGGCGCTTAACCAGCCATTTTGATAGTGCAGCAGCAGGCCAATTTCGCCGTCGGATTGATTGGCCATGGCATCAAGGGCGTTTTCAATGAGATTACCCAGAATGGTCACCAGGGCCGTCACCTGCTGCTGGTTGGGGTTATCCGGCACCAGAGATTCATTCGCAAGGGTAAGGATAACCCCGGCCTCTCTGGCGCGATTGATTTTGCCCAGCAGAAAACCTGCCACAACCGGGGTCTGTATTTGATGCTGGAGGGTGCCGATGTCGTTCTGATAACCTTCTGCCGTCTGTAGCACATACTCTTCAAGCGTGTCATAACGCTTCATGTTAAGCAGGCCGAGGATCACATGCAGTTTGTTCATAAACTCGTGGGAGTGAGCGCGTAGCGCGTCCACATAATTGACCATCCCGTCGAGACGTTGCAGTAACTGACTGATTTCGGTCTTATCCCTGAATGTGCTGACCGCACCAATGACCCCATCCTGGCCGCGCACAGGAACGCTGTTACACAGGAGCAAATGCCCGTTGCAGCCGATCTCCTGATCGGACAGCGGCTGCCCGCTTTGCAACACGGTTTGCAGGTCGGCAAACAGCGGCGTGTGGCGAATGTCGCTGGTGACGTGGTTATTGGTACTGAGCAACATCTGGCGCGCAGCCTGATTAGCCAGGGTAATGTTTCCCTCGTGATCAACGGCAATAACCCCTTCTTTAAGGGATTGCAGCATGGCCTGGCGTTGCTCAAAGAGGGTGGATATCTCATAAGGCTCCAGGCCAAAAAGAATACGTTTGAGCACCCGGACCAGCGCCCAGATGCCGAGAGAACCGACCAGCGCGCTAAATACCATTGCAAGCAGCAATCCCCAGCGGCTGTGGCTTATCTGCATATCCACTTTGCTTAGCGAGATACCGATGGCGACCACGCCGATTTGCTGATGACGGTCATCAAATACCGGTGTAAACACCCGCAGCGCCTCGGCGAGAACGCCGTGGTTGACCGAGACATTCTCCCGGCCATGCAGGGCCGGGATCAGATCATCACCAATAAAATGTTTACCAACTTCACTGGCTTCGCGGTGTGATAAACGGATGCCGTTCATATCGGTCACCACCACAAAGAGCAGGTCATTTCTGCGTTGTACGGCCTGGGCGAGGTCTTGTACCGTTTCGCTCCCGGCAGGCATAGACAGCGCACGCTTGATCTCGGGCTCATCGGCAAGGGTGCGGGCAACGGCCATCGCAGTGTCCTTTACCCCTTCGCGGGTGACATTGGCGATCTGAATAAAATAGAGCGCATAAACCACCAGTAACACCGAGACAATGACGCTGCACAACATCAGCGTAACCAGGGTACTGAGTTTCATGGCGCGTTTGCGCGAAGCAGGATGTGGATGCCTTCCGTTCACTGCGGCCTCAAAATCATTCACAGAAAGAGGGTAATTATCGCCGAACGGGCGCGTATCTCAAAGCGGCTAACGGCTTGTCACCTTTGAATTTATCCCCTCATTTACGTGACACGTCTCGCAAGGCAATTATATGAATCGCTTTATAGTAGGGCAGGATAAATAAAAAGGAGGTAATGATGAGCACTTTGTTAACGGTAGCGGCGAAAGCACGACGTAATGACCGGACAACGGAGATAGACAGACTCTCAACAGACGATGTCCTGCAACTCATTCATCAGGAAGATGTCGCTGCTCACGATGCGGTGGCGCACTGTTTGCCTGATGTAGCGAGAGTCGTTGAGCATGCCGTGGCGGCACTCAGTCGCGGCGGACGCGTGGTAATTATTGGGGTCGGGGCCTCAGGCGAACTGGCGCAGCAGGCGATTTATGATTTTGCCCCGGACAGCCAGGCGCAGGTGCGCTGCATTGCGGTTAATGATGCCCAGGCAGATGACTACGACGGCGGGATCGGCGCGCTGCAGGCGATAAATTTTAACCACGATGATTTTCTGCTGGCGCTAACGCTGAGCGGGAAGACGCCGTGGGTGTGGGGCGCGTTACGCCAGGCTAACGAGACCGGTGCGCTGGTAGCGGTATTAACCTCCGATCAACAAAGCGAAGCTGCGAGCCTCGGCGATATCGTGATTGCGCCGCCAACGGGCGCGGAAGTGGTTGCCGGTTACGGTCATCCCAAAGCACGGCGCGCGCAGCAATCCATTCTGACGATGTTAACGACCACACTGGCTATTCGCAGTGGCCGGGTCTATAGCAACCTGCGAGTGGATATCCCGGCGACGAAAAGTAAATGGCAGGAGCGCCAGATAGCGATTGTGATGGCGGCCTGTGATTGTTCACGTAAAGAGGCGAAAGCGGCGCTGGCAAGCTGTAATCAGCAGTGCAAAACCGCCATTCTGATGCTGCTTACCGGAATGGATGCGTGGGATGCCAGCGAAGCGCTACAGCGCAATAACGGCCATCTGCGCCTGGCGCTGAAAGAGAAGAGAGGGTAGCACGCAGAATATAACGGACTCTTTTAGGGTGGCGTGCCAGGATAAATCAGGTGCGCCGCCAGAATAGGGATTATCAACACGGGCCACAATGCTCAGGCAATGTGGCCCGTGTTCTGTTATGAGCAAACCTTGATAACAAGTTTGCCGGTAACGTGGCCTTCGGCGCTGACCCGATGCGCATCCGCTGTCTGTTCAAAGGCGAACACGCTCTGGATATGCAGCTTAAAATAGCCATCCTCACAGAGACGGGCTGCTTCGGCTAAGATAAGTTCCGGGTGTTCAGGGGGACCATGGGAAAATTTCGCGCCATATTGCTCTGCTGAAAGATCGGCGATAGAAAGCACGTGCGTGGGGCTTCCGACGATGGCGAGCAACTCGGGTATAACGCCCGATCCTGCTGCGTCAATGGCTGCATCGATGCCCGTGGGAGCCAACTGAGCTACTCGCTCCCTAAGGCCTGGACCGTAAGTTGTTGGCACCGCGCCTAATGAGGCGAGGTAGTCCTGTTTCGGCGCACTTGCACTACCTATTACCGTTATGCCGCGCAGGCGTGCGAGCTGGACGATAGCTGTTCCTGTACCGCCTGCCGCGCCGCTGACCAGCAGCGTCTGCCCTGAGGCTATTCCCAGTTCGTCAAGTGCCCGGGTGGCGGTATCAAAGATCACCGGCAAGCCTGCTGCCACATCAAAAGAGACGGAGGCGGGGATGGTCGTCCAGTGGGTAAGGATCGCTTTTTCAGCGACGGTGCCGTTGCCGAAACCAAATACCGCATCACCGATGGCAACACCCACAACGCCATCGCCAGTCTCATCAACAACACCGCTGGCCTCCACGCCCACTGTGAGCGGGAGAGTACTCTCTTCGAATGGCTGATACTGGCCTTCTCTGCGTTTCCAGTCCGACGGATTCACCCCCGCATAATGTACGACAATGCGAATCTCGCCCGGCCCGGCGTGCGGAACGGCAATGTTTTCGATTTTTAGCTCATCAGGCCCGCCAAAGGCGTGATAGCGAATCGCCCTCATCGTCTCTCTCTTATCAATGCACAAAGAGTCAGAAACAGCAGGATGTGGACAGGCGGATACAGGGGGAGAAGAAGGTGAATTTGCCACAGATACGCTCCGTTTATCGTATCGCTACATGAAGGGTAGCGATAAGTGCTTACGCCATTTCGGCGGTAAAGCAGTTGATTTCGAAGACGCTGGCCAGTGTGTCGGGAGACAGCATTGACGTGTGCGCGATCAATTCAGCAGCAGAAATGATCGTTTTTCGCGACGTTTCGCTGAGGCTACGCAGACTCAATCAGGCTGTCAAGGCCAGCCATCAGCCTTATGCCCGCAGGGCATAAGTAGCCCGACCAGCAGGTTATTCAATTAGATAGACATGAGAGCGGCTGTCATCATTCCAGCTGAAAAGTACCAGATGCCAGAGGCCAGGCGCTTTTCGTGAAGGGTCAATTAACCCCTTTATTCCAGAAGACTCCAGACGGTTACGCACCGTCCATGATCGTGGAACACCGCCTTCGCGGACAATCTCCTGCCATGACGCAATGGCATCGTTAAGGTCAATACCTGCTGCGCGTAGTGCCTCAGCGTTTCTGAGATCGATAATCTTATCAGTGGCAACGCTGACCCTGACAATTTCAAGCTTCGCGCTCCTGTTATCACTGTGGGATTTCATCGCTGCCTCTACCCCTTCTGGCGAGGAACTGAGGTACAGCGTGGGTTGACTACTGTCGGAATAACGGCCCGGCACTCTGGAACCCGATAAAGCATAATCCCGGTAAGCGGGATCGATCGCCCGATAGAAAATACCTGATATATCAGTTAAATAGTTCGTTATATCCATAAGTTCTCTCAATTCTTGTCGGCGAAATGTACTTTGCTGCGCGAGCCAGTGACGCGCCTGGTGTAACGGGGCGCCGGGATCATTACGCGCAGTACGATGCTTGTCTTAATGTTGAAAACTCCGGGTAAAGCGGGGCCTTTATATTCATGGGCTAATGACAAAAGTCATTAAAACGCAGCAATGAAATAAAGGACGCAACAGCAGATGCGTCCCTGACTTAAAAGATTAGCTTTGACAGAAGCGGAGCCGGTTGCCAAACGGATCGTGGACTTCCATGACATCCCCCCAATCTTGTTTAAAGATTTCCGGGCGACCATATCCGTAATGTTTGTCGTGTAGTTCATTTCTGAGCAACTCGATATTTTTCATTGGGATAAATATGGTTGCGCCGGGGCTCGCATCACCGTGGTGTTCAGAAAGATGCAACTGCAAACCATCGCGGACAATACCCATATACAGGGGAAGGTGAGGTTCAAACCTGTGCTCAAACTCAACGCGGAATGAGAGAAATTCAAGATAGAACTCCTGCGCTTTTCGGATATCAAAAATTCGCAGGATGGGTATGGGCTTACTGAACTGAATTTGAGACTCGGGGGCTGCGGACGCAACATGGCAACCGCTGTATTCCAGTCTCTGAAGCCTAATTGATGCGAAACCATTTCGAGAGCAGAGGAATAAGAAATTTTATGCTCACGTAACTCAAGAGAGGCTTTTAACTTTGCTGCCATTTGTTTGGCTTGTTCGACAGAAAACATATTCACTCCTGTTGTCAGGATATGAGGGTGCTCGCGTTACCACATCCCGACCATCAAGAGTTGTTAAATTAATGAGGTTGAGAACTGGCATGCTTTCACCTTTTCCCATCCGGAAGCGAGCGGCGGGCAGCACGAACCCTGAATGAGAATACCCGGGGCCACGACATTCCTCAAGCTTTCGGGGGCGAATGAAGCGGGCAACTACCAATCCGGATAGGGAGGATTAACAGGGGTAGATGCAAGAAGTAGAGCGGCGGATCCTCGCTCACAGCAGACAGGGCAACGCTATTCTCATCCGCTCGGTGCAGGTGGATGATGTTCATTGCATCGTGATATGTTGATTCAAGGAGAGTAAGTCACCGTAACACCTTCACGTAAAAGGAGTCTCAGATGGATTTAGAAACGGCGCGTTTAAGGCTTGAACCTTATGATGACTCACACTTCGAAGGCCTCAGGAGAATGGATAGCGATGCCAGCGTGATGCGTTATATCAACAAGGGTATTGTTAAAACTCCTCAGGAGACTTGGGAAGCTATCAGACGTGTTCAAAGCCGTTGGGAGCAATACGGGTACTCGTGGTGGGTTATCAAAGAGAAAGCGTCCGGAGATATCGTTGGCGCCGCCTGCCTCCAGCACCTGGCAAACGTGGATGGCGCGCCATTAGAGATTGGCTGGCGACTCATCCCTGAGCATCATGGCAAAGGTTATGCCACAGAAGCAGCTAAAGCGATTATTGCTTTCGCAGCAGAACGGGCAGGCGCAACGTATCTGGTTGCGGTTGCCGATCCTGATAATATCCCCTCGCATCGTGTCATGCAGCGATTAGGTATGACGTATAAGGCGATCGAACAGCATTACGATGTGCCATGCGTAGTTTATGAACTAACGCTCCAGCATACTGATTAAGCGTAGTGCTTATAGATTCTGTGAAAGCGAGTTGTTGAATAAAGACGTTATACGCGACAGGGCATTTTAACGATTATGGGGATGCGAATAGTGTTTCGCTCCTCGCTGCTGCAGACAAGATTGCGCTGTGTGCCAGACGCAAAAGTTATTCGTATCACTTCAACTCAAGCAGTGAATCTCTGAGATAACCCTCCAGCAAAGACGCACAAACTCGCGTTTCATATGACATCATGCCCGCCGGTGGATGGAGCAACCAGGCACTAAAAGACGGGAGCTGATAGTGGTTTAAAAGAGGGATTAGCGCTCCCTGTTCAATTTCGTTTCTGCAAACCGGAAATTGCAAAACACCAATGGCATGTCCCGCTAATAAACAGGCAAAGACACTTCGCCAGTGAGTGGACTGAAATTTAACGTTGACGGGGACATTAATCAGTTGGTTTTCGGCGGTGATCAATGGAATACGTTGACTGCTAAATACGCCCGAAACAGCGGCGAACGGATAATCCGCCAGCGCCTGCGGGGAGTGCGGGCAACCCATTTTCGCCAGCAAAGCAGGTGAGGCCAGTAGCATTCTGCGCACGCTACCCAGTGGGCGTGCGACAAAAAAACCTTCTGAGACATCCCCCAGGCGCAATGACAAATCCACACCTTCGGTGACGGGATCGATGACACGGTCATTAAAAATAACATCGACCTGCAGACCTGGATGTTCGTCCAAAAGCCGCAAGAGTGCAGGCATCAGTAAACTTTCCCCGGCAGAATAGGGGGCGGCAATACGGATTTTGCCCTGCAGACCCTGATTTTCTTCATTCACTGAAAGCGCGTGCTCAGCCGCCTGAATTGCCGTTTTACTTCGCTCATAAAACACATTGCCGCTATGAGTCAGAGACATGTTACGCGTGTTGCGCCTTAGCAGGCGCGTACCAAGATGTGCTTCCAGTTTTTCTATTCTTTCACTGACGGCGGGTTGCCCAATGCCGAGATCGCGGGCTGCAGCCGACATGCTGCCCCGCTCGACCACCCTGACGAATATGCGCATTGCGGAGAAGAGATCCATTTAAAGATTATATTGGTTTTACTGATAAATGTAAGTGGAGGCAGGTATCTACTGTTTTTCCGGTAAATGGTGAAAACTCAACGCTCACGTATGGATTAGACCATAACGCGATAGATTTCATTGAGTTAAGTTGAGGAGTAATTATGTCAGATATCAAGCTTTTCATGTTCCAGTCAGGGACACAGCAGTGTAAATATCAGCATATACGGATGAATCAGGGCATGGGAGAGCATTATGAAATCCCTGTCCCCTGGTTTCTGCTGACACATCCGCAGGGGTGTACCCTGATTGATGGTGGTCTGGCAGTTGAAGGGTTGAAAGACCCCGGTGCCTGGTGGGGAAAGGCTGTAGAGCAGTTTAAGCCGGTGATGACAGAAAAAGAGGGCTGCGTAGAACAGCTTAAAAAGGCTGGCATCGCCGCTCAGGATATCCGCTATGTGGTGCTGTCCCACTTGCACTCTGATCATACTGGCGCAATTGGTCGCTTCCCACATGCCACTCATGTGGTACAGAGGCAAGAGTATGAATATGCCTTTGCGCCTGACTGGTTTACCGCTGCAGCCTACTGCCGACAGGATTACGATCGCCCTGAACTTAACTGGCTTTTTCTCAACGGGTTGTCAGATGATAACTACGACCTTTACGGTGATGGCACGTTACAGTGTATTTTTACGCCAGGGCACTCACCGGGGCATCAATCTTTTCTTGTTCGATTACCCGGCGGTACAAATATTACGCTAGCGATTGATGCGGCTTATACCTTAGATCATTACCATGAAAGGGCGCTCCCGGGCCTGATGACATCCGCCATTGACGTCGCGCACTCTGTCCGAAAGCTACGCCAGCTTACCGAGCGATATAACGCGGTATTTATACCCGGTCACGACCCGGAAGAGTGGAAAAAAATCAGGCTTGCTCCCGCCTGTTACAGCTGAATCATTGCGTACGTATGCCATTGAAAACGGCCTGAGCGGAACGAAAAAGTAGTGTCAGGCATGGACACGCGCCGCTGGAAAGCGCCAGTGCTGGAACCAGGGGCTCAATGTTCGCGGCCATGAGGAATATTGTAATGTTCGTGTAGTGGCACGCGTTTCGGCCTTATTACGGCCCCCATTTCTCTCGTACTCGTTACGAGCTGTATAGGGAGTCGCTTGCGCTTCGTGGCAGACATGTTACACAGCGTCAGCCACTGATCCGCTCATGAATGCGGGATTAATACAGCCCTGGCCGATTAACGTGGTACGTACAGCCTCAATAAGCGGGGTGTGCGGTTCATGGCCTAAGAAAGCGGTCAGCCTGGCATTGTCCATCTGTATTGCCTGCTTCCATAAATAGCGCATCTCCAGCATTTCATACAGTGTGGTGTTGAAAGGAGCCATCGCCCTGATGAGCCACCAGGGAAATGGTTTGACCTTCGCGTTAACTCCCGCAAGCTGCGCGACGCGCTGTATGGCCCGGGCCATCTCCGTACCATCGGCATCCCAGTGTCCTCGCATATGAAAACAGGCAAAAGGGTCAAGTTGATCCCGCCGCGCCAACAGCGCAGAGAGCGTTTCTGCGACGTCCGGCAAATAGGCCCATTGATGGCCTGTCCCGGCTGTGCCTGGGTTTTTAATTATCCGCGGTTGTTGCCCCGGTTTGATCAATCCCTGCGAAAACCAGTTGTTGCCTGCGTCAGCGCCGAAGAAATCACCGGCCCGCAGAATTAGCACCTTTCCGCCACGCTGCGTCCAGGTGAAGAGCGCCTTTTCCATTTGCACCCGTATTCCCCCTTTTCTGGTGACAGGATTTTGGGGAGAGTCTTCGCGTAAAAGTGGAAAGGCGTCCGGGCCATAGTTGTAAATGGTGCCCGGGAGAACAAGTAATGCCCCATTTCGCTCTGCGGCATTGATTGTGTTCTGTAACATTGGCAACACCAGTTGTTCCCAGTTTCGATAACCTGGTGGATTAACGGCATGAATAATCACATCACATTCTGACGCGGCAATTGCGACCTGCTCAGCATTCAGCGCATCACCCTTTATCCACGTCATACTCCCGTGCTCTTCATTCTGCGGGGCGCGGCGACGCAACGCGTGGACGTCCCATTTTTCGCGGATGAGTTTACGGGCGATTTCGCCACCGATTCCGCCTGTTGCGCCCAGGATGAGTACCTTGTTTGTGTTTTTCATTGTCTTACCTCTGCCGGATGTCTGCTTGACATCGTAGTGTCTGTGCGAGCTAAATGTAATTGCATGACATCAGGCAGCAGGTATGCATTTTTGTATGAATCTAAATATTCCATGGGAATGGTATCGAACCTTCCTGGCGGTGATGAAAGAAGGTTCCCTCTCGGGGGCAGCACGCATGCTTGCCATCACCCAGCCCACTGCGGGGCGACACATAGCAGCGCTGGAATCCGCCCTTGGCCTGGTTTTGTTTACACGTTCGCAAACGGGCCTGCAGCCTACGGATGCGGCAGTCGCGCTGCAAGGCCATGCGCAAGCGATGGAAAACACGGCCAGTATGATTGAGCGTTCGGCTGCCAGCTTCAGTGCCCACTCCGCCGGGTTACATGGCGTGGTTCGCGTATCGGCGAGTGAAATCATCGGCACTGAGGTGCTGCCACCTCTGTTTGCACGAATTAAAGAAGATTATCCGCAGCTTACCCTGGAACTGGTGATCTCTAACCGAATGCAGGATTTATTGAACCGGGAAGCGGATATTGCGGTACGCATGAGCACACCGGTGCAGGAACAACTGATTGCGCGTCGGTTGGGCAGTATTGAAATTGGTTTGCATGCCTCGCCGTCTTATCTGGCACGCCACGGTACGCCGGAGAGTATTGACGCGTTGTTCACCCATACGCTTGTGGGCTTTGATAAAACGACGCCCTTTATTTTACAGGCACTGAAACACTTTCCTCAGTTGAATCGTGAACGCTTTACCGTACGCACTGACAGCGATGTGGCGCAATTGAACCTTATCCGCGCAGGTGCGGGTATAGGAATGTGTCAGGTTCAACTGGCATATTTCCCTGTTCCGTTGGAGCGAGTGATGCCTGGTTTCTTTGCCTATCATCTCGACACCTGGCTGGTTATGCATGAGGACTTGCGCCACAGTAAAGCCTGTAAAACGGTGTTCGATATTCTCGCCGCGGGCTTACAGACATATATCAATAATGCAGGTATGTAACAATCCCGTCGCGATTGCCGCGCTGCTGTTGACCGTAATGGCGGGCTTGAGTTCGCCCCGAACAGGATGATGTCGGCGCCGCCTTTTAACCGTTCTGTCCCGTTGATTAAGACACCTCAATTTACGTATTGCTTTGATCATTAGTATGAACAGCTTCAAACCGTGAATGTGATACTCACCACAGCCTGAATCACAGCCCGGAGATGAAAATGTCCCCGTTTCCGGGCGCACCCCCTATCTCTCTACCAGGTGGATATACAGCGAAACAGGTATCTGCGGCGCTGCTCTGTTATGGTGCGAAAAATTGCACCATGCACACTCTCCTGACAATGACCTGCCGATTACTCAAGGTTTATGTGCAATGTGCACACTTCGTTGTGTTAACTCTGCCCGGCTATTTTTGGCATACCTCTTGCTATTTCTTGCATAGCCATTCAGATAGCCACTCAGAGGTTTCACAATGTCAAACAGCAATGATTTTCCGCTCGTCGAAGCGCCCGCCTCCGGACGTAAAGGCGTATTTTCGATCTCCATGGTTTTGTTCAGCTTTACTTTTTTTACCGGCACGATGTTCGCAGGCGGCAAACTTGGCGTCTCCTTTTCTATCGTCAATCTTTTATGGATTGCGGTTATCGGTAACTTTTTGCTGGCCCTCTACGCCGCTTCGCTCGGCTGGATTGCCGCCCGTAGCGGGCTGAATACCGTACTGATGGGCCGCTTTTGCTTCGGAGAAATCGGCAGCAAACTCGCCGATTTTATTCTCGGCTTTGCCGAACTGGGCTGGTACGCCTGGGGGACCGCAACGGTCGCCATCTCACTGGTCAAAATCCTCGCCCTGCCCGCCGCCATGACCATCCCGCTGATGATCCTGTTCGGCATCCTGTTCTGCGTCACTGCGCTGGTGGGTTACAAAGGGCTGGACGCGCTGTCTCGCGTGTCGGTGCCGCTGATGTTTATTCTGCTGGTGGTGTCGATGTACCTGGCCGCCAATCACGCCGGTGGCTGGCAGGCGATGACCAAAATTGAACCGGGCGAAACCATGACCTGGTCTGCGGCTATCACCATGGTCTTTGGCACCTTCGCCAGCGGCGCGACCCAGGCAACAAACTGGACCCGGTTGGCCAATTCCAGCCGCACCGCTATCGTTGCCAGTATGAGTAGCTTTCTCATCGGTAACGGGCTGATGATTGTTGCCGGAGCGTGGTGCGCTATCGTCTATCAGCAGGCCGATATTGTGGAAGTGCTGATTTTGCAGGGGTTGTCGATCGCCGCGGTGGTAATGCTGTGCCTTAACCTGCTGACTATTCAGGGGCCGACGATTTACAACGTCTCGGCCGCCGCCTGCCATCTGCTGCGCAGCGAGCGCCGCCGTACCCTAACCGTGGTCGCCGCTGGCGTCGGCATTGTGCTGGCGATTGGCGGTATGTATGAAATGCTAATCCCATTCCTCGTTCTCCTGGGCAGTATCATTCCGCCCATTGGCGGCGTGATCCTTGCCGACTACTGGTTTTATCGCGGCGGTCGTTATCCTCTGCTGCAAACGGCCCGTTTGCCGCGCTTCAACTGGTTGGGACTGGGCGCCTATGCCGTGGGCGCAGTGGTGGCGTATCTGTCGCCGTGGATCGCCCCATTGGTCGGCATTACCGTCTCCGCGCTGCTCTACATCGCCCTGACGCGTCTGAGCAAACGTCAGCCCGCCGCTGATTCGGTCGCGGAGCAGTAGTTATGAGCCTGACGGTCAGCGAAATCCTCGCCCTGGAGGAACTCTCCCCCATGCGCCTGCGTGCCGGTAAACAGGGGCTGCAACTGGCGGTTCGCTGGTACTACGTGGCGGAAAATGAAAATATCGCCGAATGGATCATGGGCGGGGAGCTGGTCTTTATCACCGGCATCAACCATCCCCGCGATGAAGACAACCTGATCCATTTACTGATGGAAGGCAAACAGCGCGGGATAGCCGGGATGGTGATCCTCACCGGCGATGCGTATATTCAGGCGATCCCCCCTCGCCTGATCGCACTGGCCGACGAGCTGGGCATTCCGCTGATCGAACAGCCCTATCTGCTAAAGATGGTGATTGTCACCGAACGCATCGGCACTGCGCTGGTGCGCAGTGAAAATGCCCTGCAATCGCAGCGCGATATTCTGTTGCAACTGTTAACCGGCGATTTTCCCGATCTGCACATCCTGCAGCAACGAGCTATCCACCAACAACTGGATTTTAGCCGCCCCCTGCGGGTAGTGGCATTGCGTCTTGAGGGGATACAAAACCTGTTTCGCCAGTTTCCACCCGGGCAGGCCGAGGCCTGGTTACAGCAGGCGCGACGTACCATCCGTCAGCGATTGCAGCAGCAGCTCAATCAACAGGAGAACCCCTTTCCGCTGGTCGAGCGCAGCAATATGTTTATCTTCCTGCTGCCGGATGAGGACGGTGAGTTTTATCAGCAGAAAAAGTGGTTAGCACAGTGGCTGCTCGCGCTGGCGGAAGGTGACGACAGGCTGTCGCTACTGTGTGGCCTTTCCGCTCGGGTGCAGCAATTACAGGACTATCAGCGCGCGCTGTCGCAGGCGCGTCAGGCCCTGGATCTTAGCGATACTCTGCGCCCGGCCCAGCGCATTACCGACTATCAACAACTGGGATTTATCAAGCTCCTCTCTGCCATCGGCGACCCTGCGCTGCTGAGCGATTTTATGCACGACACCCTTGGCTGCCTGATAGAACGCGATCGCAAAAGTCCGTGGCTATTGATGGAGACGCTGGAAACACTGCTCCAGGAGAACGGGAACGTGGTCAGAGCAGCCGAGCGGCTTGGCATTCACCGCAACACGTTACATCAACGCATCCAACGTATTGAAAAGCTGACCAGCTATCTGATTAGCCATCCGCAATTCCACCTCAACGCCTCGGTCGCGTTAACGATCTGGCGTATGTCACAAAACCATTTACGGGAATACTCATGAAAATTATCAACGCACGCCTGCGCCATAAAGAATCGCTTTATACCCTCGACTTAGATGACGGCGTGATCAAGAGCATCACTCCGCAGGCCGCCGTGCAGACGGCTGACGCCAGCGATATCGACGCGCAACAAAAGCTGGTTATCCCGCCGTTCGTCGAGCCGCATATCCATCTTGATGCCACCCTGACCGCGGGCGAGCCGGAGTGGAATATGAGCGGCACACTGTTTGAGGGTATCGCCCGCTGGAGCCAGCGCAAAGCGAGCGTAACGGTTGAAGATACGCGCCAGCGGGCGCTGAAAACCATCGGTATGTTACGCGATAACGGCGTGCAGCACGTGCGCACCCATATTGATGTGACCGATCCTTCCCTGACGGCGCTTGAGGCGATGCTGGCAGTGAAAAAGGAGGCGGCCCAGCTTATCGACCTGCAAATCGTCGCCTTTCCGCAAGAAGGCATTGAATCCTTCCCCGGTGGCCGAGAGCTGATGACGCGCGCTATCGAGATGGGCGCCGACGTGGTGGGCGGCATTCCGCACTACGAAAATACCCGCGATAAAGGCGTCAGTTCGCTGGGCTTTTTGATGGATCTGGCCCAGCGCCATGGCTGTCTGGTCGATGTGCATTGCGATGAAATCGACGACCCACAATCACGCTTCCTGGAAGTGCTGGCGGAAGAAGCCCGGGTGCGTGGGATGGGCGCACAGGTCACCGCCAGCCATACCTGCGCCATGGGCTCTTACGATAACGCCTACTGCTCGAAGCTGTTCCGCCTGCTTAAAGCGTCGGGCATCAACTTTATCTCTTGTCCAACCGAAAGCATTCACCTGCAAGGACGCTTCGACACCTGGCCGAAACGTCGCGGCGTAACACGGGTGGCAGAGCTGGACCGCGCCGGGATCAACGTCTGTTTTGCGCAGGACTCCATTCAGGATCCGTGGTATCCGGTGGGCAACGGCAACATCATGCGTATTCTCGATGCCGGTCTGCATATTTGCCACATGCTGGGATATGAGGATTTGCAGCGCTGCCTCGATCTGATTACTGATAACAGTGCCCGTGCGCTGTGCTTAGGTGATAACTACGGCATTGCCGAAGGGCGCCCGGCGAACCTGCTTATCCTAGATGCGGAAAATGACTACGATGCGGTGTGCCGCCAGGCCAAAGTGCTGACCTCTGTTCGTCACGGTAAAGTCATCATGCAGCGCCAGCCGGAAGAGATTTGCTACCCGGTCTGACACGTTCCCCTCGCCCGGCCGGTTAATCTGTCGGGCCTGGTAAGCATCACCACAGCCGCTGGTTTTCATCATCGCGCAGATAAGGATCATGCGGCTCGCCTGCCAGGCAGTCACTCATCGGCTTTTGCATCTGACATCATAACAATACGGGTAGCCCTTTTCGCCATGGCCCGTAAAGGGTGAATTTTTACGCCCGATTTCTGTTTCCGGTAGTGATGGGTATTGGTGACAACGTTAAACGGCACGACCTGATCTTTCATATGTCTGTTATCACGCAGCAGAGAAGCGGGTAATGGTGCCAACTTACTGATTTAGTGTATGATGGTGTTTTTGAGGTGCTCCAGTGGCTTCTGTTTCTATCAGC
>OKVX01000798.1_pt1 | contig 14782 bp, 15 predicted proteins | sample 1606941 | NCBI WGS metagenome assembly OKVX01 (sample SAMN03281016, study PRJEB24777) | human gut metagenome | isolation source: fecal sample PR161 from 1 month old female Malay infant, caesarean... | reverse complement strand
ATTTATAATATTTTTGAATTTGTTATTGGTAAATACTCCACGAAACAAGGAGTCATTTTTGTCATTGAATGTTTAGCAGGGATTGCACTGATCTTCTTACCAGAAATAATAGAAAAGCTTTTTAAAATTGTTTTACCTGAGAAAATCATTTATTTCTATTGGTTCTTTTTAGTGATCTCGGTCTTTCTAGGAACATCGCTGCACATGATTTCCATCATTTCTTTCTGGGATAAAATTTTGCATACGGTTAGCCCAATGGTCTTAACGGCGATGGGCTATGGACTGCTTGGTTTCTTTATGAAGGATGCGGACATCAGTAAAACTTCTCCTTGGTTGTTCTTGCTGTTTGGTTTTGCCTTTGCCGGTGTTTGTGGCGTCTTCTGGGAGTTTTGGGAATTTCTCTGCGATACTGTTGCGGATATGAATCTTCAGCGATATGCAACTTCTGCAGGCGAACTATTGGTTGGCCGAGCTGCTTTGATGGATACGATGGGAGATCTTTTAACCAATACGATTGGTGCGGTTCTCATGGGTATCTATGCGAGGATTCAAAGTCGCGGCAAGGCGGCATATTTTGAAGAATATCGCTTAAAGAAAATTAGTAAATAAAAAGGTTCAAAACCGAGCACTATCGGTTTTGAACCTTTTTCTACTTTTCATCTGGATGAACGTTCTCTTTCATCGTATAGGAATCTAGCACTATTTTGATAATTCCAGTTCGTTTGAGCATGCTCTCTGGAATCTCGTCGAAAGCTGCTCCCTTTGCGGCATGATCCATTAAAACATGCAATGCTTTTCTTTTCTCTTCCAAATCCTCCACTATTTCTGCTTTACCAAAACCTATCAAGCTTTGATAAGCATAGGAATAGGTCGCTGCATTCATGGTTCCTTCCACAAGCTTATGATTCCCCTCAAGCTCAACAGCTACTCTAGGGTCATTCTTAATCATCGACACCTTTTTTCCTTCAGTAGCACCATGAACAAAAAGTGTTAGCTGATCGTTCTCCCACTCATAACCATAGTTAACCGGTACAACATATGGATAGTCCTCTCCGTTCAACGCAATTCGTACGACTTGTGCTTCTTCAACTAAATTTTGGATTGATTTCCTATCGGTTACTTGTCTTTTTTTTCTGCGCATAATCAGCCCTCCACCTTTTCCATTTCTTTAGTCTAATCATAATAGATTAGAAAATAAAAAGAAATCTTTTTTTTAGTTAAAAAAACTGAAAATTGATAGACTGGGGGTTGTCTTTTTTAGTAGGAAAAACCTTTTCTAATCAACGATTTCCCTCTTTTTTTGTATGATTTTTTGTACTAAAATAGCTACTGTAATTATTTGAAAATTTGCTGAAAATGAAAGGCGTGTCGATTTTGATTGAAACTGTCGTATTTGATATCGATGATACTATTTACGATCAACAAGAACCATTTCGCAAGGCGGTCCAAAAATTATTTCCTTTAGTAAGTGATGAGGATATGCTTCCCCTTTACACTCGTTTCCGTGTACACAGTGACGCAAACTTTAACAAAGTTATCACACAAGAATGGTCACTGGAATATATGCGGTCTCATCGAATTAGCCAATCCCTGAAAGATTTGGAGTATCCTCATATTACAGATGAGGAAGCACTTATGTTCCAAGAAGTTTATGAAGCTGAACTTGACGCGATTACCATGCATCAAGAAGTGGAAAAAACTCTCGATTATTTGAAAAATAAAAAAGTCCCTATCAGCATCATCACGAATGGCCCAACGGATCATCAATACAAAAAGATTTTACAGCTAGGACTATTAAATTGGGTAAACGAAGACAATATCATCATTTCTCAAGCGACGGGTTACGAAAAACCTGACGTGGAGATTTTTGATCTGGGGAAAAAACAATTTGACTTAAACCCTGAATGCTCTTTATATGTGGGGGATAATTTTAATAACGATGTCATTGGATCAAAGCGTGCAGGTTGGCAATCTCTTTGGCTAAACCATCGCAATCGCCAATTACCCAAGGGAACATCGCAAATTCACGATATTGAATTAACTTCTTTCGATCAATTGTTACCAACATTCCAACACATTTTTGCATAGAAAAAGGCACGGATGATTTCCGTGCCTTCATTTTAGCTTAAGTAAAGCGATTGACTACCCATTCTTTGATAAATTTTTTCAAAGTCCTGTCGGTCAACAATTCGATTTTTATAACCATAGGGATCATTCACGTACACATGATCTTTATCTACTCCGGTAACAACAACCGCATGACATAAAGGGGAAACACGCACCTCACCGCTAGTCGTCTGCCACGTCATAAAGTCACTAGCCGTTGGTACCTCAAAGTCAACTGTTGTGACTACCCAAACAGGAGTGCCCGCTTGAATAAGGTTTACTAATTCAGAAAAAGACGTGTCACTGCTAGCAACAACTTCCTGATTCGTTCCAACGATTTCCTCTGCTACTTGAGCAATTGGTTCCACTGCTACACCCATTGCGTCGTAACCTTCATAGATATTTCCCACAAACCCTTCGTGAGGATTGCCTCGAATGTCTTCTGCTTCATTTTCATAGACAGGGACATAGTTCAACAAGTCTGCCAGTTCGTTCTTATCCGTATCGTAATCGTAAAAATTCAACAACATGGATAATGCTGTGACTTCACAGCCGTTTTCCAAAGGAATACTGCCTGTATTTTGGTTTTCTAAAGGTACGTCGATCAATGATGTGCTCGTACTTTGATTATCAGCAAGTAAAATTTCTGACGGCGCTGTCTTTTGTACGTCGCTACTATCTGCTTGTGATTGCTTATCCTGATAGAAGAAGAACAAGCATCCAGACAGAAGAATACAAAGAAGGCATATCCATTTAAATAAGCGTTTGATCTTACTCACCTCACTCTTTTATTTCTCTTGAAGTAAGTATCTCAAAGCGAGCTTAAATGAAACTAAAAAAAGTTGTCAAAAACCATTCCTAGTTTTTGACAACTTTTTTATTGATGATCTTCATCGTATTCCATCTTACGGTATTTTTCCATCTTTTTACTGAACAACACACCGTTTGAAGGTGGCGTGTAAGTGATAGCATTGGCCCCCGCTTCAATCGTTGCTTCGATCGTTGCCTCATCTGGACCACCAGTCGCAATAATTGGCAGTTCTGGATAAGTTTTTCTGAAATGCTTAACAGCTTCTACAGTATCTTTACCAGCGCTGATATTAATAATCTCCACCCCAGCAGCAAGCTTTTCTTCAATTTTAGAATACTTTGAAGTGACCGTAGCGATTACCGGAACATCCACAACGTCATAAATTGCTTGAATCGTTTCCACCGGTGTCGGTCCATTGACTACCACACCTAAGCTTCCTTGTGATTCCGCAAACATTCCCATGTAGGCTGAGCGTGCTCCGTGAGTCAGTCCGCCCGCAACACCAGAAAACACGGGGATATCCGCTGCTTCAATAATACTTTTCGTGATTGCTGGATGCGGCGTAAAAGGATAAACAGCAATTACTGCATCCGCATCCGTGTTTCGAATAATCGCGATATCTGTCGTAAAAATGATCGAACGAATCAATTTGCCAAAGATGCTGATCCCTGACGCATTTTTAATTACTTTCGGTACACGAACGATATCTTGACGTAATTCAGTCATAATTTCAGGTACATATTTATCTGCCATTCAAACTCATCTCCCAATCAACTTCATAAGATAATTTTACTATGAATGATCGTACTGCTCCAAGTTATATGTTTCGATGACACTGATAATCTTACTCGCGTAATCTGGATCGGTCGCATAGCCAGCAGATTGAAGCGCCTGAGCGGCCTGGCGATAATCCGTAGCCGTCAGTACACCGGCATAAAGTTTAGGATCCCAATTCGTTCCGTTAACAAAAAGCATCGTATGATCATCTAGGGATTCATTCCAAGAATTATATACCTTGAATTCTCCTTGAATAGTGATCCATTGCTCATTCACATATTCTTTTGTTTCTAAACTGACTTTTGGTTGATTCCCTGATGCTTTGATACCAAAAAGATTTTTATATTGACTGGCAAGCTGAGACTGCCCCCAATTGGACTCTAGAATGGCTTGACCTAAAATAATACTAGGCAAAACACCATATCCTTGCTGCAGCTCTTTCGCATGTGGGACCAACTGATCAATGAAATCCTGACGGGACAAGGTTTCTTCCTGTTGCTCTTTCTCAACCCCAAAATCAGATAATGTATGTAAAGAAAAAACGAAAGCTAACCCAATAACTAAGATTCCCGCAAAAATTAGCGGGATCGAAGTTTTGGTCTTTCGTTTTTTGTAGGTTTTTTTAGGCATAGTAACTCCTTACTTGGCTGACAACTGTTTCAAAAACTCTTCCAAAGTTAGGTCGTGCTTAGTGATATACTCTGCATTTTCCTTACCAACATAGCGGATATGCCAAGGTTCATAAGTAATGCCGGTAATATCTTGCCGATCCTTTGGATAACGAATGATAAAACCATATTTTGGTGCATTTTCAGCGATCCATTTAGCTCCTGGCTGATCCCCATAGGAAGCATCCAGTACCTGTGTTTGATAGGTATTGTACCAATCTTGATCAACGATATCGACAGCCAGTCCTGTATGATGCTCACTATAGCCAGGTTCTGTGATGGTTTCCTTAGTTTTAGCAATTGCCTCTTCTTCGGTCATTCCATTTCCACTCACTAAGCCATTCACGTTCGTATCAAATACTTCTTTTTGAGATTCTACCGATCGGAAAGCAGAAATAATGACCAAGGGAAAACCAGCTTTCGTTGCAGCTTCGGAAAAGTCTTCGTAATCTGCGGCGATCCGACTGTCTACTTGATGACTATTATCTGACAGTGTAGCTAACTGACTTTCAGCGACTTCATTTTCAATTTTGTTTTTAGGACCTACCAAGACAAGATTCCAGTCCTTTGAATTCGAATCAGGCAATGCTTTTTGCACAGCATTTTTCTTTTTTGACGATGTCGTCTTTTTTTCGAATGAGTAAGTCGTGGCTGTCGCTTTTTTCGCATCCGTTTCTGCAGGTGCACTATAAAAAAGCGAATAGGCGGTCATTCCAAACATAATAATGACTGAAAGCAGTCCTACTGTTTTTTTCAATGTAAAAATCCTCTCGTTAATCGTCCAATGACGTATAGGTTTCCGTTAAGTTCTCATTGACCCAATCCAGCAGTGCGGTTTTCTTATGCGCACTGGCAATTTGATTTTGAATATGAGCGGGTAAACGAAAGCTTAGTATATCACTATAACCCCAATTATCATAATCAATCGTTACGCGCAAGTCGATAAAATCATGGTTCTCTTCTTCATTTTTATTTTTAAACGGAATCATCTCCACTTGAGCTAATCCGCTGGCGATCCATTTCTGTGCAACGATCGTTTTCATTTCACGATATTCTGCAACTGCAGTTGGACGTTTTTCGGGGAACAAAAAGGTTTGTCGAATGACTTTTTGACTTAACATCCATTCGTAATCACTAAAAAGATTTTTAATCTTTTGATTCGCCTCAGGGGATAAATGATTCTGTCCCGCTTTCCATTGCTGCCATTGAACCTCATTGACGCCTAAATACTCCTGATAAAAATCTTGTTCGGTATGAAATTGTTCAAAAATTGCACTCATCACTAAATCCAAATAAATTTGATTCACGAAAAATCCCTCCTCTCTTATTCTACTGAATTTTTAGAAAAAATACAGTCCTTTGGCAAATGGATTGAAATATTTTAATATTTACTGCTATACTTTGAACAAAGCTTGACGCTTATTTCGATTTTTTTTAACTTTCAGTAAAACCGAAATTAAAAGCTCAAAGCTCAAACGAACACTAGGAGGAGCATTATGACTGACTTACAATGGGGAATCATTGGACTTGGCGGCATCGCTCATGATTTCGCTGAAAACTTTAACCAAACGACCAGTAAATTAACTGCTTGTGCCTCACGTACTTTAGAAAAAGCCGAAGAATTTGCGAAACAATACGATTTGCCTAAGGCTTATGGCAGCTACGAAGAATTGTTAGCAGATGATGATATTTCTATTATATATATCGCGGTACCAAATCGCCAACATTATCAACACATTATACAAGCTCTGAAAGCAAAGAAGCATGTCCTTTGTGAGAAAGCGATCACCATGAATGCAAAGGAATTACAAGAAGCCATCGAATTGGCTGAACAACAGCACGTGATCTTAGCGGAAGCGATGACCATCTTTAACATGCCCTTATATCATGAGCTTCACACATTGATGGATAGTGGACGACTAGGGAAACTAAAAATGATCCAAGCTCCCTTTGGCAGCTACAAAGAACCAGACCCCACCAATCGTTTCTTCAATCCCGATTTGGCTGGTGGCGCGTTGCTGGACATCGGCACCTACGCTGTGTCCTTTGCTCGCTGGTTCTTATCAGAACAACCAGAGGTGATCGCTTCAACGATGATTCCCTTTTCAACAGGAGTGGACGAACAATCCGTGACGATCCTGCAAAACCAAAAAAATGAGTTAGCGACGATTAGCCTGACCTTCCAAGCGAAAATGCCTAAAAAAGGGATTGTTGCTTTTGAAAATGCCTATCTTACTATTGATGACTATCCGCGAGCGGATAAAGCTGAGCTGTTCTTCAATGACGGCACAAAGGAATTGATCGAGTCCGGCTTTACGGGAAACGCGATGAACTATGAGATTGAGAACATGGTAAACATGATTCAAGGTGAACTTCCTAATAAATCCCTCTTCTTTACGAAGGATGTTATTGATATTTTGGATCAGATGCAGCAAAAGTGGCAGCAAAAATAATTTTCTTCCAACAAAAGGCATTGCTTAGACGATGCCTTTTGTTTTTTTGTCAAAGTTCCGCTAAACTATTCTATATAAAGAGAAGAAAGAGGGATAAAACGTGCAAATTGGTCGCTTTCGTTTAGGTATGCGAACGATAAAAACTGCTTTAGCGGTTATGCTGTGTATTCTTTTGTTCCATGTGACCGACCGCGGATCGCCATTGATCGCTGCTTTGGCCGCGGTTTTCTCCTTGCGACAGGATTTGACTACAAGCATTTCCTTCGGTCGTTCGCGAGTACTAGGAAATTCGCTCGGCGGTTTATTGGCATTGATTTTTTATTATGTCCAAGCTTTTTTTAAAAATGATTTTTATGTCGAATTATTTTTACTGCCTTTGATGGTGATTTTAGTCATCGTTATCTCTGATGGTCTTAATAATAATTCAGGAATTATTTCTGCGATAGCTACCATGCTCTTGATCGCTTTAAGTATTCCTCAGGGGGAATCGTTTATTTACGCGTTAAATCGTGTGTTAGATACCTTTATCGGAACGATCATTGGTATTTCACTCAACGGAGCGATCACCCCTCAGACAGATGAAAAGGAAAAGCAAATCAAAGAAGATTTAGTGGAGCTGCGAAAGAAAGAAGCCGACTTAAACAAAATGCTCTATGATGTCCGCAAGCAAATAAAAGATCAGTCTCACCAAAAATGAGACTGATCTTTTATTATACTAGTCATTTGCCTTCAATGCTTCGATCATATCGATTTTCTTTAAGCGAAAGTACATGATTACGCCTACCACTAATGTGAAAAACAGTGTAATCAAACTCGCATAAATGTAACTCAACGGTTGAATGTCCGGCGAAAACATCGTCATGTCCAATTCAACTGTTTGCAAAATATAGCCATGTTCGATTTTTCCCAGCAGTAAGCCAAAAACAATCCCCATGAACGTCAGCAAAATATTTTCACGATAAACATACCGAACAACTTCATTATCGTAAAATCCCAAGACCTTGATCGTCGATAATTCACGAATACGCTCTGAAACATTGATATTCGTTAAATTATAGAGAACAATAAATGCCAATAACCCGGCCGATACAATCAATACCCACATGATGATATTTAGACTTTTCACTGTATCCTTCAACGCATCTCGAGATTTAGACATAAAGCTTACATTGGCGATCTCTGAACGCTCCATTAGCTTCTTCGCCATCTGGTCTTCTCTATGCTGGCTTGGAGCTTTGCTAAATAGTAAAAGATCTGTATTATATACCGGCTTCTTGGCAAAAACTTTTTCATAATACGTTGGTGTCATATAAATAAAGTGTCCCACATAGTTTTCGGCTATCGCAGCTACTTTCACCGTATATTCTTTTCCCGCGATAGATTGAATCGTTAAAGTATTCCCCTTTTTTACCTCAAACAGTTTGGCAAGCTTCTCATTAATAATAACTCCTTTATCTGTAAGAGTCTCATTCTTTCCTGTTTTTCGTTCCCTAAAAGATACGAAATTTGAAAGCTGCTGCTTTTCCTTAGGGACGGATAAACTGATTTCTTGTTTTGAGACACCCTCTTTTTGCGCAGTAAACGTCTCTAATGAAACAAATAGATGATCCTGGAAATCAGAGAAAGTTTCTAGCTGTTTGACATAACTCTGTTCTTCTGATGCTGAAGGTTCCTCTTTAAAGACCGTGGTCCCTTGATAATGCCACAGCTTGTCAAATTGCAGTGTAACAATATCGCCAATGGAATCCCGTAAACCAAATCCAGTAATAATCATCGACATGCAGCCGGCAATGCCAATCACCGTCATCAGCATCCGCTGCTTATAACGAAATAGATTACGCAGCGTTACTTTTTGGCTAAAGGAAAGTCGGCGCCAGATAAAGGAAATACGTTCTAAAAAGATTCTTTTTCCATTTTTAGGGGCTTTAGGCTGCATTAAAATCGCAGGAGTAGCCTTCAAATCATAGCGCAAAACAAACCAAGCTGAACCGACTGAGCAGGTCAAGGCGACAGCTAAAGCAATCAATGCATAGGATAAATACCAAGGTGTTGCCACATTTTCCAAATTATACAGCTGCCCATAGGCATTAAAAATAATTTTCGGCAACACATAAAAACCAACTGCTAGTCCCAGTAGTGTTCCCATACCGCCCGCTAACGTAGCATAGAGCAGATATTTTTCTGCGATCTCGCCATTTCGGTACCCTAACGCCTTAAATGTGCCTAATTCATTACGCTTTTCCTCAACCATTCTGGTCATCGTCGTCAGTGTGACCAAAGCAGCAATCAAAAAGAAGATCCAAGGAAATACCGAAGCTAACGATGAAATGCGCTGGGCATTGTCTTCATATTCGCTATATCCCGGATTATCGGAACGAGCAAATAGATGGTACTCAGGTGCAGGCAAGGAGTCGATTCTTTGCTGTTGTTTCTCCAGTGTGTTCAACTGCTCTGGCAGCTCAGGATTTATTCTGGTCAATCCCAAGACTTGTTTCGGTGATAGCTCCTCTATGTTTATGCCTGTTTGTGTTTGGAAGGTTTCTTTCTCTTTATCCAGCAGCTTTTGCTGCTCTGCTTTTCTTTCCGCTAAACTGATTGCTGCGGTATGAGCTAAATCCTTTTTCAATCTTTTTTGATCGGACTTCAATCGATTCTCATAGTGCTTAGAATAAGCATCACTTTTTTTCAAGTCGTTAAATGCAACCAGCGCTTCTGTGTAGACGGACTGAGTGAAATTCTCTGGCAAAACAAACGCAAAACAGTCGATCGACCCTTTTCCGACTGTTGTGTTTCCACGTGAGATATTCTCAATAAACTCTGGACTTTTAACAAAACCCACGACAGTATATTCCTGTCGCTTAAAAGCGTTAGATGGATCATCTGCAGTAAAATTGAATGTCTTATTAAGCTCGTAGCCTTTTTCTTTCGCAAAATCATCTAATACAATTTCATCTGCTTTTCTAGGTAAACGGCCTTCTGTCACAACTAAACGATTCAACGTTTGCTTAGAGTCATAGCTAAAAATTCGAAAAACCTGGTTTTCTTGGCCGAGATTGATATCTTGAAAATAGCGTCCTTCTACCTTTACGTCATCCGTCTTCTTGATAAGATCAATGTCTTTATCTGTAAACCCCATCGAAGAAACAATCCGTGTGTCAGCTAAATTTTGTTTTTGGTAATAGCTTGCAGCAGTCTTCAACATGTCTGGACCAGTAGCACGCAGTCCAACATAAAAAGCGACACCTAAGAAAATAATCCCTAAAATTGAAAAAAAACGCGTTTTAGATTGTCCGATCTCACGCCAATTGGAACGTCGTATCGCTTTCCCCATGATCATCACCTCTTACCACTGAATATCTTCAATCGACTGAGGCTGTTCATTCAGTTCTTCGCTTCGAACCCTAGCGTCATTGATTCGAATCACTCGATCAGCCATTGGTGCGATTGCCGAATTATGTGTGATGATTACGACCGTTGTACCGTTTTCACGTGCAGTATCCTGCAATATTTTCAAAATTTGCTTTCCAGTTTCAAAATCCAATGCGCCGGTTGGTTCATCACATAAAAGTAGTTTTGGCCTTTTGGCTAGCGCTCGAGCAATTGTAACCCGTTGTTGTTCCCCGCCAGATAATTGGGCAGGAAAGTTATCCATCCGTTCTCCCAAGCCCACAGATCGTAGCACAGCTTCAGGCTCCATCGCGTCGGCTACGATTTGAGAAGCTAGTTCAACGTTTTCTTTTGCTGTTAAATTGGGAACCAAATTATAAAATTGAAAAACAAAACCAACATCATTTCGGCGGTAAGTGGTTAATTCCTTATCACTGAAAGCCGCAATATTTGTGCCATCTACCACCACTTTTCCCTCATCACAGCTATCCATGCCGCCTAAAATATTTAACACCGTAGACTTCCCTGCACCACTTGGTCCGAGAATCACCGCTACTTCGCCTTTTTCAATTGAAAAATTGATTTTCTCATTTGCTTTAATAACTGTTTCGCCCATTTTATAATGCTTGCTCTCATCAATTACATCTATATAAGCCATTCTATCTCCCCTTACTGACAAAGCTGATTGAAAAACTTTTTTCTTTTTAGTTTAACATAGCGAGAAAAAAAGCCAACGATAGATATCGTCAGCCTCTTAAATTTTTTAGTGATTGAAAATGACAGTTTTTGAATAGATAATAGAGAAAAGGAGGCGTCAATATGAAGGAATGTATCGAATGCTATTCAGCGAATAATCGTGCAACACCGATACTCGGAAAAAGAGAATGCTTAGAAAAACATGAACAGTATATTTGTGGTACTTGCGGCAGGTGTATTTGTCTGCAAAAAGATCCGAAGCGTCAATTACGCAGAATAGATTTTCCATTTAAAAGTCTAGAGATTGCAAAATTGTATTTACGAGCGGCTGATTATTTGCAGCAAGCTCCTTGTGGAATTTATGAAGTGATTAGTGAATCCAAGCGAAAATCCTATAAAATCTTTTTGGATGATGAGAGCTACACCACCTATCTAGCCAACCATAAGAAAAAATATACCGAGAATAAGCAGGCGCTCTATCGCCAAACTCACTTTAAAGCATTTGCCGGTACTGAAATAAGAAGACTGATCCAACAAGAAATCGATAGGTATTTAGCGGAAGAATAATTCTTTTTTGTAAGCTGTCCTTGAAAAATCCTAATATCTTGATTGACTAAGAAGCTAGATTTATTTATCATTCTTCTTCGGCTGGAGGAAAAGCAGCGTTTAGCTGTTTTAAATCCGCATGATCCACGTCTCTAAGCTCATAGCCGATGTGAAAAAGTCTCTGCCCTTCAACTGAGACACATGGAATCAAACGATCTTCGAAAGTCCCTTGTGAGAACCACTCTGAGGCTAATTCAAAGAAACCACCCTCTGGATTTGCTTGCTTCATTGTTCCCGATTTGCTGATAATAAATGGGTGAATATCAATATAGCCATAGTTTGGATGATAAAGCTCTGCACGCACTGGTCGTTGATCCATTATTCGTTCATATCCTAAATCAATCAACTTTTGCATTAGCAGCTCTTCTTGGTCAGCATCAAAATCAACATCTATGTCTCTATGGGGCCTTGTTTGTTTACCAATAAGTACATCAATGCCCCATCCCCCTTCAATCCAGTAACGAATACCCATCTCGTTTAACAAATCAACAATCATAAGAAAACTGTCTTTGTCTGCGATAGAAAGCTCTTCTTTATCCGATGCCATTTTTTCCCTCCTACTTTTTTCTCAAGCAATTTTAACATGCTGAATAGAATGCTGCCATTAAAGCTTGATTTTCCGGTGTAGACGCATTGAAAAATTCTGGATGCCATTGCACCCCGTTAACAAATGCTGCCTCTTTTAACGAAATTCCTTCAATCACCCCATCTGTCGAAACGGCTGTGACTTCAAGGCCTTCGCCTAAATCTTTGATTGCTTGATGATGATAGCTGTTTACGCCCAACTTTGACCGTTGCCAGATGCGATGAAGCATCCCGCCCTCAATTAGAGATACTTTGTGTTGCTCCCTAGCATAAGGAGCAACCATTTGATGATTAACAGCTGTCGGATGGTCATTCCTCAAGTCCTGATAAAGCGTCCCTCCGAATAAAACATTTAACAACTGAGCGCCTCGACAAATTGCTAAAATTGGCTTCTTTTTAGCTATTGCTTCTTTCATAAGGAAACACTCCATTTCATCACGACAAAAAGATTGTTCCCCACAGACAGCTTGTTTTTTCTCTCTATAAAGACTTGGGTCTATATCCTGCCCACCTGTAAAAAGAAAGCCGTCGCAGATAGTAAAAAAAGAAGCTAAAATTTCTTTATCTGTTGTCAGCGGTAAAATCAACGGAATGCCACCATTTTTTTCGACTAGTTCCAAATAACCTGGCAGCATCCAAATACTTTTTCTTTCATTATCATATAAAGGCATTACACCAATCGTTGGTCTCATAGGCTCCTCCTACTAAGTTCTTCACTCTAACCAATAGCTTTTGATGAAAATTTTACCAGATTAACAATGAAAGAACAAAAAAACTCGGCCAAAATGACCGAGTAAAGTGACCAAGTTTAAATGAATGAATTAAGCGTGATAGCGTTCAACACCATCAAGGTACGTAGCGACTAAGTCCATAGTAGGTTCTAATACGATGAAGTCCGCTGCGCGTCCTTCAGCGATCATCCCGCATTTATCGTCAATCTTACAGCTAACTGCTGGAACATAACTTGCCATCATAATCGCTTGTTCTGGTGTTGCGATGTCCCAATCAACCACGTTTTTAATCGCTTCTTTAAGTTTTAAAATACTTCCGGCTAAATTACCAGATTCAAGACGAGCGGTACCTTCTTTTACGACTACTGGAAATTCCCCTAGATTGTAGTTGCCATCAGGCATTCCGCCTGCCATCATACAATCAGTAATCAAGGCAACATGATCATGACCAGCTTTTTCCATTAATACTTCAGCCGCTTGAGGATGCACATGATGACCATCACAAATCAACTCTGAAAAGACATGTTGCAAGGTTAGTAAAGCCCCAACCATACCAGGTTCGCGATGGTTTAGACCACGCATCCCGTTGTAGGCATGGACAAAGACACTGGCTCCTGCTTCTACGGCTTCTTGCGCTTCTTCTAAAGTAGCGTTTGAATGGCCTAGAGATACGACAACACCTTCATCAGTCACTGTTTTAACGAATTCTCTAACACCTTTGCGTTCAGGTGCTATTGCGATTTTCTTGATCAACCCGCCTGACGCTTCTTGCCATTCATGGAATGTGTCCAAATCTGGATCACCGAAGTAGCTAGGGTTTTGTGCTCCCTTATGTTCTTCAGTAAAGAATGGACCTTCAAAGTAAATCCCTTGAATCTTCGCACCATCAACCTCTTGGTATACTTTACCAATGGTTTCTGCGACATCTTTCAGTCGTTCTTTTGAAGAAGTTAAGGTAGTTGGTAAGAAGCTGGTTACACCACATGATAGTAAACCTTCAGACATTACCTTAATTCCTTCGGCATCATTATCCATTACATCATGATTTTTATATCCGTGAATGTGGGTATCCACTAATCCAGGAGCAATCCATTTTCCTGATTGGTCAATAATTTCTGCTCCTTCAGGTTTTTCTTTCGTATATGTTCCAAAAATGCCATCAGTGACATCTAAATAACCTGCGCCTTTAACACCAGAGTTTAAAAAGAATTTGTCAGCATAAATAAATGTTTTCATTGTGAGCTCTCCCTTTTTGTCTTAGTACCTTAAAGTTACTCCTGAATGGCCAATAAGTCAAGAATGGTGTAGACCATTCTATAAATCTTTTAGCTTTTCGATAGCTCTCAGCATCTTTCTATAATTAATCACTGTGTGAAACTCATCTCGGGCCTCTAGCATCAAAATTTTTAATTCTAAGAGTTCTCTCAACTTGTAATAGCTACATTGCTGCCGATTCCACTTCAACCCCATATCAACGACTTTTTCAGCAAGGTCCAAGCGTTCGTGTTTCACTAAGAAAGTGCCATAGTTCACAAAAAGATTACTGAGCTCGCTACGTTCAGAATAATCAGCCATCATCGTCTGGAATAACTCAAAGCTTTGATTGTAATAATTTTGCGCTTCGTTTACTCTGCCTAAAACAGAATTCATTTTACCAGCAAAACTCAAGAGTAAGATTCGACTATCAAAATAACCGTCATATTTTTTTGAGACGCAAATCGAAAGTCCTTGTATAATCTGTTCTAAAGCCGCTTCCGGTTCTTTATCAATAAAATACGCACAAACGCCTTTAAAAAAGCATGCTAGCTGTCTATCTTTATCTAAATGAGTGATTTGACGTTCATCCAAATACTCTAGTGTCGTTCGAATTTCTAAATATTTTCCGGTTCGCAAATACATAAACATTTTATTAAAATACTTGCGCAGAAATAATTCTTCCGGTAAGAAATCTAGCATCAATTG
>OKVX01000781.1_pt1 | contig 14978 bp, 8 predicted proteins | sample 1606941 | NCBI WGS metagenome assembly OKVX01 (sample SAMN03281016, study PRJEB24777) | human gut metagenome | isolation source: fecal sample PR161 from 1 month old female Malay infant, caesarean... | reverse complement strand
AAACCGATTCGTGACGAAGACGGTCTGGCTATCGACTTCGAAATCGAAGGCGAATACCCGCAGTTTGGTAACAACGACCCTCGCGTCGATGACATGGCCGTTGACCTGGTTGAACGTTTCATGAAGAAAATTCAGAAACTGCACACCTACCGCAACGCTATCCCGACTCAGTCTGTTCTGACCATCACCTCTAACGTGGTGTACGGTAAGAAAACCGGTAATACCCCAGACGGTCGTCGCGCTGGCGCGCCGTTCGGTCCAGGTGCTAACCCGATGCACGGCCGTGACCAGAAAGGCGCAGTAGCCTCTCTGACCTCCGTCGCTAAACTGCCGTTTGCTTACGCGAAAGATGGTATCTCTTATACCTTCTCTATCGTGCCGAACGCGCTGGGTAAAGACGACGAAGTTCGTAAGACCAACCTGGCAGGTCTGATGGATGGTTACTTCCATCACGAAGCGTCCATCGAAGGTGGTCAGCACCTGAACGTGAACGTCATGAACCGCGAAATGCTGCTCGACGCGATGGAAAACCCGGAAAAATATCCGCAGCTGACCATCCGCGTATCTGGCTACGCCGTACGTTTTAACTCCCTGACCAAAGAACAGCAGCAGGATGTTATTACCCGTACCTTCACTCAGACCATGTAATTCCCTGTCTGACTGAAAAGGCGTACAATAAAGGCCCCACATCAGTGGGGCCTTTTTAACAAGCATTCCCCGCCCCAGCCTGCTTTGCCAGTTATCTATACTTTGGGTACCTGTCAAAACAGACTCGACGCAGCCGCTGAGCTGCGCACCAACACGGCCCCGGATGGGCCACATCTGGAGAAAACACCGCAATGTCAGTTATTGGTCGCATTCACTCCTTTGAATCCTGTGGCACCGTTGATGGCCCGGGCATCCGCTTTATTACCTTTTTCCAGGGCTGCCTGATGCGCTGCCTGTACTGCCATAACCGTGACACCTGGGATACCCACGGCGGCAAAGAAATCACCGTTGAAGAATTAATGAAAGAGGTGGTGACCTATCGTCACTTTATGAATGCTTCCGGCGGCGGCGTCACCGCCTCGGGCGGTGAGGCGATCCTGCAGGCGGAGTTTGTTCGCGACTGGTTCCGCGCGTGTAAGAAAGAAGGCATCCACACCTGCCTGGATACCAACGGCTTCGTACGTCGCTACGATCCGGTTATCGACGAGCTGCTGGAGGTAACAGACCTGGTGATGCTGGATCTCAAGCAGATGAACGATGAGATTCACCAGAACCTGGTCGGCGTCTCTAACCATCGTACGCTGGAATTCGCCCAGTATCTGGCGAAGAAGAATATCAATGTCTGGATCCGCTACGTGGTGGTTCCCGGCTGGTCAGACGATGATGATTCCGCGCACCGCCTGGGCGAATTTACCCGCGATATGGGCAATGTCGAAAAAATCGAGCTGCTGCCCTACCATGAGCTGGGTAAACACAAATGGGTAGCGATGGGCGAAGAGTACAAGCTGGACGGCGTCCATCCGCCGAAGAAAGAGACCATGGAGCGGGTAAAAGGCATCCTTGAGCAGTATGGTCACAAAGTAATGTACTAATCCCGCCCGGGCCGGTGATGCGCTTATGCCGGCCTGCAACGGCGTGGGAAGCTGTGTCCGCCCCGCCGTTTCATTCTCATGAAAAACGACTTGTCCTCTCTGCGGCAGTAAGCCTATGCGATTGCAGCAGATGACGCGCAGCATGCGCTGCGCGTTGCAGGGTCAGGCGTGCGCCACCGGCGTCGGATGATGCCCGGCTTTGCGCAGCAGGGTCAGCAGATAGATAAACGACACGCTGGCGATCATGATAAACAGCAGGTTGTCTGAGAAGTTCTGCATCAGCATCGCCGTCAGGGTCGGGCCCAGCAGGCTGCCGATGGTATAGCTCATCAGCAGCGCCTGATTCATCGCCACCAGCTGATGGTGCTCCACTTTTTCACAGGCCCAGGCCATCGCCACCGGATACAGCGTGAAACCAGATGCCCCAAGCACAAACAGCGCCGGGGCCATTGCCGCCTGACTAAGCATCGCCAGACATCCCAGAATGACCACAAAGACCTGTACCCGCAGCACCAGCAGGCGACCGTAGCGGTCTGCCAGGCGCCCTACCGGCCACTGGCCGAGGATCCCCGCACTCACCATCACCGCCATCCAGAAGCCGATGCCGGAGTCGCTGACGCCCTGATGGTTCAGCCACAGCGGCATCAGGCCATACAGCGAGCCGAGGACAATCCCCGAAATAATACAGCCATTGACCCCGTGGCGCGCCTGGCGTAGCTTCAGCATCGGCCAGATACGTACCGTTTCATGCGGCTCTTCTGCCTGCCCCATAATGCGGGTAAACAGCAACGGCAGGATCGCCGCCAGCGCCAGGCCGGTCACCCACGGCAGGACGCTCATTAAATCGGTGGGTAATTTACTGACCATCAGCTGGCCCAGTACGGTACCGACGTAATAGACCATCATGTACGCCGCCAGCAGACGACCGCGACTGCGGGAAGTGCCGCTGCAAACCAGCGCGCTTTCCACCACCACCCAGATCATCGCGCAACCTACGCCGGCGATAAAACGCCAGCTCAGCCATGTCCAGAAGCCAACGGTGATCCCCAGCCCTACGCAGCCGACGGCGAAAATTAACGATGCGAGATAATAGCTACGGTTAAACCCCAGGCGCTTGATCACCCAGCCGGCCAGCAACGTACCGGCCAGGTTGCCGGTAAAATAGGATGACCCCACCATGCCGACCTGCCAGGTTGGCATGTTTTCATGGGCGAGCCAGAGCGGGACGAGCGTATTCAGCACCGCTATCGCCAGGGTCAATAAAAGCAGGCCACAGAGCAGCATTTGCACTGGCCGGGTGTAGATGGTCATGGGTAAAAACCGTGAGGAATGTTCAGATCGCGAGCGCATCATGCCACTGCTAAAAACATTGTCAATCCACCTGAAATCAGGCGTGACGCGGTTTTGTCGGCTACGATAGAAGTTTTTTATCCAGAGGATGGAAAAAGGTGAGACAACAGATAATACGCTATTGTTTTTGCTGGTTTATTAATAAATGCCGAAGTTAATTTCAGTTGAAAAATTTCATCTATCGACAGCACGTTTTCATCATGCCGGTGGTTAGGCACCGGCATGATGGAGGTGGTTAACTGGCGACAGCCATCCCAACGGTCATATGCAGGCCATAGAATACGCCGCGGCCGATCATCTCTCCCGCCAGTATCAGAACAAAGGCCAGGCCGAGCAGCGAGACCGCCGGTTTGCGGCCGCGAATCTGCGGCACGCACCAGCAGGCCAGGGCCAGGGCCAGCAGCACCACGCGCCAGGCCATAAGCAACCCGTAATCCGGCACCAGGGCGGAGGCCTGCTGAACTGAGCTGCGGATGGTGGCAAGTTCACTTCCCTGCATCACGACCACCATAATACTGACCAGCAGCGCCAGCAAACTAACCACCGGCAGCAGGCGCAGCGCCCAACCATCGACGCCTGCGACGCGCAGCAGCAGGTAGCCCAGCAGTGGACCGCCGATAAACAGCGTCAGGAAGAAGCTCAGCGGCGTCCAAACGGTGTACCAGGTCGGCACCGTGTCGATGGTGTTGTATACCCGCACCATCATCCACACGAAAATCACGCCCAGCACCATGGTCACCACCAGCCACAGGCTCCGCAGGCCGGCAGGCAGCTTTTTGCACACGGCCAGCAGCCAGCCAATTCCGCCGACGGCGAAGAAGATCGCCCCGCTGGCGATTTCATTACTCAGCGACGAGGCTCCCACGCGATTCAGCGAATTAAAGGCCCGCAGCGGCGAGCCAAGGTGCATCGTCGAGGCAATAAACCCGATCCCCATCAATACCCACAGGCCGAACATGCTGCCCACCACGCGCTGCTCCTGCTCACGGGAAAGCTTGCCTGTCATCAGCGCCAGCGCCAGAACAATAAAGCCGCCTACGACGCACTGGCCGAAGACCGTAAAGACCATCAGCGGCCATTCATGCCATCCGTTTCCCATCTCACACCTCCTTCGGGTTCGCCAGGTAACCGGTGGTATCGCCACACGGCCGGGCATTGGCGTTAGGTTTGATAACGATACTCGGCCGGGTAAAGTGCGCCGACGGCAGCGGCGCTACCGCGGCCAGCTGGCCGTGCTTAGCGCGCAGTTCGGCAATCGGCCCGAAATCCAACGCCCGCAGCGGGCAGGACTCGACGCAGATCGGCTTTTTCCCCTCGGCGACGCGCTCGTGACAGCCATCGCACTTGGTCATATGGCCTTTGTCGGCGTTGTACTGCGGGGCGCCGTACGGGCAGGCCATATGGCAGTAGCGGCAGCCAATGCATACCTCTTCGTTGACCACCACAAAACCGTCTTCGCGCTTATGCATCGCGCCGCTCGGACAGACCTTGGTGCAGGCCGGATCTTCACAGTGGTTACAGGCGATGGAGAGGTAATAGGCAAACACGTTCTGCTGCCAGACGCCGTTGTCCTCCTGCCAGTCGCCGCCGGCATATTCATAGATGCGGCGGAAGCTGACCTCCGGGGTCAGGTTCTTGTAGTCCTTACAGGCCAGTTCGCAGGTTTTGCAACCGGTGCAACGGGCGGAATCAATAAAAAATCCATACTGAGTTGTCATCGGTTACTCCTTACAGCTTCTCAACCTGAACGAGGTTGGTATGCGACGGGTTTCCCTTCGCCAGCGGCGACGGACGCTGGGTGGTCAGCACGTTGATGCTGCCCGCCTGATCCACACGCGAGGCGTCCGGGTTGTACCAGGCCCCTTCCCCCAGCGCGACGACGCCCGGCATCATGCGCGGCGTCACCTTCGCTTCGATATGCACTTCACCCCGATCGTTGAAGATGCGAATACGATCGCCGTTGGCAATGCCGCGCTTGCGGGCATCGATCGGGTTAATCCACATCTCCTGCCGACAGGCGGCCTTCAGCACATCGACGTTGCCGTAGGTCGAGTGGACGCGAGATTTATAGTGGAAGCCGGTGAGCTGTAGCGGGTATTTCGCTGTCAGCGGATCGTTGTAGTTTTCGAAACCCGGGGTGTAGATCGGCAGCGGATCGATAACATCCCCTTCCGGCAGCTCCCAGGTGGCCGCGATTTTCGCCAGATCCTGCGAGTAAATTTCGATCTTGCCCGAAGGCGTGGTCAGCGGATTAGCCTGCGGATCCTCACGGAAGGCTTTGTAGGCCACATGATGACCTTGCGGATCGCGCTGCTTATAGATGCCCTGCTGACGGAAGGTGTCGAAATCCGGCAGGTCGGGAATCGCTTTGCGCGACTGCTCATACAGATAGCGCATCCAGCCTTCCTGGGTACGGCCCTCGGTAAACTGCTCTTCGACGCCCAGACGCTTTGCCAGTTCGCTGGTCATCTCATAGATGGTTTTGCATTCAAAGCGCGGCTTGATGGCCTGATCGGCAAAGATAACGTAGGACATGTTGCCGCAGGAGGCATCCAGCGCGAAATCCATCTGCTCGGAGGCGGTACAGTCCGGCAGCAGAATATCAGCGTATTTCGCCGAGGAGGTCATATGGCAGTCAATGACCACAATCATCTCGCATTTCTTGTCGTCCTGCAGGATTTCGTGGGTCCGGTTGATCTCAGAATGCTGGTTAATCAGACAGTTGCCCGCATAGTTCCAGATCATTTTGATCGGCACGTCGAGCTTATCTTTACCGCGTACGCCGTCGCGCAGAGCGGTCATTTCCGGGCCGCGCTCAATCGCATCGGTCCACATAAACATCGAGATACTGGTCTCAACCGGATTCTCCAGCGTCGGCATACGCTCAAAAGGCAGACTATACGAGCCCTCGCGCGCCCCGCTATTGCCGCCGTTGATCCCGACGTTACCCGTCAGAATGGCGAGCATTGAGATGGCGCGGGTGGCGATCTCACCGTTGGCGTGACGCTGCGGACCCCAGCCCTGGCTAATATAGGCCGGTTTGGCGGTGGCAATTTCGCGCGCCAGTTTAACAATGCGTTCGCGCGGAATACCGGTAATCGTCGAGGCCCACTCCGGCGTTTTGGCGATACCGTCAGTGCCCTGGCCAAGAATGTAAGCTTTGTAATGACCATTGGCTGGCGCACCGGCGGGCAGCGTTTTCTCGTCGTATCCCACGCAGTATTTATCGAGGAACGGCTGATCGACCAGATTCTCGGTGATCATCACCCACGCGAGGCCCGAAACCAGTGCCGCATCGGTCCCAGGACGAATCGGGATCCATTCATCTTCACGCCCGGCGCCGGTGTCGGTATAGCGCGGATCGATGATTATCATCCGGGCATTGGATTTCTGCCGCGCCTGTTCAAGGTAGTACGTCACCCCGCCGCCGCTCATCCGCGTTTCGCCGGGGTTATTGCCGAACAGCACCACCAGCTGACTGTTTTCAATATCCGATGGGCTGTTGCCGTCCGCCCAGCCGCCGTAGGTGTAATTCAGACCGGCAGCAATCTGCGCTGATGAATAGTCGCCATAATGGTTGAGATAGCCACCGCAGCAGTTCATCAGACGGGCAATCAGCGTTTTCCCCGGCGGCCAGGAGCGGGTCAGCGTCCCGCCGAGCGTGCCGGTGCCGTAGTTCAGATAGATGGATTCGTTGCCGTACTCTTTAATCAGCCGCTGCATATTGCTGGCGATGGTATCCAACGCCTCTTCCCAGCTGATTTGCTCGAACTTGCCCTCACCGCGTTTACCAACGCGCTTCATCGGGTACTTCAGACGGTCCGGATTATAGACCCGGCGGCGCATTGAACGCCCACGCAGGCAGGCGCGGACCTGGTGCAAACCGTCATAGTTATCATCACCGGTATTATCGGTTTCGACGTATTTAATCGCGCCATCCACCACGTGCATGCGCAGCGGGCAACGGCTACCGCAGTTGACGGTGCAGGCGCTCCAGACCACCTTCTCACTGGCGGGCGCCGGCGTATCGGCAGCATGCGACAGTCGGGTAAAGGGTAACGTTAGTGCGTTGCTGGCCAGCGCCAGGCCGCCTATTGCCGTGGTTTTCATCAGACCACGGCGGCTTACCTCAGCAGCCAGTAAAGCATCAGGGGCTTTAATTTTCATGGATACTCGCTTTGGTTGCTCACAATAAACTGACAAGCGTTATATAGACATATATATAATGCTTTGCGATATTATTGGTTTTTTATGCTGGTTTAATCCAAAGGGAGTATCACTGCATTCGCGGCAAGGATTATTGCCCGGTATCAATAAGGGCGTAAAAAAAGCGCCCGCAGGCGCTTTTAAAAGAAGGAGTGAGAAGTTTAGCCGATATATTCGAGGCCGCGCATATACGGGCGCAGCACTTCCGGGATCTCGATACGGCCATCAGCCTGCTGATAGTTTTCCATCAGCGCCACCAGCGTACGACCTACTGCCAGGCCAGAACCATTCAGGGTATGAACGAGACGGGTCTTCTTATCGGACTTGCTGCGGCAGCGAGCCTGCATACGACGCGCCTGGAAATCCCAGACGTTGGAGCAGGAGGAGATCTCACGATAAGTGTTTTGCGCCGGAACCCATACTTCGAGGTCATAGGTTTTGCAGGCGCTGAAGCCCATATCGCCGGTGCACAGCGCGACCTTACGGTACGGCAGGCCCAGCAGCTGCAGCACTTTCTCGGCGTGACCGGTCATCTCTTCCAGCGCGGCCATAGAGTCTTCCGGGCGGACGATCTGCACCATTTCAACTTTATCGAACTGGTGCATACGGATCAGACCGCGGGTGTCGCGGCCATAGGAACCGGCTTCAGAGCGGAAGCACGGCGTATGGGCGGTCATTTTGATCGGCAGATCGTCTTCGTCGATGATTTCATCGCGCACCAGGTTGGTCAGCGGCACTTCCGCCGTCGGGATCAGCGCGTAGTTGCTGCTGTCAGCCTCTTCTTCCAGCGGACGGGTATGGAACAGGTCGCCGGCGAATTTCGGCAGCTGGCCAGTGCCATACAGGGTGTCCTGGTTTACCAGGTACGGGACATAGTTTTCGCTGTAGCCATGCTGTTCGGTGTGCAGATCCAGCATGAACTGCGCCAGGGCGCGGTGCAGACGGGCCAGCTGCCCTTTCATCACCACGAAGCGCGAGCCGGTGAGCTTAACGGCGGCGGCAAAATCCAGCCCCCCGTGCATTTCACCCAGCGTCACATGATCGCGCACCTCAAAATCGAACTGACGCGGCGTACCCCAGCGGCTAACTTCAACGTTGTCGTTTTCGTCGCGACCAACCGGCACATCATCATGAGGAATATTCGGGATCGCCAGCGCGATATCGCGAATTTCCGCCAGCAGCGTTTCCAGCTCGGATTTTGCAGCATCCAGTTGTTCGCCAAGCTTGTTAACTTCCAGGCGTAATGGCTCGATGTCTTCCCCGCGCGCTTTCGCCTGGCCAATGGATTTCGATCGGGAGTTACGCTCCGCCTGCAGGTTTTCCGTTTGCACCTGCAGAACTTTACGACGCTCTTCAAGCGCGCGAAGTTTATCTACATCCAGCTTAAAGCCCCGGCGTGCCAGTTTTTCTGCGACTGCGTCTGGCTCGGTACGCAGCAGATTGGGATCGAGCATGCTTATCCTGTGCTTATCGAATTAAAAAAGAAAAGTGGCCGCAGACTACGACCACGGAAATAGTGTAATAACCTTACCGCAACGCCTCAATTAGCGGTAGCGTTTTATCGGGCTATTTTGATCCTGTTCAGCGAGCCAGGCGAGCTTTTCGCCAATTTTGCCCTCAAGCCCCCGGTTTGTCGGGTGATAATAGCGCGTTTGCGCCATTTCCTGCGGGAAGTACTGCTCGCCGGCGGCGTAGGCGTTGGGTTCGTCATGAGCGTAACGATACTCCTGGCCGTAGCCCATCTCTTTCATCAGCTTCGTCGGCGCATTGCGCAGATGCACCGGAACGTCGTAGTCAGGACGATCCCGCGCGTCGGCCAGCGCCGCTTTGAAGGCGGTGTACACCGCGTTGCTTTTCGGCGCGCAGGCCAGATAGACGATGGCCTGGGCAATCGCCCGTTCGCCTTCCGCCGGCCCGACGCGGGTAAAGCAGTCCCACGCCGAAATGGCGACCTGCATCGCCCGCGGGTCGGCGTTGCCGACATCTTCCGAGGCAATCGCCAGACAGCGGCGGGCAACGTACAGCGGATCGCCGCCGGCGGTGATGATCCGCGCGTACCAGTAAAGTGCCGCATCCGGCGCGCTACCGCGCACCGACTTATGCAGAGCAGAAATCAAATCGTAGAACCGGTCGCCTTTGTTATCAAAGCGCGCGCTGCGCTCGCCAGCGATCTCGGTCAGCAGTTCCGCCTTCAGCACCCGCTTGCCCGAGTCATCGCTTTCGGCCATATCGGCCATCATTTCCAGGGTATTCAGCGCTCGCCGCGCGTCGCCATTCACTAGCTCGGCAATGGCCCTGCGGGTCTCATCCGGCAAAACGATATCCTGGCCGCCGTAGCCGCGGGTTTTATCGTTCATCGCCTGGTCAAGCACCCGCTCGATATCGTCGGTGGTGAGCGATTTCAGTAAGTAGACGCGAGCGCGGGAGAGCAGCGCCGAGTTAAGCTCAAAGGAGGGGTTTTCGGTGGTCGCGCCAATAAAAGTAATGGTGCCGTCTTCAATATGCGGCAGAAAGGCATCCTGCTGGCTTTTATTAAAGCGATGCACTTCGTCAACAAACAGGATGGTCCGCCGGCCGGCGTTGCGATTTTGCCGCGCGCGCTCAATAGCCTCGCGAATCTCTTTCACCCCGGAGGTTACCGCTGAGATCCGTTCGACATCGGCGCTGGCGTAGCGGGCAATCACTTCCGCCAGAGTGGTCTTGCCGGTACCCGGCGGCCCCCAGAGGATCATCGAATGCAGGTGCCCGGCCTCAATGGCCCGCGGCAGGGGTTTACCCGGCGCCAGCAGGTGCTGCTGGCCAATATACTGCGCTAAATTTTCTGGCCGCATGCGAGCGGCCAGAGGTTGAAACGCGTTGTCGGAAAAATCGAGCGACAGATTGCTCACTTTCGCCTCTACTTACGTTGATCGTCCACCGTCACCCCTTTCGGCGGCGTAAAGGTGAACTTAGCTGCGTCGACGGCGCCGTTCTGCTGCGATTTCAGCTGATAGCTGCTGCGCTGATCATCCTGCTCGACGGCGCTGAACTGATGGATAGTGCCGTCCCGACCGACGTTGATCGTGAACTGCTTGAGGTTGCCGCTGCCGCTTTTTGGCGTCAGCACAAAATCATCGCCATTTTGCTTGATATTATATTGCTGCCAGTCGCTGGACTGGTTGCGGGCAATCAGCATAAACGGCGTGTTGCTGGTAGCGTCTTTCAGCCAGGTCGCCGTGGCCTGCTCGACGAACGGGTTATAGAACCACAGCGTTTTACCATCCGAAACGAGGACGCTCTCATCCGGCTGGGTCATATGCCAGTTAAACAGGTTCGGGCGTTTCACCCACAGGTCTCCCTGCCCGTCCTGCACGGCGTTACCGCTGCCGTCGGTGACTTTTTGCGTGAAGCTGGCATGGAAGCTGCTCACTTTATCAAGACGGCTTTTTAAGTCGCTGGCCGCATCTGCCCAGACCTGGCTGACGACCATACCAGACAGTAATGCACAGGTGATTGCGAGTTTTTTCATTGTTCTTCCTTAATGTGCGTCACTCCCGACGCGGGAGCCTCTTCTGCCCCTACTGTAGGACCGCCGGCGGCGGCGGGACAGAAGAATTGGCTGATTTTGCGCTTATTTACCCAACTTTGCACTCATTCAAAGGGCGGCGGCGCCAGCACTTCGCGGTTACCGTTATGGCCCTGCTCGCTGACGATACCCTGCGCTTCCATCTGTTCGATAATACGCGCGGCACGGTTATAGCCGATGCGGAACTGACGCTGAACCCCGGAAATCGACGCTTTGCGCTTCTCGGTCACAAAGTTGACTGCCTGATCGAACAACGGATCCAGCTCTTCCCCGCCGTCGAAGCCGCCACCGCCGCCTTCGCTTTCGCTGTCGGAGGTAATGCCATCCACATATTGCGGGCGACCGCGGGCTTTCCAGTCCTGAACCACGGCGTGGACTTCCTGGTCGCGCACAAACGCCCCGTGGACACGCACCGGCGTGGTAGAGTTCGGCCCGGAGTAAAGCATATCCCCCATACCCAGCAGCGATTCCGCGCCGCCCTGATCGAGAATGGTACGTGAGTCAATTTTACTCGACACGGTAAAGGCGATGCGCGTCGGGATGTTGGCCTTAATCAGGCCGGTAATAACATCTACCGACGGACGCTGTGTCGCCAGCACCAGGTGGATCCCCGCCGCGCGCGCTTTCTGCGCCAGGCGAGCGATCAGCTCTTCCACCTTTTTGCCGACGGTCATCATCAGATCGGCGAATTCATCCACCAGCACCACGATGTACGGCAGTTTTTCCAGCACCGGATGTACGGCGTCCATGCTGTCGCCAGGCTTCCAGTACGGATCCGGGATCGGACGTCCCATGCGCGCGGCTTCGGCGATCTTCTCGTTGTAGCCCGCGAGGTTACGCACGCCCAGCGCCGACATCAGCTTGTAGCGGCGCTCCATCTCATTGACGCTCCAGCGCAGCGCATTGGCGGCGTCTTTCATGTCGGTGACCACTTCCGTCAGCAGGTGCGGAATTCCTTCGTAGACCGACAGCTCGAGCATTTTCGGGTCGATCATAATGAAACGCACATCTTCCGGCTGCGCCTTGTAGAGCATGCTGAGGATCATGGCGTTGACGCCAACAGACTTACCGGAACCGGTGGTACCGGCCACCAGCAGATGCGGCATTTTCGCCAGATCGGCTACTACCGGATCGCCAGCGATGTCTTTACCCAGCACCACGGTGAGCGGAGATGGGTTATCACGGAACTTGGCGTTGTCGAGCACTTCACGCAGGTAGACGGTCTGGCGTTTTTTATTCGGCAGCTCAAGCCCGACATACGGTTTGCCCGGGATCACCTCCACCACGCGCACGGCGACCGTTGACAGCGATCGCGCCAGGTCCCGTGACAGGTTAGAGATCCGTGCGGCCTTAACGCCAGGCGCCAGATTCAGTTCGAAGCGGGTGATCACCGGCCCCGGTGAGTAGTTCACCACATCCGCTTTAATGCGGAAATCGGCGAGTCGCGCTTCCACCAGGCGTGCCATCTGCTCGAGAGCAAAGGTATCCACCGGCTCGACTTCACTCGGCGGCGGGGTAAGCAGATCCAGCGACGGCAGTGGCGTGGTCGGCTTTTGCAGCGGTCGACTATCGCCATTGCGCATCAGCAGCGGGTGGATCAGGCTCTCCTGCGGCGCAGGGGCGGCAGGCTGATGCCCCTGCGGGGCAACCGGTTGTTGCGGCTGTACGGGCTGCGACGCAGTCGGATAGGACTGCGGCTGCGGCGGCACAGGCTGATGGTGTATCGGCTGATGCTGCGCAGGTTGATAACCCTGCTGCGGAGCGGCCGCCGGTTGTTGATAGCGCTGGGCCGGCTGCTGCGGCTGGACTTCCGGCGTCGGCGTAAACAGCGGTTCGCTCGGGCCGTCATTGACCAACGTTTTCATCGGCGAGAATTCATAATCTGCCGGCGAGAACGGGTTGGCGCCCGGCGGCTGCTCGGTAGCGTACCGCTGCTGCTGGGTAGCGGCAAACTGACGCGCCAGCTCCGCTTCCGCCGCGGCGTCGGCCTCATCGTCATCAGTCGCGTTATCGTCTTCCCAGCGATGACCGTAGCGCTGCTGCTGGGTGGCGGCGAACTGGCGAGCCAGTTCATCCTGCTCCATAGCATCCGCTTCCTCATCCGAGAGCAGCTCATCATCATAATGCGGATCGCGCTCCGCCTGCCGCGCGCGCTGTTCCGCCTCCCGCTGCGACGGTAGCTTGATGCCGTAGGAGGCCAGTTCCCGACGCGTAGGAACACGCACGCGATTGGGCCGCGGTAGTTTTGGACCGATGCCCTCTTTCACCTGAACCCGTGGGCCGCTGGACGCCGGGCTGAACAATGGCGTAGCCGCAGCGGATGCGGCAGTGGACGAGGTTGCTGCCGCCGCGCCGCCGCTGGCGGCGGTAGCCTGATGCACCCCAGCCGCTACCGCAGAGACTACGGTTGTCTCCACTGGCGGTTTGGACGCAGTGGTCGGCGGCGTCAGCGGTTTAGTGGCAATCGGACTTTCCGGCTCAGGAATTGGCTGATACCAGGAGGCCAACAGCTCGCGTTCGCGCGCCCGCTTCTCTTCCACTTCCTCGAAATAATAGAGCGGCGGACGTTTCACTTCCTCCTGCACGACCTCGGGCTCTGGCTCCGGTGGGGGAACTGGCGCGCTTTGCGGCTGATACGCCGCTGGCTCCGGCTGATACGGCTGCGGCGCGGGCTGGCCGGCATGCGGGTCGTAAGCCGGCTGCTGGTAGGTCTGCGGCGCGGGCTGACCGGCATTCGGATCGTAAGCCGGCTGCTGATAGGTCTGAGGCGCAGGCTGACCGGCATAGGGATCGTAAGTTGGCTGCTGATACGGCGCTGGCTCAGGCTGATAGGCCTGCGGCGCAGGTTGACCGGCATACGGATCGTAAGCCGGCTGCTGATACGGCGCTGGCTCAGGCTGATAGGCCTGCGGCGCAGGTTGACCGGCACGCGGATCGTAAACCGGCTGTTGATACGGCGCTGGCTCAGGCTGATACGCCTGCGGTGCGGTTTGCCCCGCTGGCGGCTGATAAGCAGCCTGCTGGAACGGAGCGGGTTCAGGCTGATAGGCCTGCTGCGGCGGATAGCTGGCTTCCGGCTGATAAGCTGGCGCAGCGCCGTGATGGCCCACCGGTGATTCTGCCCACGCCTGCGGCGCGGCAGTAGCCGCCGCCGCTGCGCTTACCGGCTCAGCGATACTGTGGCCATTCAACAACGGATCGTAAGGGTCGAAATCGCCCGGGCGCACGGCGCTGGCGCCGGAGAACAGCACATCATCCTCTGCGGGACGCGCGGCGCTGGCGCCGGAAAACAGTACATCGTCGGCGGCAACAGGCGCCCCGCTGGCGCTGTATTGCACCACCTCTTCGCCGTCATCCATCCGTTTGCCGGAGAAAAGCGCAGCGTCGGTTTTACGCCCCATAGGGTTGGTAAACTTCTCGGCCAGACGCTTACGCCGCGCCAGCGCGCTGCGTAAGATACGGGCGCGACGCGATTCCTGCGGCCTGGCCGCCTCTTCGTCGTCGTACTCTTCCTCGTCGTCTTCGTATTCGCCTTCATCGACCCAGGTATCATCCCGACGGGTACGGTTGCTGGCAAAGGTGAGAACGGACAGGATGCCGCCGCCCAGCTTTTCCGCAATGCTGACCCACGACCAGCCGGTGAACAGCGTCAGCCCGGCCGCCCAGATACACAACAGGGCGATGGTGCCGCCGCTGCTGTGCAGCAGGGGTTGCAGCGTGGTGCTCAGCAGGCTGCCGATCACCCCGCCGGAGGCGAAGTACCAGATATCATCGGCGTTAATCGCCGCCAGACCACAGGAGGTCAGGATCAGGGCTAACGCACCGATGAGGCGAAGGGAAACGGCAAAATAATCAATGTATTCGTCGTTTTCCTGATGCCGCCAGGCAAACCAGCATCCGCCGATGATGATCACCGGGATGGTGTAGGCCATGACGCCAAAAATGAAAAAGAGGGTATCGGCAAGCCACGCGCCGGGGGCGCCGCCTAAATTATGAATAGGCTCATGCCATGCCGTTTGCGACCAGCTGGGGTCCGAGGGGTTAAAGCTCAGTAGTGCCGCCATCAGCCAGATGGCGAAGAGGGAGCAAAGGATGAGCATCGCCTCAAGGAGTCGGCGCCCGCTGCTGAGTTTGGTTAGTTTGACTTCTTTGTCTTCGGTGTATTCCTGGCTCAAGAAAGGCTCTCCAGGTATCAGGCTGTTTCCTGCCTGCTGCTAAAACGGACAACAGCGCCGGGTCTCCCCGGCACTGTTGCTGTATGGATTAACAGGAGTGTA
>OKVX01000779.1_pt1 | contig 15005 bp, 16 predicted proteins | sample 1606941 | NCBI WGS metagenome assembly OKVX01 (sample SAMN03281016, study PRJEB24777) | human gut metagenome | isolation source: fecal sample PR161 from 1 month old female Malay infant, caesarean... | reverse complement strand
GTATTAGGAACTCAAGACCGATATGATAGAAGAAAGTCTTTTAATAGTTATTCTAAAGGAGAGAAAGATGAAAAAGTTGAAATTGGTTATGGTTGTTGCCTTTGCATTGGTTCTTTTTGCAGGATGTAAAAAGCAGGCACAGGATGAATTTTCTGAAGAACTAGTGAAGCAAGGAGAAATGAATGCAGGGGAATACTCTGCTGTGATTGATAAAGTATCAATAGAAACAAAGGATGCCGATGCACCGACGCGTACAATGATTGATATGGCAGCAAAAATGATTAGCGGAACAAAAATCACAGGTGATTACCAACAAGATAGTGAGAAGGAATTAGTGGCAACGACTATGTCCATTGATGGATTAGGACAGAAGCTGCCTTTAACGCTATTTATGGATGTAAAGAAACAGTCCGTCTATATGAGTACAGATTTTATGACGGAATTAGTAGACATCGCAAAAGAGTTCAACCCAGATGTTCCATTTGACTCGAAAGAATTTGAACAGTTAAAGGGTAAATACATCTATGCGAATGAGGAAGATCTAGAAAAAAGCGGAGACAAGAAAGATACTGATTCCAAGAGTGAAGCTGTTAGTCCAACATTAGTTAGTGATTATATAGCGACTTTAGATCCGGATTCTTTTGAGAAAGAGGGTGATACGCTGAAGCGTACCTTCACCAAAAAAGACATTCAGAACTTTATCAAGTATGCAAAAGAAAACGGAGATAAAGAGGCCAAGGAGCTTGTCAAAGAACTAGAAAAAAATATGGATGATTTAACTGAGTACAAACAAACGACAACCTTGAATACGAAAAAACATACACAAAAAACAACAATGAGTCTCACAATGAAGGACGAGGATACTACTGCTCAAATAGGCTTGACGCTAAATAATCAAGCGAAAAATTCAGATAAAAAGATCAAATTGCCTAAGAAAGCTGAAACGATCTCAATGGAAGAATTTCAGGAAATCGTTGAGACTGCGCAAGAAAATAATTCTCTGGTCTCAGAAGAAGACTTCAATGATTTGCTGGATGCGATCAGAAGTAATGGAAGTCAATTGTCTCAAGCAGAAATTGAGCAGATCAAGGAGACCTATGAACCTTATTTGACAGAAGAGCAGTACAAACAATTAGAAGAAGCTTTGGATCAGGCAAGTCAGATGGCAGCATAGCATAAAAGGATCAATCATTTTACATGATTGGTTCTTTTTTTAAAGTCTGCGGCATGGTAAACTTATGGTGACGACAATCACATGAGAAAGAGAAGAGGCGGTTTTGGTCCGGCGCACTGCTCATTACGCAACTGAAGTAATTTAGTGAAACGTGGAAAAGGATTCTGACATTGAATAAACTGAAAATTTTCGAAAGAAAAGACAGTTTATTTGGTGTGCAGAAATTTTCCACGTTTTTTTGTTGTCTGTTGGATTGTCGTCAGGTAGAAAGAGGAGTAGAAAATGATCAATAAGTTGAAACGAAATATCCCAATATTCAGTACTAGTAAGGATTCCATCTGGTTAGACGAGCACCTGGCACCGCAAATGCTGGCAGCTCATTTGGATACAGCGTCTGATGGGGCTACGAGAAAGGAAGAATATATCAATCAATCCATGCGCTGGCTGACCGAAAAATGTCCGGTGCAGGAATTTCCGAAGCTTTTGGATCTTGGCTGCGGTCCAGGAATTTATGGGGAAAGATTTTATGAAGCAGGCTATCAGGTAAGCGGCATTGATTTTTCAGAATTGAGTATCGCCCATGCAAAGAAATCTGCGGAGGCAAAGAATTTCGCCATTAATTATCAATGCGGCGACTATCTAAAGGAAGACTTAGGACAGGATCGCTATGATCTGATCGTCCTGATTTATTGTGATCTGGGGGTATTTTCGCCAAAAGACCGGAGGCGTGTCTTTCAAAAGGTTTATACGGCTTTGAAAAAAGGCGGACGATTTGTTTTTGATGTTTTTACGACAAGTAAGTATGAGACTTTTGAGGACAAGCATACGTGGCAGCTGGAAGAAGAGAATTTTTGGACAAGTGAGCCGTGCCTGCATTTATCTGCTCAAAAGAAGTATCCAGGGACAGCGACCTATTTAGATCAGCATTATTTGTTGTATTCGGATTCCTTCAAAGAATTTTTTATTTGGGAAACGGTCTTCACTGAAGCAGAGCTGTCAGGGGAAATGGAAGCGGCTGGTTTTACCACGATGGAGGTCTATGGAGATATTCGCGGCGCACAGCCTTCCTCTGATTCTGAAACCCTTTGTTTTGTAGTGGAAAAATAGGCTTTCCACGTTGTTCCTTGCTATAATGGAGAAATAACGAAGCAAGAAGAGGTGGACGGATGAAAACAATCGGACTATTAGGCGGCATGAGCTGGGAAAGTACAGTGACCTACTATACGCGGATCAATGAACTGATGAATCAGACATTAGGCGGGCTGCATTCAGCCAAAATCAAGTTGGCAAGTGTAGACTTTGAAGAGATCGAGGAGTGTCAGGCGAAAAATGAATGGGAAAAAAGCGGGGAGCTTCTTGGAAAAGAGGCGCAGCAGCTAGAGCAGGCGGGGGCTGATTTTCTATTGATTTGTACCAATACCATGCACAAAGTCGCACCGCAGATCGCAGGTCATATAGCCATTCCGATTCTGCATATTGCTGATGCGACGATCGCGGAATTACAGGCCAATAGAATCAAAAAAGTCGCGCTTTTAGGGACCAAATATACGATGACACAAGAATTTTATAAGCAAAGGATCATTGATAGCGGGATCGATGTTTGGATTCCCGACGAGCAAGACATCGAGACAGTGAATCAGATTATTTTTGATGAATTGTGTCATGGCAAAATTTTAGTCGCGTCTAAAGAAAGATTTATTGCAGTCATTCAGGAGGCTATTGCCGCAGGTGTAGAGGGGGTCATTTTAGGCTGTACCGAAATTGGTCTGTTGATTCAGCAAAAAGATGTCACGATCCCTGTATTTGATACGACGGAAATTCATTCGCAAAAGGCTGTTGAACAAGCCTTGGAAGAATAGCTGAGGTCCATGATGAAAACCATTCTTTTTGCGCCGGCAACATTTAATTTGGCAGAAACGACGCGCATGATTGAGATTGCGAAGGTTTTACGTCAGGAGTACCATTGCGTTTTCTGCGGATTCTCTAAGACCTATTTAGAATTGATTAAAGAAGAGAACTTTGACGTTACGTTAATGCAGCCGACACTGACAATTCAGCAGGAGAAGGCGATCATACAATTTGATCAAGGAAAAAGTTTGAAAAATCCATTTACCAGCAAAATCGTTGCGGAACGAGTAGAAAACGAATTAGGGTTGTTGAAGCAGCTCGCTCCTCGTGTCATTGTGACTGGCAGTAATGTGACGATGTTCTTATCTGCACGTATCAGCCAGATTCCGTTGGTGTATGTCAAACCAATCGCGATGTCTCGCCCGCACTTTGATCATGAAAAGGGATGTATCATTCCAAGCCAACTTAATAAGGCGTATCTCCCAGCAACTGCATTGTGGCACGTCTTTCTCAAAGTGGCGAAACAGCTAACTTGGAAACCAAGAGCATTCAAAAAAGCAGCACGAAGCTACAATCTTCCGCTGCCTAAGTATACGTTAGATCTGCTGGATGGGGATTTGAACTTGATCACCACCCATCCAGCTTTTACGACAGAAGTAACGTTCCCCGATAATTACCAATCGGTGGGACCGATTTTTGCTCGATTACCCTATACGATGCCAACGGAGGTTCTTCAAGTAATAGAGCGGGCACGTGAAAACAACCGATCAGTGGTGTATTTCGCCATGGGCAGTTCAGGCAATCAATCACTGGCTGAAAAGCTTTTAAGTTATTTCGAACAAACCGATTTTGAGGTGATCGCCCCCATTAAAAGCTATCTACAGGAGCAGGCTGTGCCAAGCAATGTCCATGTATTTGACTGGCTGCCGGCGCTTGGTGTTTCTGAATTAGTGGATTTTTCAGTGATCCATGGCGGTGAAGGCACGGTTCAAACCGCTTGCTCTTCAGGCAAACCGTTTATAGGAATCGGGCTGCAATACGAACAGGAGGTCAATGTCGCTTATTGCGAAAGATTCGGCAATGCCACAGCAGTCAATCCAAATAACCTTTCAGCTCAAGCACTGGAGCAAGCGATTAGACACATTCGTACCCCTGAGACGCAGGCGAAAGCCCAAGAGATGAAACGATTAATGCAAGAAGTAAACGGGGCGGAGGCCGCAGCCGAAGCAATCAAGGAGCATTACCTTTAACATGGACAAATAAAGACATCCAGCTTTCAACAAAAGCCGGATGTCTTTTTAACGAGTTCGTTTTCTCATGAAGAGACCAGCGATCAATCCCAATGCGCCACAACCCAGAAGCGTGACGATCGTTACAAAGCTCATCTCAATAATAGAATATACATTGGTTTGGTTAGCAACCATGTTTGTTACGACGACTGCTGGAATCGCTAATAAAGACGCAATTCCTAAGCAAGAGCCCATATTCCAATGCAACAGTTTTCGAATGCCAATGTTAATCCAGAAATATGCGATCCAAGTCAACGCGATAGGTAAGCCTATCGGCCGTAGCCAGTAAATCGGCGCATCCAAAAAATAAGTATTTACGGTTCGTTCCAGCACCATGAAATAAGGAACGACTAACACAGTGAAGACTGAAACGGAATGAATCACCCGCGCATTCTTACTAAAAAACAAAGCATCCAATAGCATTCCAGCAAAAATCAAACTGCTCCCTACAATGCGAAACCAAGTCAATTGGTGATCAATCGCCAAATTTGTAACCGCTGTTATTGCAAATGCTAAAAAGAATAAAATCCAGAAAAGCTTCCTACCCCAACTTCCCTTTTTATTCGACTCTTTCATTTATTTTCCTCCTTCCTCCTGCTAAACAGAGTGGACGTTTTATGCCCTTTTCTTAAGTATAGCAGTCGAAGAATCGATTGCTATCAGACTTATGTCCTATTTTTGATATAAGTAGCTTCAAAGAAGAGGGGAAGTATCGGCAAAAATCAAAGAAAGTCGAGAACGAGAATAGTTGATAAAGCCAACAAAATCTTCCTTTAATGAGGTTCCGTAAATTTAATCGGAGGATTCTCATTGGCATGCTTCAAGAATTCTTTGGGTGTAATGCCGAATTCTTTTTTGAACGCTTTCAAGAAATGCGGATAAGAATTAAAGCCACACTTGCTATAAACATCCGAGGAGCTCTTGTATTGCTTCAACAGCTGCTTGGCATAAAGCAGCTTCTTTTTTAGCACGAATTGGTGAAAGGTAAAGCCGGTATATTTCTTAAATTCACGAGTAATATAGTATTTGCTGACATAAAAGGTTTGTTCCATTTCATCTAGAGTTAAAGCATTCGAGAGATTCTGGGTAATGAAATGAATCATTTCCACAATCCGCTCATTTTGGATATTCGGTAAGGCGTGATTTTCTTGAGTATCTTCTTCGATAAGCTGATTCAAGTACATCATATAATTGACTAGCTGCTGTTCGTAGAGAATATCTGATCCATAGGCTTCAGGGGAAGGCTTTTGGTCAACAAATTGAAGTAGTTCGTGTAATTTTTCAGGCTTTAATTGCAAAACTTTGCTCCGTTGTTCGCCTATTGGGTGGAAGCAGGTCTCTAGATTCGTCCATTCTGTTGAACGATCCTGTAAAAATTTCTCCGTCAAAAAAATATAAACACGTTCAAAATAATCGGTACTTTGCTTGATGATGCGATGAAGATCATTGTAATGAATCAACAGCACCGTTCCTGGTGTTATATCGAATTGGCGATTGTCCAGGTAGAAGGTCGCTACGCCTTCTAACGTTGCGTGAACTTCGTAAAAATCATGATAGTGATAGACGGCTTTTTCGTTATTGACATTATCTTTTACATGGTAAATTTCGTATTGATCAGAAAGGATGGTATTTACATAGTATTGTTTTCTTGCATGCTCAGACATGGGTTCACTCCTAGTGAAAAATAATTCAATCGATAATTCTTGCTTATTATACTGTAAATTTCTAAACAGAGAAGCCTTTTTTGGATCATTCTTATTAAACAACAGAAGAGGGGATAGTGAGTTACTTTTGTTAAAAACTGCAATTTTTGACAGTTTTTAATCAAAAAATGCCATATTTTGAAAAAGGTTTCCCTGCTAAAATACTTTTTGAAAGCCGTTACATTTAACAACTGCAAACGGTTAGTCGATTTTAAGTAAAGTAGAAGGAGCGTTTCAACATGCAAAATATGGAAACTCGATACACCCATAGCCCTTTGGATATCAGACACTATTCGACGGAAGAATTACGACGAGAATTTCTTGTAGAAAAAGTGTTTGTTCCAGGAGAAGTCACCTTAACCTATACCCATAATGACCGAATGATTTTTGGCGGGGTCACACCGACAGAAGAAGCCTTAGAAATTAAGTTGGATCAAGAGTTGGGAGTGGATTATTTTCTTGAGCGTCGAGAGCTAGGGGTCATTAATATCGGTGGACCAGGTTCCATTGAAATTGATGGACAAAAGGATGCGATGAAAAAGCAGGACGGCTATTACATTGGAAAAGAAACCAGGCGGGTTCTTTTTTCTTCAGAGGATTCATCAAATCCTGCCAAGTTTTACATCAGCTGTGTCCCTGCCCATAAAAAATATCCAAACGTAAAAATCAGCATCGATCAGATCAAACCGATGGAGACAGGTGAAGGGAAGACATTAAACGAACGGAAAATTTATCAATACATTCATCCAAATGTCTGCGAAAGCTGCCAATTACAAATGGGCTATACGATCTTAGAACCTGGCAGTGCGTGGAACACAATGCCGAGCCATACCCATGAACGACGGATGGAGGCTTATGTGTATTTTGATTACGCAACGGAAGATACCCGTGTTTTCCATATGATGGGCAAACCAGACGAAACGAAGCATTTAGTCGTAGCCAATGAGCAAGCGGTGATTTCACCAAGCTGGTCGATCCATTCTGGTGTAGGAACAAGTAATTACTCCTTTATCTGGGCGATGTGTGGTGAAAATATTACGTACACCGATATGGATATGGTAGCAATGGATCAATTGAAATAAAAATTTTAAGGAGTGGATGAATAATGGATTTTAATATGGAAATGTTTCGTTTAGACGGAAAAATCGCTTTAGTAACCGGCGCTGTTTATGGTACCGGCTTTGAAATCGCAAAGTCGTTAGCTGCGGCTGGCGCAACAATTGTTTTTAATAATTTGGATCAAGCCTCTGTTGATCAAGGGATTGCCAACTATGAAAAAGAGGGAATCAACGCGCATGGCTATGTCTGTGATGTCACAGATGAGGCAGCGGTCAACGCCATGGTTCAGCAGATCGAAGCGGAAGTTGGGGTGATCGATATTTTAGTGAATAACGCTGGGATCATCAAACGCATTCCGATGCTGGAAATGGCCGCTGAAGATTTCCGTCAGGTTGTCGATGTTGACCTAAATGCTCCCTTTATCGTATCAAAAGCGGTATTGCCTTCAATGATTAAAAAAGGCCAAGGGAAAATCATCAATATCTGTTCAATGATGAGTGAATTAGGGCGAGAAACCGTCGCTGGTTATGCAGCAGCTAAAGGCGGGTTAAAAATGTTAACGAAAAATATTTGTTCTGAATTTGGAGAAGCCAATATTCAATGTAATGGAATTGGTCCTGGCTACATTGCGACACCGCAAACGGCTCCTTTGCGAGAAAAACAAGCGGATGGGTCTCGTCATCCCTTTGATCAATTTATCGTATCAAAGACGCCGGCGGCTCGTTGGGGCGAACCAAGTGATTTAGCAGGTCCGACTGTTTTCTTAGCATCGAACGCGTCGGATTTTGTTAATGGGCATATTTTATATGTTGATGGCGGGATTTTAGCTTATATTGGTAAGCAGCCCTAAGGTAGCAGCTTAAAGAGGATAAGAAGAATCAGCCACATTCTTTCACTCTTATTCTCTTTTATCCAGTGCAAGTTTAGTAAGTGATTGTTCAATTTACGACATTTATTGTTGTCGTTTTCTTTGTTAGTATATTCACATTAGATAAATGAAAGCGATTTATTAAGGAGAGAGAAATGGCGATTATTTTAGAAGAACTATTTATTCCTAAGGAGACCGTGAAAGAAAATATTGATTTATTAATTGAAAATTTAACTCAAATCAAAGACAACAACGGCGAATTTATTTGGTCGATATGGAATTGGCCGCAAGGTGTAGGGTTATACGGCATTTATAAAAACTATCGGATAACTAAAAATCCCGCAGCCTTGAAGGTAGTGACCGACTGGTTTGAAGCCCGTATGGAGGAAGGCGCACCGCCTAAAAACGTCAATACCATGGCACCGCTATTGACGATGGCTTATTTGTATGAAGATACACAAGATACGCGTTATCTCCCTTATTTGGAACAATGGGCTGAATGGGTGATGAATGACATGCCGCGTACCAAAGAAAATGGCTTGCAGCATGCGACCTACGGACCAGAAAACAAGAATCAGCTTTGGGACGATACGTTAATGATGACTGTTTTGCCTTTGGCTAAAATTGGGAAATTATTGAACCGACCAGAATACTTAGAAGAAGCGCGTTACCAATTCCTGATTCATATCAAATATTTGATGGATAAAAAGACGGGGCTTTGGTATCATGGCTGGACCTTTGAAGGTAATCATAACTATGCGGAGGCTTTCTGGGCGAGAGGAAACTGCTGGCTGACCATCGCCATTCCGGAAATCATTGAAATTCTAGAGCTGTCAAAAGACGACGCGCTGCGAAAGTTTCTAATTGAAACACTAGAAGCTCAGGTCAAAACCTTGTCTGAGTATCAAGCGGACAGCGGACTATGGCATACCTTGGTCGATGATCCGACTTCTTACGAGGAATCTTCTGCCACAGCAGGCTTTGCCTATGGAATATTGAAGGCTGTCCATAAAAATTATTTACCGAAAAAATATGAAAAAGTGGCTTACCAAGCCATTGAAGGCTTATTGACGCAAATTGATGAACAGGGTACGGTGCAGAATGTTTCAGTTGGTACAGGAATGGGTGACAGTTTGGACTTCTATAAAAACATCGGTATCACTGCGATGCCTTATGGACAATCCTTAACGGTTCTGTGTCTGACTGAGTTGTTAGTTTCTTACTGCTAAAGAAAAAGGAGCAAAACGATGAAACTTAAAACAATGATTTTAACAATAGCAGCATTAGCGGCAAGTACATTTCTTTTAAGCGGATGCAGCAATACAAAAGCGGTTTCTGCCGACGAGAAGGCCATTACGTTACGATATGCCTACGCCTCTAACAGTCAGCCGGTAATTGATTCAATGAAAGAATTTGGCCGTTTAGTGAAGGAAATGACAGATGGTCAAGTTGAAATCGAATATTACCCAGATGCGCAGTTAGGCGGAGAAACAGAATTGATCGAGCTGGCACAAACAGGAGCGATCGATTTTACAAAAGTAAGCGGCTCGGCATTAGAAAGTTTCTCTAAAGACTATTCCATTTTTGGGATTCCCTATTTATTTGATGATGAAGAGCATTTCTTTAGAGTAATGGAAAATGAAGAAATAATGGATGAAATCTATCACTCAACAGATGAACTAGGTTTTGTCGGATTGACCTACTATGATTCTGGTCAACGCAGCTTTTATATGACAGAGGGTCCGATCAATAGCCCGGAAGATCTAAAAGGCAAGAAAATTCGAGTGATGCAAAGTGAAACCGCAATCAAAATGGTGGAGCTATTAGGGGGATCTGCTGTTCCAATGGGAAGTAATGAGGTGTATACCTCTCTCCAATCGAACCTGATCAATGGCTCAGAGAACAATGAGTTTGTTCTATATACAGCAGGACATGGTGGGGTCGCTAAGTATTATTCTTATGATGAACATACCCGGGTTCCAGATATCGTAATCATGAATGATTCTGTGAAGGAGCGCTTAACAAAAGAGCAATACGCAGCTGTACAAGAAGCGGCCAAGGAATCTACAGAATATGAAAAGGTGGCCTTCAAAAAAGCGATTGAGGAAGAAAAGAAACTCGCCACGAAGGAATATGGAGTGAAGTACAACGATGTAGACAGCACTCCTTTTCAAAAATTAGTCCAACCTTTACATGATGAATTCAAAAATAATGAAGATTATCGCGAACTATACCAAGAGATTCGAGCGTTAGCGGAAGGATAGGGGGATACAAATGAAAGCGTTTAGAAATATTTTGGACAAAGTGATGGAGCTTTTGTGTTCCACTATCTTAGCAGCAATGGTTTTGATTGTTTTGTATCAGGTCTTTGCTCGAAAAGTATTGAACAATCCAAATACGGTAACGGAGGAATTGGTTCGTTTCGGATTGGTTTGGGTCGCGATGTTGGCATCCGCTTACGTTGTTGGAAAAAAAGGTCATCTCTGTGTCACATTGTTGAGTGACAACTTAAATGAAAAAGGACGAAGGTTCTTAGAAATTGTTGTTCAGGTACTATTCTTGCTGTTCGCGGCTGTGATCATGATCTACGGCGGCTGGCAAGCATCGATGGTCACTATGGGACAAATTTCGCCTTCGTTATCCATTCCGATGGGCTATGTCTACATGGCCGTTCCCGTATCAGGTGCGGTAATGCTGCTGTATAGCTTGATGAATTTATTGGATAGAACCCCTAGCACAACTGAAAGTGAGGCGGAGTAATTATGGCTTTAGAAGCCGGTCTGATTCTTTTCGTTATTTTCGCGATTCTGTTAATCGTTGGCATGCCCATCGCCATTAGTATCGCTGCATCGTCAATCTGTACATTATTAATAGTGATTCCTTTTGAAAACGCCGTCTTTACGTCCGCTCAGAAAATGGTTTCCAGCTTAAACAGTTTCTCGTTGATCGCTATTCCGTTTTTTGTCCTGTCGGGAATTATTATGAACAATGGCGGGATAGCGGAAAAGCTAGTGAACTTTGCCATGCTGTTTGTTGGTCGAATACCTGGCGGTTTGGCCCATACGAATGTTTTAGGAAATGCCCTTTTTGGCTCGATGTCCAGTTCTGCCATTGCTGCTTCAACTGCGATTGGAGGGGTATTGGTTCCGCAACAGGTAAAAGCAGGATATGATCGAAAATTTGCTACGGCGGTAAATATTGCTTCGGCACCAACCGGAATGGTCATCCCTCCTAGTACAGCCTTCATCATGTATTCCTTGGTGGCTGGCGGCGCTTCGATCTCCGCACTGTTCATGGGTGGGTATCTTGTAGGCGCGTTGTGGTGTATTGGCATTATGGCTGTAGCTTTTGTACATGCCAAGCGCAACAAGTACCAGACAATTAAGGGCGCCGAAAAAGGAGCTGCTGGGAAGATTTTAAGAGAAGCCATTCCAAGTGTGATGTTGATTGTCATCATTATTGGTGGGATTCTATTAGGACTATTTACCGCTGTTGAAGCTTCCGCAATTGCCGTGGCGTATTCGTTGCTCATCGCGATGTTTTATTACAAAACGATCACGGTTAAGGATATTCCCAATATGTTGGCGGAGGCGGTTAAAACAACAGGAACTATCTCTTTCCTGCTGGCGACCTCTTCCATGATGTCCTTTGCGATGGCCTTCACGGGAATTCCTCAGGCAATCAGTGGGGCGATTCTAGGACTAACGACAAATAAAATTATTGTTTTACTATTGGTTAATTTGGTTCTGTTGCTTGTTGGAATGTTTATGGACGTTGGACCAGCGATTTTGATCTTTACTCCGATCTTTTTACCTGTAGTAACCAGTGTCGGTGTAGATCCTGTCCACTTTGGACTGTTCTCTATTATGAATCTATGTGTCGGTTCGATCACTCCGCCGGTGGGGACCGGTCTGTATGTAGGGGCGAGTGTTGGCGGCGTAAAAGCAGAGCAGATGCTAAAGCCGTTGATACCATTTTACGTGGCCATCTTAGTGATTTTATTGCTGATTACTTACTTCCCGGCGCTAGTCATGTGGCTGCCGAACATCGTGGTGTAAAAAAATGTTAAATCTAACGATACGCGGCCATGATTTGTCCGGTGTAACAACCGTGGAGTCATTGGCTGAGAAGACGCAAGAACAAACGATCCAATCCCTTCAATTAGCGCTGGGCTTATCCTTTCCAGCGCTGCCAAGTGAGGGAGAAAACTTGAATCCCGGCTTCGGTCAAAAAATAAAAGGTGTTTTGCAGCAGCGAGGGGTTCAGGTAGGTATATTAAGCTGCTACATCAATATGATTCATCCCGATCCTTCTATTCGTGAAGCGGCCTTAACTAAATTCGAAAGTTATGTTCGTCATGCACGCTATTTTGGTGCGACCATGGTAGCAACTGAAACAGGCAATGTACTGCCGGAGATTTGTTACACAACAAAAAACTTTACAGACGAAGCCTTCCAAGAGATGGTTCAGGTAATTCAGCGTTTAGTAAAAGTTGGGGAACAGCAGCAAATGCTGATTGGCATTGAACCAGGTTTAAATCATCCCCTCTATTCATTAGAACGAGTGGAGCAGCTGCTGCAACAGGTGAACTCAGAGTATTTGGGAATCATCCTAGATCCGACGAATTTGATTACAAGTGAGACGTACCAAGATCAAGCCGCCCTAGTGGAGGAAGCCTTTGATCGGTTTGGTGAGAAAATCGTTGCTTTTCATTTGAAGGATTATCACGTACAAAACGACAAAATTGTTCCTGTGAATCTAGGTACGGGACTGATCGACTATTCGACAATATGCCAATTGATCGCTAAGAAAAAACCAGGAATGTTCGTTGTCTTGGAGGAAACAAAAGATCATGCGATTCAACAGGCTGTGACATTCATTCAGCAAGTATTACTAAGGGAGAGATAGCAGTGCAACGTGTAGAACTATTAGAAAAAATTGAAGCAGCAGGAGTCATCGCTGTCGTCCGCGGCGACTCAAAGGAACAAGGAAAAAAAGCCTGTGAGGCGTTAATCGCTGGGGGTATGAAGGGACTTGAAATCACCTTCACATTGCCTAAAGCCAATGAAGTGATTGAAGAACTAATTGCTGAGCGAAAGGATGCCAGGATTGTGATTGGTGCGGGGACTGTTTTAGATGCAACGACGGCTCGCTTAGCCATTCTGGCGGGTGCCGAGTTTATTGTTAGCCCAACCTTTGATCAAGCCACAGCGGAAGTGTGCAATTTATATCAAATCCCTTATTTACCAGGGTGTATGACGATTACCGAAATGAAGACTGCGCTAAAAGCAGGGGTAGATATCATTAAGCTATTTCCTGGATCCGCCTTTGGACCCGCGATCATTTCCGCCTTCAAAGCGCCTTTGCCGCAGCTTAATATTATGCCGACTGGCGGCGTGAACAGTGAGAATCTAGGTGAATGGCTGAGTGCCGGAGCAATCGCAGTAGGTGCTGGCGGCAGCTTGCTCGCTCCTGCTGAAAAAAATGATTATCAACAAGTGACAGAAAATGCACGAGAATACATGGCACGTTACCAGCAGTATAAGGAGATAGTGAATGAGTAAGATCGTCACACTAGGAGAAATAATGCTGCGTCTTTCTACTGAAGTAGGGCAGCGAATCCCGTGCGCCCATTCGTTTCAAGCTCATTACGGTGGTGGTGAAGCGAATGTCGCCGTCTCTTTGGCTAATTTTGGTCATCAGGTAGCCCACGCAACAAAGGTGCCTGAGAATTTGTTGGGAACAGCTGTCATCCAGCAATTAAGAAGTACGGGGGTGGATACATCCGCCGTTTTAGTGGGGGGTTCACGTCTAGGAACTTATTTTTTGGAGTCTGGAGTCGGCGGACGAGCAGCAAAAGTAATCTATGATCGTGCTGGGTCCAGCTTTGCGGAAATTTGTAAAAATGAATGGCCAGAGAATCTTTTGAAGGATGCCGCGATTTTGCATTTATCAGGAATTACGGCTGCGCTGACCTCGCAATGGTGTGACTTATTGATCGAACTCATGGAGCTTGCCCACCAGCAGGGCTGCAAGGTCAGCTTCGATGTCAATTATCGCGGCAATTTATGGAGTCAAAAAGCAGCGGGAGCAGCTTTAGATAGATTATTGCCACATGTAGATTATTGTTCCGCTGGAAAATTAGATGCGATTCATTTATTAGGCATTGAAGAGAGTTCTGCTTCTGAAGAAGAACTAAGTGTTTACTATCAAGCGATGCAAAAGAAATATCCCTCTATTAAGCTTTTCTACTCAACGAAGCGCGTCGTTCATTCCGCCTCATCACACGAACTGACGGGAACGCTCTGGCAAGAGGGCTATTATGAATCTGTCACCCACACTTTGGAGCCGATTGTTGACCGTGTGGGCGGGGGCGATGCTTTTTCCGCTGGAATACTACATGGAATTTTGACAGAAAAAAATCCACAGGACTTAATTGAATTCGCAACAGCGGCTGCCGCTTTGAAACACACCGTTTTGGGAGATGCAAATCAATTTACTGCCCAAGAAGTGGAGACCTATTTAGCCAATCGGTCAGGCGCGATTCATCGTTAGAAGGAGGAAGCAATGATTAAAAAAGCGATCAGAATGAAACTGTATCCTGAGGCGAAAAAAGAATATCAAAGGCGTCATAAGGAATTATGGCCGGAAATGCGTCAAATGTTATAAGCGCATGAAGCAGAAAGCTATTCTATTTTTTTCGATCCTGAGACCAACGAGCTCTTCGGCTATCTTGAAATTAAAGATGAAAAAAATGGTCTCGTGTCTCAGAGACAGAAATCAATCAGAAGTGGTGGGCATATATGAAAGATTTAATGGAGACAAATTCGGATGCTTCACCTGTCAGCGTCGAGTTGGAACAAGTTTTTGAACTATAAAGCAGTTTTTCAACTAGTAAAAAAGGATCAAAGGAGTTGGGAATTTTCCCCAACTCTTTTTTAGCGTGTATTGTTTCGAAACTAAGAGAATTAAACATTTATGCTAGTGTTATCATTAGATAATGTGTATAATTTTGATGAACGAAGACATCATCTAAAATGTTAATTATTTAATTAATAGATAAT